>MTKW01014228.1_pt2 | contig 12934 bp, 9 predicted proteins | sample 1042761 | NCBI WGS metagenome assembly MTKW01 (sample SAMN06205366, study PRJNA360243) | anaerobic digester metagenome | biome: Wastewater treatment plant; feature: Anaerobic digester sludge; material: sludge; isolation source: anaerobic digester fed with sludge from wastewater treatment plant ...
GCATAGCCAGCGGCCTCGCTGCAACGGAGTTCTATGAAACGAATCACTTGGCACCATATACAAGATGCCCGTCGTGCACCACTTGGCGCCCCTGCTTAAACACGTGCTGAGCTAAGTTTACCCCAAAGTGATAGGCCACAAAATCTAAGTTGGGAGCATCGTAGATTACGAAATCAGCCGCCTTGCCTACTTCCAGACTACCCACCCGGTGGGCCATGCCGATAGCATGGGCCGAGTTGATAGTGCTGGCGGCTAATGCTTGGGCTGGCGTTAGACCCAGGCTTTGCCAGGCCAGGGTTTGCACAATTTGCATCGATTCGGTGGGGCAAGTGCCTGGATTAAAGTCGGTGGCCAAGGCAATTGGGACACCGGCTTCCAACATGGCCGTCACATTAGGCCGCTGGGGAGAGCGCAATGTAAAGCTGGTACCCGGCAAGAGCACGGCCACCACTCCCGCGTCCGCCATGGCTTTAATGCCTTCCTGGCTGGCATAGAGCAAATGGTCGGCCGAGGTGGCTCCCAGTTCGGCAGCCAGTTGGGCCCCGCCTAAGGGCACCAGTTCATCGGCGTGAATCTTGAGTCTGAATCCGTGCTTTTCAGCTGCCTGTAGAATACGTCGGCTTTGCTCAATACTAAAGACGCCTTCCTCACAAAAAACATCACAGAAGACGGCCAAGTCTTGCTCAGCCACTGCCGGCAACATTTCCTCGATGACCAGATCTACGAAGGCTTCCGGATTATCTTTATACTCGGGTGGGATGGCATGGGCCCCCATAAAGGTAGAAACCACGTCTACCGGATGTTCCGCTGCCGCCAATTGGGTGGCCTGTAGCTGGCGGATTTCACTATCGGTAGTCAACCCGTAACCACTCTTGGCTTCCACGGTAGTAGTGCCATGCAGCAGCATACGGTCCAAGGTCTTCGTGGCTAAAGCAGCCAGTTCCTGAACACTGGCAGCTCGCGTAGCCTTAACCGTACTTAAAATGCCATAACCGGCAGCCAAGATCTCCAGGTACGACTTACCTTCCAACTTCATAGCCAGCTCGCGCTCGCGCCAACCGGCAAAGACCAAATGGGTATGGGGGTCTACAAAGCCGGGCAATACAGCCTTGCCGGCGGCATCAATTAACTGGGTAGTCTCCCCTTGATACTGCTTTGCTTCAGCCATGGGCCCCAAAGCCAGAACCTGGCCGTCTTTAACCGCCAAAAAGGCGTCATGATAGACGGCCAATTGACCCAACTCTCGGCCCCGTTGGGGTTTTTCGCTAAAACCGACAGTAGTGGCTAACTCACCAATGTTAACAACAAGTAGATCAGCCAGCATGACTACTCACTTCGCAGGTGGGACTCTAATATCTGTGACAAATCGAAGGACTCCACTTTCAAAGCCTCTATTGCCACATCCAGCATGGCTTGTAGCGGCAGTAGCCCCACAATTTCACTACCGACGATACCCACTCCCGCTTCCGCCGCATAGGCTTTGATGGCTTCATAGACGGGAAGCAGGCCGGTTACCGTATAGTCCACCATATTCATGGATACCTGAGCTAAATTGCGTTCGCCCAGCATCACACCAAGTGCTTTAACAGCTTTGAAACCGCCGCCCGACTCCCGCACCCGCTTGGCTATGCGTTTAGCCAGCTTCAGGTCATCGGTATCCAGATTCACGTTGAAGGCCACCAGCGGGGGGCGGGCGCCAACTGCCGTGATGCCGGCTGTCGGATGCACTTTAGCTTCGCCGAAATCGGGATGGCGTTCCGGCTCCTGAATAGTATCGCGAATGCCTTCAAATTCACCACGCCGCACGTCGGCCAGGTTTTGACGCTCCGGTCGCCGGGCCGCCCGTTCATAGAGGTAAACCGGGATGCCCAGTTCGTTGGCGATGCGCTCTCCCAGGGCATTGGCCATCTCAACGCACTCCTCCATGGTCACTTCACCCAGGGGTACGAAGGGGATTACGTCGGTGGCACCCATACGGGGGTGCTCGCCCTCGTGGACAGTGAGATCGATCAGTTCGCTGGCCTTACGGCAGCAGCGGAAAGCGGCCTCGCTCACTGCCTCTGGCTCGCCGATAAAGGTGACGACCACCCGATTATGGTCATGGTCGGGATTAACATCCAACACCGTTATCCCGGGAACACCCTTAGCTTCTGCTACGATGGCCTCGATTACTTCCGGGCGGCGCCCTTCACTGAAGTTGGGCACGCACTCTACAACACGCATGTCCTCTCACTCCTCTTCCTTTGATTGTCAGTAGCGCTAGCGATGAAATTTTGGAACCGTCCCCTTGTTTCATTCTCCCCTGAAACGTGGGGACGGTTCTTTTGTTTCACCTCGAGGGGCTATTTCAGCATCGGAATCTTTACACCGCGCTCTTTAGCGGTCTTGATGGCCAGCTCATAACCAGCATCGGCATGCCGCATGACACCGGTGCCCGGGTCGCTGGTGAGAACGGTGCCTAGGCGCCAATCGGCGTCTTCTGTACCGTCGGCCACCACTACCATACCGGCATGGATAGAATAGCCGATACCCACGCCGCCGCCATGGTGTACGGATACCCAGCTGGCGCCGGAGATGGAGTTAAGCAGGGCATTTAGGATTGGCCAGTCGGCAATGGCGTCGCTGCCGTCGCGCATACCTTCTGTCTCCCGGTTGGGCGAAGCGACGGAGCCGGTATCTAAATGGTCGCGCCCGATGACGATAGGGGCCTTGAGTTCCCCATTGCGCACCATTTCATTAATGGCTAGGCCAAATTTGGCCCGCTCACCATAGCCGAGCCAGCAGATACGAGCCGGCAAGCCTTGGAAGGCAACCCGCTCCTGGGCCATCTTAATCCAGCGATGGAGGCGCTTATCTTCAGGGAATAGTTCTAATACCTTTTGGTCAGTTTTATAAATATCTTCCGGGTCACCCGAGAGTGCTAGCCAGCGGAAGGGACCTTTGCCTTCGCAGAATAGGGGTCGAATATAGGCCGGTACGAAGCCGGGGAAGTCGAAGGCATTGCTGATACCATTTTCATAGGCCATCTGTCGCAGGTTATTGCCATAGTCGAAGGCCACGGCGCCGCGGGCTTGCATATCCAGCATAGCTTGCACGTGACGGGCCATGCTGGCACCGGATAGGGCTATATATTTCTGCGGATCGCTCTTGCGCAACTCTAATGCTTCCTCGTAGCTCATGCCACCGGGCACATAGCCATTGAGAGGGTCGTGAGCCGAAGTTTGGTCGGTGACCACGTCGGGGATGCGGCCACGGCGCACCAGCTCGGGTAAAACATCAGCGGCGTTACCCAACAGACCGATGGAAACGGCCTCGCCGGCGGCCAAGGCCTCGTCCACCTTGGCTAGAGCTTCATCTAGGTTATCGGTCCAGGTATCCAGATAACGGGTATTAATACGGCGCAGAATGCGCTCTTTCTCAACTTCAACGACCAGAGCCACACCTTCATTCATGGTTACAGCCAGTGGCTGGGCACCGCCCATGCCGCCCAAGCCGGCCGTAACAACCCACTTGCCCTTGAGGGTGCTACCGAAATGCTGGTGGGCCGCCTCAGCAAAAGTCTCGTAGGTTCCCTGTAAAATACCCTGAGTAGCAATGTAAATCCAGCTACCAGCCGTCATCTGGCCGTACATAATTAAACCCTTGTCTTCCAGGTCACGGAAGTTCTCCCAGGTGGCCCAGTGAGGAACCAGCATGGAGTTGGAGATGAGAACGCGGGGCGCCCGCTTGTGGGTGCGGAATACGCCCACCGGTTTACCCGACTGTACCAGCAGGGTTTCATCATCGGCCAAGTCGCGCAGCGAGTGAACGATGGCATCGAAGCATTCCCAATTGCGGGCCGCCTTACCGGTACCACCATAAACGATCAGTTGATCCGGCTTTTCCGCCACCTCCGGGTCCAAGTTGTTCATGAGCATACGCAGGGCAGCTTCTTGCTGCCAGCCCCGACAGGAGATTTCAGTTCCCCGTGGAGCACGGATAACTCTACTCATCTACTATTCCTCCTTTGTTTATTGTTTAGGGGGTAATCCCTTAGAGTTCGGGTAAAGCAGGTAAGAGGGGTTCGCCACTTCCCAATACGGCTTGGAGCAAAGCTCCTTCTTCTATCAACNNGCTGCATCCTGCAAATCTAGGGCCTGACAAGCAGCCAGGTATTCAATAGCCAGCACATTGCGTACGTTCTTTACCACCTGGCGCAGTTTACGGGCGCCTATGGTGCCCATACTTACATGATCCTCCTGATTAGCCGAAGAAGGAATGGAGTCAACACTGGCTGGGTGGGATAGAACCTTATTTTCACTAACGAGAGATGCGGCGGTATATTGGGCAATCATAAAGCCCGAGTTAAGCCCGCCGTGTTTGCTTAGGAAGGCCGGTAGCCCCGACAACTGAGGGTTAACCAGCCGCTCAATACGGCGCTCGGCGATATTGGCCAGTTCCGATACAGCAATTGCCAGATAGTCGGCGGGTAGGGCCAGCGGTTCGCCATGGAAGTTACCTGCTGAGATGGTGTCTCCCTGCTCGGCAAAGACCAGCGGGTTATCGGTGGTGCTATTCACTTCCACCGCCACCACCTCGCCCACATGACGCCAGGCGTTATAGATAGCCCCATGGACCTGTGGAATGCAACGCAGGCTGTAGGCGTCTTGCACCCTTAGCTGGCCGGGGGTGGTAGTTAGTTTGCTGCCCTCCAAGAGCCGCAACATTCCTGCACTGGCAGCCACCTGTCCCGCATGGGGGCGCACCATGCTAACCCGTGCATCATAGGCAGCCGGAATGCCCCTTAGGGCCTGGGCTGTAAGGCTAGCGGTTATCAGAGCCGTCTGCTGCAGTTCGAAGGCATCTACCACCGCCATCGATAATAGGGCAAGCATAATCTGCGTACCATTAATTAGAGCTAAGCCTTCCTTAGCGCTCAGCTGGATAGGATTTAAGCCGGCTAACTGCAAAGCTTGAGCCCCTGTATACTCTTTTCCTTGGTAGAGGGCTTCTCCTTCTCCAAGTAGCACTAAAATTATATGGGAGAGGGGAGCTAAATCACCACTGGCCCCCAGAGAACCTTGGCTAGGAACAAGAGGGGTGACGCCGGCATTAAGCATGTCTAGCATTAGCTGCACCGTCTCTAAGCGGGCTCCCGAGTAGCCTTTGGCCAAGGAATTGACCCGCAGCAACATGGCTGCCCTCACCACTTCCACTGGCAGGTAATCCCCCACCCCACAGGCGTGGGAAAAAATCAGGTTTTTCTGTAGCAGGGCCGAAGCATCCTTGTCGATAAAAGTATCGCTAAACATACCAAAGCCGGTGGTGATGCCGTAAACTATCTTCTCTTCTTCCACCATTGTTTCCACCACTTGACGAGCCGCAGCAATACGCTCCTTAGCTTGTTCAGAGAGCTCTACCTTGGCCCCCTTACGCGCAACCGCCACCACGTCCCGCAAACGTAAGTCTTGTCCGCTGATAGTAATCGTCATGGGTATCCTCCATTCTTTATCGTGTTAAAACGCTAAAGGGGTTAAAAAAACAGCTCCCATGGGAACTGCCTATTATCAGTGTTAAAGCTATGGTCATGGACTCCTCCCTCCACCTTTCGGCCGAACCCAATTCACGGGCAACCCGCCCGCGGGGAAATTGGGGCGGAGCCTACTCTGGCACTTACATAGTTCTAGGACAATAGCCTTTTTCCTCTTCTAAAACTAATAATTTCCCAGGATTGCTAATGGCAATAGTCGGCCTTTTCCTTGACTGGAATTTGATTGGTTGTTAGCATGAAGATAACTCATTGTGAGGGTAACCGAGTTTCCTTACGAGCCTTAATCAAATCTGCAAGGAGGAGTTCTATGTATGCAACCCGGCCTAAGTTGTTAACCCCATACCGTGGTTATCTGGCTGCGGCAACCCTGCTGTTTGTCGCCGGTATCTTGCTCGGTGTCGTTGCCGCCATTTATTATCCGGAAGTCATTCAGCAAGCGATGTCCCTGCTGGAAGAGCAGCTGCGACGTCTAGGAGAGGATATTTTCCAGAATCAGCTCGGCCAGGGTATTTGGATACTCTTCCTGCATAACCTGAGAGCCCTCGCCCTAATTGCTTTGCTCGGTTTGGTACTCGGTATTTACCCGATTTTCGCCATGCTACTTAATGGACTGATTATCGGTGTGGTAGGGGCGGTTACTACGTCGGCCACCTCCTTACCCGCATTCCTCGCCGGTATTATTCCCCACGGCATTCTTGAAATACCAGCCATTCTTATCGGGGCCGCTATTGGTCTACGTCTGGGCCTAGCCCCTCTCTTCAAACGCAGAAGCAGCCCCTTTGCGACTCCTAAGCCTAACTCTTGGCAGGGGTACCGCGAGGAACTAGCTATGGCATTTAGGTTGCTCATTGTCTGTGCCGGGTTACTGCTGGTTGCCGCAGGAATTGAAGTTGCTATTACTCCCCGCATCATGGCCTTATTTATCAGTTAAATAGTAAAGAAAAAGGGCGTATCTGCTGCTCACAAGCAGCAAATACGCCCTTTCTTATCTGTACTTTCTTGCCGTCAAGCGACAACAGTGAGGCTTATTCTCCTTCCGGATCGGACGGTTCTTCCGCCCCATCGTCCACCGGCAATGGCTGGCCCTGCATAATTGCTGCCACTTCCTCGCCCCGCAGCGTCTCTTGCTCCAGCAGGGTTTGGGCCAGTTCTTCTAGCTTCTCCCGGTTATCACGAATGAGGTTCTCAGCCTCGGCGTAGCACTCTTCAATAATCTTGCGAATCTCCTTATCGATGGCAAAGGCAATTTCTTCGCTGTAATTGCGTTGCCTCGAGATATCGCGCCCTAAGAAGACCTGATGATCCTCCTTGTAGCCAAAGGAAATTGGGCCTAGCTCCTCGCTCATGCCGTATTCCATAATCATGCGCCGGGCCAAGCTAGTGGCCTGCTCTAAGTCATTCTCGGCGCCGGTGCTAACATCCCCCAGCACCTGTTCCTCCGCCACTCGACCAGCCAACAGGGCTTTGATGTTGTTCAGCATTTCGCTCTTGGTCATCATAAAGCGGTCTTCTTTTGGTAGATGGATCACCATGCCGCCGGCGTTGCCCCGCGGCACGATACTAACAATGTGAATGCGATCCGTATTGGGTAAGAGGTAACGCACCAGGGCGTGACCCGCCTCGTGGTAGGCTACCAGGCGCCGCTCCTCCTCGCCTAATACCCGTGTTTTCTTAGCCGGACCAGCGATAACACGGCTGATAGACTCTTCCAGCTCGCCCATGCCTATGCGCTGTTTATTTCTGCGAGCCGACAAAAGGGCTCCTTCGTTCACTAAGTTCTCCAGATCGGCAGCGGTAAACCCGGAGGTCTGGCGGGCCAGAATATCGATATTCACGTCCTCCGCCATCGGCTTATTGCGAGTATGCAACTTAAGAATTGCTTCCCTCTCTTTAATGTTGGGTCTGCCGACAACCACCTGACGGTCGAAACGGCCAGGACGCAAGAGGGCCGGGTCGAGAATATCAGGACGGTTGGTTGCTGCCATAATGATGATTCCCTCATTGGCGTCGAAACCATCCATCTCCACCAGCAGTTGGTTGAGGGTTTGCTCCCGCTCATCGTGGCCGCCGCCTAAGCCGGCGCCGCGCTGACGGCCAACTGCATCAATTTCATCGATAAATACGATACAAGGCACATTCTTCTTGGCCGTATCGAATAAGTCGCGCACACGTGATGCACCCACACCTACGAACATTTCCACAAAGTCGGAACCAGAAATGCTGAAAAAGGGTACATCGGCTTGCCCCGCCACAGCCCTGGCGAAGTAGGTTTTACCCGTACCTGGCGGACCAACCAACAGCACGCCCTTCGGTATGCGGGCTCCAATTTCTACAAAGCGCTTGGGGGAACGTAAGAACTCCACTATTTCAGCCAGTTCTTCTTTAACTTCCTCGTAACCGGCCACATCAGCAAAGGTTACTTTTTTCTTGGCATCGCTGTGCAACTTTGCTCGGCTGCGACCAAAGCTCATCACTTTGTTGCCGCCCGACTGGGATTGCTGCATCATAAAGAACCAGAAGCCACCCAGCACGGCAAACATCAGCACATAGGTGATTAGCGATGTCCACCAGGGCGCTTGGGCCGGATTATGATACTCAAAGCCCGGCACGTCGCGCAATAATTTAATTATATCCTCATCGAGGGGGGGTACGGTGGTGCGGAAACTTGTGCCGTCCTGCAGCTTACCCGTTACCTCATTCCCCACCATTTTTGCTTCAACAACCAAGCCAGCCTCTACATTGGCATAAAACTCCGCATAGTTAATCTCTTTTACCGGCTGAGCGCCACCCTGAAACATTTGATAAAGTGACAAGGCGATTAAGATCAACAGTAGATAAAGGCTAGCTGTGCGAATATTCCTGTTCAAACTCTTTCGCAGCCCCTCTCCCTTTATAAACTTAGTTAACAAACCTGTTCCAAAGGCAACAGGAGAAAAAGCATTAACTCTCTTAATTGTAACAAAGCCTTGGAACAGCGACAAGCAAAAGCAGCGTTTTCTTTATTATTCTCCATACACTTCAGGTTTTAGAATTCCCACATCGGGCAAATGGCGGTAACGCTGGGCATAGTCCAGACCATAGCCTACCACAAAGCTGTCGGGAATAGTGAAGCCACAATAATCGGGTTTTATATCCACCTTGCGTCGCGAGGGCTTATCCAATAGGGTACAGATCTTGAGCGACTTCGGTTTGCGCGACCAAAGGTTTTCCGTTAAGTATTTCAAGGTTAAACCGGTATCGATAATGTCTTCGATTAATAACACATGCCTACCTTCAATGCTTTCGTCTAGGTCTTTCAGGAAACGAACTACACCGGAAGAACGGGTAGCCTGACCATAGCTGGAAACAGAAATGCTATCGAGGGATACGTCCACCGTCAGATGGCGTAGAAGGTCGGCAGTGAAAATAATGGCTCCCTTGAGGACACAGATTGCTAGTAGCTCCTGCCCTTCGTAATCGGCCGAAATCTGCTGGCCCAGCTCCGCCACCTTGGCCGCTATCTCTTCCCGTGAAATAAGTACTTTCTCCAAATCTTTATGCATGACTATCGCTCCTCTTCTACTGTTCTTACGTATTTCAAACGTAATAGTTTCTTGCTTTCGGCGGTTACCCGCCAGCGGTCATCTAGACGGTGTCCAGCAATCCAGACTATATCCTTCCCCCGCACTACCAGAGGGACCCTTTCCCGCTCCCACCGCTCAAGCTTAATGTCGGTGAAATAATCCTGCAACTTCTTACTGCCCTTAAGCCCTAAGGGGTAGAAGAAGTCACCGGGTTGCCAATAGCGCACCTGGAGTTCGGCGACAGCTAAAGATTCCAGATCACAGTAGGCCACCAGCGGATCTGGGTCGTAACCGGTAAACTGGCTAATTGGTAAAATGGTGGCCTCTATCTGGCCTTGGGGTAGCATCACTTTTCCCGGAAGGGACAGTGTCGCAACCGTTGTTGCTACTCTTTGCTGGTCCGCCCTTTCCCAAACCAAGGTATCGTAACTTCGCCTGACCTGCCATCCGTAGGGCCAGCTGGTCCTACTGCCCACATCCTGCTCTAGTAGGGCCAGGGCCTCTTCCACATGACCAAAGGCCAAATCTTGGGGGCCCCCACTAATCTGTTGCCAGAGGAGTCGTAGAACCCGTCGCCGAACGGCCAAGGGGTAATCCAAAAGGCGGGCAGCGTGTAACGCCCAACGTTGTGGCTGGCAGCTCTTAGTTTCTTCTAATGCCTTTTCGGCGACTTGATTCAGGTAACTATCCTCCGCATATAATAGCTCGGCCGAACGGACCAGGGCTAGTTCTATTTCCGGATTAAGGGCAGCAAGGAGGGGCATTATCTCCAGCCGCACCCGGTTACGGGTATAATCGAGGGTCGCGTTACTGGCATCTACCCGGTAGCCCAGTCTCTGTTCACGCAGGTAAGCAAGAATGGCCTCCTTGCTTTCTCTCAGTAAGGGGCGCACATAAACCGTTTCCCCAAAAGCTATATCACGGGGCGCCATGGCCTTTAAGCCACTGGAACCGGCCCCCCGCAGCAGATGGAGTAAGAGAGTTTCGGCCTGGTCGCCCGCATGATGGGCTAAAAGGATGGCCTGCGCACCATGAGTTTGGGCAACCTGCCGGAGAAAGGCAAAACGTTGCTGCCGACACACATCCTGCACCGAACCACCTTGCTCCTTAATAATACCTTTAATGTCGCGTCGCTCAACAACCACGGGCCAACCCCACTGGGCTGCCAAGCGCTGCACAAAGAGGGCGTCTCCTAAGGATGCAGCTCCGCGCAGACCATGCTCCAAATGGGCCACCACCAAGGAAAAACCCCAGCTGGCGCTCAATCGGTGCATGACATGAAGCAGGCACACCGAATCGGGGCCGCCGGAAACAGCCACCACGAGGCGATCGCCCGGTGAAAGCAGGCCCTTCTCTCTTATGAAACTATCAATTCGTTCCAACATGGGATTCCCCTCCGCTCAGTCGCCCAGTCTTACTACTTTTAGGCAAACGGGGCGGTTTTCCTCTTTAACATTGTACCCAAAAGCAAACTTCTGAGCTGCTTTGTAGAAAAAAAAGACCACACCCACCAAGAGTGTGGCCGATGGAGAGGAGAGATGGTTGCCCATATGGGCTAACTAACCAAAGGGACGTCTTGCGCTCCTTTAGTTATGCGAATAGCAATCACAGTCATATCGTCTATTACCTGATTGCGAGTGTTCATTGTGGCACGATCCATTAAGTACTTCACCAGATCGGCTGGTTTTTCCTGCGTGCTCTGCCGCAAAATGCGAGCAAACCATTCTTCCTTATCGGCGATGTCTTTTTGGGAGTCTAACAACCCATCGGTCAGCATCACCAATATGTCACCCGGTTGCAGACTAATTCGGCGGCTTTCAATATCAATACTATGTAAAATACCTGCAGGAAGAGAATTAGATCGTATACATTCTACCTTATCTCCTCGTTTTAGAAAAGCAGCCGTAGCCCCGATCTTTGTTAACTCAGCTATTCCCGTGTATAAATCGATTATAGCCATATCAACTGTGGCAAAGGTTTCTTGGGATGAACGCAACATTAATACCGAGTTTATGGTCTGCACCGCCGTCTTTTTATCAAAGCCGGAACGGAGCAATTGTTCCAGCACTGCCACCGTGGCACGGCTTTCGCGGTTGGCTTCGGGGCCATTACCCATGCCATCACTTAACAACACGGCCAACTTGCCATTGGGGAGCTCTTTAATACTTGCCGTATCGCCTGAAACACCGGTTCCTGTGCGGCAAACCTGGGCAACGCTCGATTCCACCCGTAGTGGTTGGCTGGTTGACAGGCAAAGGGTGCACTTGCCCTTGCCACTGCGCCCCGGGCACTTGGAGTGCATACGCACCACCGGACGCCCCACTAGGCAGCTTACTAGCGGTATGAGCTGATCCACACAGAGGCTTTCATCGGGCTTACAGGCCGTCTTGTTTAGAATTACGTCAATCCGGTCTGAACGCCGATAAACCTCCACCTGATGCACCGTAAGCTTAAGGGCGGCAATCTGTTCCTTAATTTCCTCGGCCAAATCATGCTGTTGCTCATTTTCCAGCCGTAGATCACGGGTTAGGCTGTGCATGATGTTGGCCACTCCCCTTAACTGGTTGGCCACTAGGGTACGGCTCTCCCGCAATTTCTTTTGGTAGTAAAGATTAAGTTTATAAACTTTTACTAAATAGTTGGCGCAAGTAATCAATTCCACTGGCTTGCGGCAACGCTTTTTTAGTGCCTCGGGAACACGACTGGTAGACAACTCTCCCTGGGCATCGGCGAGGGCCAACATATTTAGCAAAGTGTGATAGCTTTTATAGAAATTCTTCTGCCAGCAATCGTTAAAGTGGGAGCAATTCTCACACACGTCGGTAACAATATGATCCATCAGAGCGTTGAAGTTTTTCTCCACCAAAAAGCCTTCATCGTTTTCCTTTTCACCAAAGGTTTCCGCCAGCTGAGTAAAAACCGCCTCCAGATCACTGAGGCGACCGACCGCTAACTGCTGGGCCCGTTGTACATTCTGTTGACTGGTTGCCCTGCCCGTTTGGGCTTGTCCCAATTGAGGCCGCAGCCAACTTCGCCAGCGTTGGCCACTAAATAGCAGTAATCCGAAGGCAATCAGGGCCGCATAGGTTAGCTGGCGCAGATCCCCCGGCTGGCTGCCATATATGGTGAGCAGGAGCAGGCTCAGGGTGAAACTTAACCCCACACCTATCTTTTTCATCTCACTAAACAAGCCAGCCAACAGCCCTGCTCCGGCGTATAACCCCACTTGGCTCAACAGTGCCGGGTGGGCCAAATTCTGCACCACTCCAATGGTGGCCCCGGCCATGCAACCCCAAGTCGGTCCACCTAGGTGAGCTCCAAGCATCACAAAGTAGGCCGCAGCAATTGACTTACAGGGGATACCGAACAGGGTCCAGCCCTCAAGGCCTATTAACATTGCCGCCAGGACTATGCTGAAGGCCAGAGCCTGCTCCCCCTGCAACTCCAACCTATCCTGACTTAAGAACGACTTACCAGCTTGGGCAAACACGTAAGCCAATACGGTTACCAGACCCGCTTCCAAGAGGGTACTGGTCAGATCAAAAACCGACGGTGGCTGCAGAAGGAACACGGGCAACTTAACCAACAAACAGGTTAGGCTGGCCATGGCCATCCCCATATAGAGGTTACGCCAACGTTGGGTTAAGAGGTAACGTTCTAAGCTGACGTAAATTCCCATGCAACCTAATAGACTAACGGCAGCACCGGGCGACCGCAACAGAGCTCCTACTGCTAAACCGATGGCCGCTGGCCAACTCTGCTCCGGACGAACCCAACGTACCGCGACAAAGAGGGCTAGCCCAAAGGGAGCTAGATCACCAAAAACTACGGCTCGTCCCAG
>MTKW01013353.1_pt2 | contig 12930 bp, 10 predicted proteins | sample 1042761 | NCBI WGS metagenome assembly MTKW01 (sample SAMN06205366, study PRJNA360243) | anaerobic digester metagenome | biome: Wastewater treatment plant; feature: Anaerobic digester sludge; material: sludge; isolation source: anaerobic digester fed with sludge from wastewater treatment plant ...
TGACCAATGTCGAGACACATTCCGATACGGGGGTCCAGATTTTTCACACTTTCCCAAACATCATCGGCATCCGGGAAAAGCTCAATATCCGGCCCGTGCAGGTGAATGGCGTAATGGAAGTCATATTCTTTCACTTTTTTATCGACATAGGGTAGCAGTTCGTAGGTGGGAACACCCACAATCAGTCTAACACCTACCCGTTTGGCATATTCAAAGGCGTTGTCAACTTCTTTTTCAGTTTTCATGTAAATCGGTCCCACGGCATAGCCGATAACGCCTTTCTCCTTCAACTTGGCGTGGAATGCTGCAATTTGCTGTGCATCACTGTTGAGCGGCAGGTGAAAATCCTTGATGCAGAGATAATGCACATCAGCTTTTTGCATTGTTTCCAGTGTTTTGTCCAAATCAAAACGGACAAAAGTGTAACCCGCCATTCCAATTTTAAAGGATTCTCCGGTTTCCGGAGGAGGTTGCTCTCCCGGGCGTTCCTGTTGCTGTGCCAACGAAAAATAGAAGGTGAACAACAGCGCTGAGAGCAAAATAGTTGATTTTTTCATGTTCCTGTTTTTATTTAAATAATTGCTGAATATACGAATAAAATTTTACCGGCGGCAGAAGTGCTTTAATTTGTTTCGTATTTTTTTTCGGAACAGATCCGGGAATAATGATGCCGGACGTTCTACTTTATCAACTCAACACTCCGTTTTACAAACCTGTCCAGATCAGCTCCTTTGAGCATGCCGTTGGCAAGTAATGCAAGGTCAACCAGTTGCTTTGCCAATTTATTTTTCCTGCCAAAGTCGGTGAGCTTTTCTCTTTTGGACTCTTCCAGCTTTGCCAGTTCATCATTCAGTTTTTCTAACTGTTCCTTGTCTGCCTGAGCGATTTCTTCCTCTTTTTTATCCTTTTGGGCATTTTCCAAAGTGCTGATTTCCGCTTTCTTCTCTGCAATATCGGTATTGAATTTTTCGAGCGATTTCTCTAACTTTTTGTCTTTGGCATCCATCACTTTTTTTACCAGTGGATGGACAGAATTTACAACCAAGTTCAGATTGTCAGGGAAATCACCATACATGTTCATGCCGCCCTGCATTGCACTCATATCTTTCATGCGGCGCATAAATTCATTTCTAGTGATTACGATTGGACTTCCTGTTTCGCCTAAATTCTGGAAAGTGACCAAAAAGTTGTAGTTGCTGCTCTCGGGACAAACTGCCTGAAAAACGGGTGTGAGTTCCTGTTTCTGTTCCCATGAAAAATCTTCTTTTTCAGAATCTTCTTTTTTAATGAGGTTTTCAACAACATCCGAGTCAACGCGCACAAACTGCTTGTTTGTATGTTTTTGCTCAAACCGGCTGATGAGATGTGGCGTCAGAATATCGTCGAGGATGAGTACGTCATAGCCTTTTTTGCGTGCTTCCTCCACAAATGTGTATTGTTCTTCCTTGTTAGTAGTATATAAATAGACCAGATTATTGCTTTTGTCTGTCTGGTTGCTTTCAATCAGTTTCTCATACTCTTCAAAAGTGAAGTATTTATCTTCATTGTTTTTAAACAGGAAGAATTTCATGGCGCGGTCATAAAACTTGTCGTCGGAAAGCATTCCGTATTCAATGAAAATCTTTAGATCGTCCCATTTCTTTTCAAATTCACTGCGGTTTTCCTTAAAAATATCGGTGAGCCGGTCGGCTACCTTTTTGGAAATGTGGCTGCTTATTTTTTTTACATTTGAATCGCTTTGCAGGTAAGAGCGCGAAACGTTCAGCGGAATGTCGGGCGAATCGATTACGCCGTGGAGCAGCGTTAAGAATTCGGGCACAATCCCCTCCACAGAATCAGTAACGAATACCTGATTGCTGTAGAGCTGAATTTTATTTTTTTGAATTTCAAAATTGTTTTTGATTTTCGGAAAATAGAGAATGCCGGTGAGATTAAACGGATAATCCACATTCAGATGGATATTGAACAGCGGCTCGTCGGCAATAGGGTAGAGGCGGCGGTAAAAATTGAGATAATCTTCATCTTTCAAATCAGCCGGCATTTTTGTCCAGGTTGGATTGGTATCATTGATCTGATTATCCTCTTCAGTTTCGATCTCCTGTCCCTCTTTCCACTTTTTTTTCTTTCCGAAAATCACCGGAACAGGAAGGAATTTACAGTATTTATCAAGAATGCCTGAAATGTTTTGTTCATCCAGGAACTCTTCTGAATCGCTGTTGATGTGCATTATAATGTCGGTTCCAACCTCATCGCGCTCAGCTTCTGTGATGCTGTATTCGGGGGTTCCGTCACAACTCCATTTAACTGCTTTTGCCTCTTTCTGATAGGATTTTGTGATGATTTCCACTTTTTCGGAAACCATAAACGAGCTGTAGAAACCCAGACCAAAATGCCCGATGATGGCATTGGCATCGTCTTTATATTTTTCAAGAAACTCATTGGCGCCGGAGAATGCAATCTGGTTAATGTATTTATCAATCTCTTCGGCAGTCATCCCGATTCCACTGTCGGAAACTGTGATGGTTTTTGCCTCTTTGTCCAGTTTAATTCTAACTTTCAGGTTGGTTACATCTCCCGAATATTCGCCTTTTGATGCAAGTGTTTTGATTTTTTGTGTGGCGTCAACCGCATTCGACACAATTTCACGCAGGAAAATATCGTGATCGGAATAAAGAAACTTTTTAATGATTGGAAATAAATTTTCACTGGTTACGCCAATTTTTCCTTTCTGCATATCCTAATCTTTTAAATGAAACTTTTTTATTGATATGCCGCATTTGCGGCAAACCTTATGCCATTCAGCCTATCTGACGAATTGTCACAAAATAGAGACACAGACCATAGTATCAAGTGTCAATAGGTTTCACGCAAAAAAGAAGCGAAGAGCTTTATCGAACAATTTTGCTCTTTCAAACCTTCAATTTTTTTTATTTATTGCACTGATAATTCATTTGAAGTGATTTACTATTCTTTTTCTATCTTCGTTTTCCTTTTCGCTTTTATGATATAACTCGATGAATATGATTTTTTGTTCGTCAGGAAAATAAGCGTAAATTAGTCTTAATCCTGAATTTACTCCTCTTCCTTTTAATGACCTGCAAGCAATTTTTTTAATTTTGATAATACATGTTTCTATGCCTAAGTTATCAATGCGAAAGCTAAATGGAGGTCTTTTATCGGGTTTTTTACGTAAAATAGTTTTCACTTCTTTTAAATCATCATTTAGCGTTCTGTGTTTTTTCAAAAGACTTTTTAAATCCTCCTTAAACTCAGTTAATTCTTCAAATTCCATTGGCTATTCATTTTCTTCGTCATATGTTCTTACCGAATAGGGCAATTCTCTGTAAAAAGCAAGTTCGTAACTGATATATTTTCCTTCATCTGTAACCTCCCAGGGAAGATCATTATGAGAATAGCTGCTGATTGCTTTGGCAGACCAATCGCTCATTTTATCAATTACTCTGTCAATTACCTCTTTTTCAATTGCTTTAAATTCTGTTAAATCGGCCTTTTCCAATGGCAGATAGCGGGTTTGGTGATAATTATGATATTTTGTATTTATTCTTAAAAGTTGTCCGTCATCAATCATTTGCTTGATAATTGAGTCAATTTTTTGTGGCACTGGTCCGAATGGCAGTTTTCGGTATTTAGCACCGGTTAAATGCTCCTCGTATAGCTCATAATAATTGAAATCAATAAAATAAAGCAGTTTATAAAGAACGGTTTCACCAATGTTTGGTTTACCCGCACATTGCTCAAGGATATATAACAAAACATTTTTGAACTTATTGACTTTCAGCGTTGGCACAGAAATTCTTTCTTCTTGTTCCACTTTTGATTCTTTCTCTTTTTCTTCAATTTTTTGAATTGCAGAAAAATTTTCAGACATAAAATCGTCTAATGAAAATTCTAAAATTTCAGATAATTTTTGCAACTCAAAAACATCAATACTTCTGTTTGCTAACTCAATCTGAGCTAATGAAGAGCGAGAAATTTTGATTCTTTCAGCTAATTCTTCCTGTGATAATTCTTTTAACTTGCGAAGCTCAGCTATTCTTTGCCCAATTTGACCTTTTGATAATTTCATACTCATAACGTAGATTNNGGCAAAAAGCTGATTTGCCGGAATTATAAAAAATTTTGGAATTATTTTTTATGCTACCGCATTTGCGATAAGGAAAGTAACGGCTAATGCAATGATTGCGTAAAGCTCGGGGAATACGGCAAGGATAAGGGTTTTTCCTGCCACATCATGTCCTGAACCGATAGCTGCAATACCATTGGCACAAACCTGCCCCTGACGGATAGATGACAAAAGTCCCACGAAGCCAAGTATCAGTCCCGCAACAAAGACAGAAGATGCAACGCCCCATCCGATGTTTGAGCTAAGCAGCCCGTAACTGTCAATGAGGAAGTAGCCGGCAAAGCCATACAGTCCCTGGCTGCCGGGAAGCGCCGCAAGCATTATGTAGCTCCCGAAAGCCTCTCCGTTCTTTTTCATGGCGCCAACAGCCGCATTTCCGGCCATTGTTGTTCCAAACGCACTGCCTATACCTGCAAGGCCAACCATAAATGCAATTCCAATGTAAGCTAAAACAATAGGTTCCATTCTCGATTTATTTAAAATGTTATTACTTGTTAATTTATTTACTCTGTCGTACTGGAAGCCGGCTCTGAAAAAGGCGTATAAGCCTTGCCTCCGCCGGTGAAACCGGCATTTTTGTAAAATTCTACAAAAGTTAACCGGATGGGATGCACAAATGCACCCAACCCCGACATAAAAATTGTAATGCCATGGCCGGCTAACAAAATTATAATCATCACCAAAGGTCCCACAATAACAATATCGGGTTTCAAGCTCATAGCCATGTTGTTGAAAACCATACCCAGAATTGCGCTGGAGATTCCCAATGCAAAAAGTCGGACATAGGACAACAGGTCGCCTAAAAGTCCGGTTGTCATTCCGTATATATCCCACAAACCGGCGCCAACATTGATGAAAATATTGCGTTTCGGATTGTTCAGCAACAAAATGAGTATCCCTGAAATAACAAAAATAATAGTTTGAACTAATCCTGCTGTTTCGGGTGTAATCACTCCTTTCGTTTTTAAACCCCAAACGCTGGCAAGCCCAATCAGCAGAATCAGCCAGCCAATGGTTGAAAGCGAATAGAGGAATCCTTTTACCCGGGTGATATTGAATACTTTCAGAACCATGCCGAAAAGTACCTGAATGGCTCCGACAATAATAGAGAGGCTGAACAGTTGGTCAGTACTGATCATATAGTCTTTAGCACCTTCAAGAAAGGGAATTTTGGCATCTGCCAATGCAATTCCGAAGAATGTTCCCGTTAATGCTCCAAAAATAACGGTTCCCAATCCTAACCACTGCGCAAGGCTGAGCACCGATTTAATATTGGGAAATTTTCGTTTCATTAACTGTGCAGCAATAATTATAAACAGCCCGTAGCCGGCATCGCCCAAGGCAAAACCGAAAAACATCATATAAAATGGTGCAAAAAACGGAACTAAATCCAGTTCTTTATGATTCGGAAGGTCGTACAGTTCGCCAATTATTTCATATAGTCGTGAAAAACGATTATTTTCCAGAAGAATAGGAACCTTGTCGTCATCAGCTGGTTCTTCGCAGGTGTGAAGAATGTGGTTTTCTTCAAGATAAGTATCAAGTTCGCTTTTTTTAATTTCCGGAACCCAACCTTCCAACAATTTTACTTTTCCTTCCACTTCTTCTGCAGTTTGCAAAAGCGCATTCTGTTCTGAAAAACTCTGTTGAAGCTCTCTTTGATAGTTGCTTAGCAAGGGTTTACAGTGAAATGCAATCTGCCTCATTTCCCGTTTGAGAACATCGTTGTTTTTTTGCAAGTTGTCAATTTCTGCATTGACCTGACTCAGTGACTTTCGCGGAAGCACAAGCTCTTCAACTCCGGGCATTTCAAACTCTTCTTCAGCAGCTCCGTTTTCTTTCTTTTCAATTTTTACAAAATAGCGATAACCTTCATGGTCGCTAATGATGTGTATGTAATTTACCTCTTCCCATCCGGTGTCATATCTTCGTATGGGAGTGGACATAAACCTGATTTTTAATCCGTTGTTTTCAAGTTTTTTTACCTTTTCCCATTCGAAATCACCCCATGGAATAAGCTGTCTTTTCTCTTTGTCAAGCTGGACAATCTGCTGCTGGTTATGCTCAATCTCCTTTTCAATTGTTTTCAGCCGAACAAACACTTCCTGTCCGGTACTGAACCCGGGAGCATCCCCGGTCTCATCNNTTGTGCTGATGTGCACAACACCAATTTTTCGGATATCTTTCAGAAAACCCTTGTATGCAGAATGGTGCACCAAAAACACATATTTATACATTGGAACAATCATTCTTCTTCCTCCTGCCTTTGTTTTTCCTGTCTGGTTTTCACAATTTTTTGTGCCGACTTGGATAGATTATCCTGGTCTTCCAGGAAACGTTTGATTTTCCGAATCGCATCATGGAATCCCGGAATTTGCACTTTTTCGTAAAGATTAACCTTTTGAGTAGTTTTTTTTCGGGTGAAATCAAGCAGCTCCATTTTCCGAAGAAATACTTCACGTTCAATAGCTACTTCCGCAATTTTTTTAATGATTGTGATTCCCTCGGGAAACCAGACCGGCTGATTTAAAAGGTTATCCGTATTAGTTTCAAAAATTATCTTTTCAAGAACCGGTGTAAAAACTCCGGCAATTTTTTTGGACGAGAGCTCAACATCTTTGATTTGAATGAGCGTTTGGTCAAATTCTCCCCAAAGGCGCGAAATATTATCGTATGACGCTATATGTTTATAATAAGCTTGTTCCAATTCGGAAGCCCGGTCTCTTGCCCGTTTTACCTCCACGCGCAAGGCAGATTCCTTGTTTTTCAGGGTGGGTAGTGCCCGCTCCCTGATTTGCAGTTGCTTTTCGAGCGCCTGTAATGAGGTTTTATTATATTGAAATTTTATGGCCACGTATTGAGCTTTTTATTGTTTACAATTTATGCCTGTTCTTTCCAGTATTTGTTCATCAGGTTCTCCCGGATTGCCACTTCCGCTTTATTGAAATATTTACCAAACAGTTCCCATGCGATATCCAGCATCTTGTCAGTGTCAATATTCACGTCGATGGCAAGCAGCTTATCGGAATATTCCTTTGCAAATTTCAGTGTCCGTTCGTCGTAGTCAGTCAGGTCGAAACCGTTTTCCAGTTTTGTGCGGGCGTTGGCGGCATCAGCATAGAGCCGGATAGCAGAGTTCATCACTTGCGGATGATCTTCGCGGGTTTGCTTCCCGATTACCAGTTGTTTCAGTCGCGACAGCGAGCGGAACGGGTCCACAATAACCTTTCCGATTTCGGTATCGCGACGTAGAAACAGCTGCCCTTCGGTGATATAACCGGTATTATCGGGAATGGCATGGGTAATATCGCCACCCGAAAGGGTTGTCACCGCAATGATGGTGATGGAGCCACCGGAGGGGAATTGCACCGCTTTCTCATAAATTTTTGCCAGATCGGAGTAGAGCGAACCGGGCATACTGTCTTTGGACGGAATCTGGTCCATTCGGTTGGATACGATACTCAGCGCATCGGCATAGAGCGTCATGTCGGTGAGCAGCACCAGCACGCTTTCGTTTTTGTCCACCGCAAAATATTCGGCAGCAGTAAGCGCCATGTCAGGAACCAGCAACCTCTCTACAGGCGGATTTTCATTGGTATTAACAAAACTGACAATGCGGTCAAACGCCCCGGCATTATCGAAGACATTCTTGAAATAGAGATAATCGTCATTGGTAAGCCCCATGCCGCCAAGGATAATCTTATCGGTTTTTGCCCGAAGCGCCACCATTGCCATCACCTGATTGTATGGCTGGTCGGGGTCGGCAAAAAATGGAATTTTTTGTCCCGAAACCAGGGTGTTGTTCAGGTCAATGCCTGCAATTCCCGTTGCAATAAGGTTGGAGGGTTGCTGGCGACGCACCGGGTTCACCGACGGGCTCCCGATGTGGCGCACTTCACCCTGAATTTCAGGACCACCGTCAATGGGTTCGCCGAAGGCGTTAAAAAAACGACCTGCCAGTTCGTCACTCACCTTTAACTGAGGCGGTTTTCCCTGGAAACTGACTTCAGCGTCGGTCGGGATACCTTCGGTTCCTTCAAAAATTTGAAGCGTTACGTTATCTCCTATAATCTTAACCACCTGAGCCATTCTGCCGTTCACAACAGCAATTTCATCATAGCCAATGCCTTCGGCTTTTAAGGTAACTGTAGCCTTTGTGATATTCGTCAGTTTGGTATATATTTTCTGAAATGCCTGGCTTTTCATACTATTTCTTTTACTCCTGTTATTCTATTGTATTTATTAATTCATCTGCTTCTGTAGCAGTTCCTCAAGAGCTTTTTCGTGTTCATTAAATTTATCTGACTGGAATTCAGAATAGTTCATCTGTTTGAAAACATTGATGATTTCCTTAAAGAAAAAGCTTACATCCTCAAAGTGATTGAAAGAGAATGTGCTGTCTGTTACCTTTAAAACTTTTGTCAGCATATATTGCTGGCGCTTCATTGGTGTGGAGGCATCAATTGGGTCGAAAGCGTCCTGTTGCAGGATAATAAAGTCGATAAGCTCTGATTTCCAGAATGTTTCATGGAAATACATCGGAACCCCGTCATCTCCTAAGATGTTGATCTGATCCATTGCTTCCTTTCCGCGCAGCAGAATATACTTGGCTTTTGTCACTTCGTCAAGCCAGGTTTCGCTCACATTTTTCTGCAGGTTCTCCTGTACTTCGGGATATTCCAGATACTTTGAATAGCTATCAATCGGGTCGATGGCGGGATAGCGCTTGCTGTCGGCGCGCGCCTGGTTGAGTCCGTAAAAACAGCGCGCAGCTTTTCGCGTACTTTCAGTTACCGGCTCTTTCAGGTTTCCGCCTGCAGGCGAAACCGTTCCGATGAAAGTGATGGAGCCGCTCTTGCCGTTGTTGAGGTAAACAAAACCTGCCCGGGAATAGAAATTTGAAATCACTGCCGAGAGGTCCATGGGGAAGCCATCCTGTCCGGGAAGCTCTTCCAGCCGGTTCGACATTTCGCGAAGCGCCTGCGCCCAGCGGGATGTAGAGTCGGCCATCAGCAAAACTTTCAGTCCCATGGCGCGGTAATATTCGCCAATGGTCATTGCCGTATAAACCGAAGCCTCACGGGCTGCAACCGGCATATTTGAAGTGTTTGCGATAATGATGGTGCGCTCAATCAGTTTTTTCCCTGTCCGCGGGTCTTCCAGTTTCGGGAATTCGTAGAAAATTTCCACCACTTCGTTGGCGCGTTCACCGCAGGCGGCAATAATTACAATATCCGCTTCTGCCTGTTTTGAGATGGCATGTTGCAATACCGTTTTCCCGGTACCAAACGGGCCGGGAATAAAACCTGTTCCGCCTTCGGTGATGGGATTCAGGGTGTCCATGCAGCGAACTCCGGTTTCCAGTAGCTTAAACGGGCGCAGTTTCTCCTTGTAGTTGCCTATAGCCACTTTCACAGGCCATTTCTGCACCATGGTGAGGGTGGTTTCGGTTCCGTCGCCGTTTTCAACTACGGCAATTTTATGGTCAACAGTGTATTCCCCCTCTTCTACAATCTCCTTGACTTTATAGGTGCCCTGCATTTTGAATGGCACCATGATTTTGTGTGGCTGGTCGTTCTCGTTCACTTCGCCCAGCCAATCGCCGGCAGCAACTTCATCGCCCACTTTGGCAAGGGGCGTAAATGCCCATTTTTTCTCCCGGTCGAGCGGATCGGTATAATCGCCGCGTTTCAAAAAGATTCCGTCCATTTTGTCGAGGTCGTTTTGCAGCCCATCGTAGTTGCGTGACAAAATACCGGGTGCTAAGCTAACTTCCAGCATGTGTCCCTGAAATTCCACACGAGAACCGGTTTTTAGTCCGCGGGTGCTTTCAAACACTTGCACGTAAGCAATTTTCCCCGTAATTTTAATTACCTCAGCCATCAGGTTTTCGCTTCCCAGTGCAATGAAGCAGATTTCATTCTGGGCTACCGGCCCGTCCACCTCAACCATTACCAGGTTGGCCACAATGCCAACCACTTTGCCTGTTGTTTTATCTTCTCTTTCCATATGTTATCGAAAATTCTTCAGGAAATTCAAAATTTGATTCTAATTCTTCCAGTAATTTTTTAAATATATGTTGTCCTTTCTCCTTGTCCAATTCGAGCCAACGTTCAGCGATGAAGAGTTTCTGAACAAAACCCAGAATCCGCTCAATGGTGAAATAGTTAAAAAAGGTAATTTCATCAATAAACTGCCAGGTGTAATTGTCCAGCTTTAATTCCCTTTCGAGGAGGTTTTCAATCTCATACAATTGCAGAATGTTTTCAATATCATTGAACTCATCATCAGTCAGCCCAAAATCCCTCGACCGGTTTGTTTTCAACATACGGGCGATTTCGTCATTGCCGATAATGGCATCTTCGAACGGAATGTTGTGTTTGCGCCCGTTCAGTGCCAGCATGATGTTTACAATATTTCTTTTGTACTCTCCGAAAGTTTTTACAAATTCGTTTTTCGAGCCGAAAATAAACTTATACCAGTCTTCGGTAAGAAATTTCATTGCACCGGCTCTTGTAAACTGCACCTCCTCATCATGGAAAAGCAAGACAAACCTCCTGAAATAGGGGGGGAACATAGAGAAGTTGACATTTTTCAGCTGTTTTTTATCTGCCAGCTGCTCAAATGCTTTGCGCGAATAGTTTCCGCGTTCGTCCCATTGAAACTCTTCATCATCGAAGAGAAGATTGAGCAAATTTTCGTGGTCAAACGGGAGATAGTAAAGCTTCACCAGTTCAAAATCAGCCGGACGAAGCTCATCCTGCAAATAACCCCGCAGTTCAGCCGACGAGAAATATCGTTTCTTGTCATCGGGAATGAGGTCAGGTAAACCGGCTATAAGGCAGTGATAATTTTTTTTGTTCATTATTCCTCCTCAAATAGCAGTTGGCTGGTTTTTGGACGCAGATATGACTTGAGAAAGTTGATAAAGTCCTCGTCAGTGAAACTGATGAGGTAACTTCCGTTGCCCGGCCCGATTTTGAAGCCGGATTTCATTTTGTCGGCAAAGGAGACTTTCAATCCTTTGTTGAGCTCTTCTGCCAGATTATTTTTAAAGAAACTTTCGAGCTGAGTCCTCTCCTGTTGCGGCAGAATGACGTTGACATCAAAACTCTCTTTTTCTATCCAACCCTTAACGACATCGGTGATTAAGGACTGAAGATATTCTTTGTTTGAGAAAAGCTCATTGACAGGAGGCTGAATCACTTTCATGCTAATCAGAGAAACAATCTCCTGTTTCATTGCTGAAATAGCCTGATTAAGGGTCATTTTAATTTCGGAATCAACCTGTGTTTTCAACTCAAGCGCTTTTTGCTCGGTATCAGCCATCAGTTTTTTCGCTTTTTCCATTGCTTCGCTTTCAATCCCGGCAGCCTTTTCACGGGCTTCTTTCAGAATCGCCTCAGCATCTTCATTTGCTTTTTGAATGCCTTCGTTGTAGATGGTTTCGGTTAATTGTTGAATTTTTGAATTCATAATTATATTTCTGATGTTTTAAAAATTCATCTTAATTTTTGATTTTATAACAGCAAAGTAATGCAATTTTGCTTTGAATGGGTAAATGTAACAACAAGATTTCAAATAAGGCAAAGTAAAACAGCCTAATTTTTCTTTTACATATTTTTTCCTTTCTTTTTGATAAAGTAGCCGATGCAACAAAATGCATGTAAATCTGCGCTTTAACCGGCTTGCATTCTGTGTTCGGATTTATTCATTTTGAATGATTTACAGTTTTGTTAAAAAAATATTTTGATTTGTCTTTATGTGCGCCCGAAAGAAATAAAGTGCTTTCTGTCTTTTAATATTGATTTAACGTTGCAGCAAATAAGCAATAGATAATGGATGATTTTGAATTTTTAAGATTTTTTTTTGTAACCGTTCAGGGAATTTTTTTAGTTCTGGAAGGATAGCATCGCCCATAAGCGATGCCATCCGGCATCCCGAAGGATGGCATCCCTTGCTGGTTTCTTGCTGAAACGTTGAACTGAAAAGAAAAAAGAGATGCTATCCGGTGCTGTTGAGCCGGGTTGCTGTTATTGCCCACTGAACCGTACATGCAAACATGATCCGGTATCTGAATGACCTGGCGGTTTTGGAACAGGCTAACACGAAATCCTTATCAGCCATCTGATTTGACCTCTCCCTACTTGACACCGCCGTCACTACCGCTACCGAAATGGCTGAACTGTCGGCCACCGCCAACGGCGACAAGGCCGGACAGAACGCATCCAAAACCATTCGCGACAAAGTCTGCGCACACCTGAAGAAGGTGATAAACAAGGCGTTGGATTATTAGGATATGAATTTAGTCGAACCCCAATTGAAACTTAAGGGCTTCTATTATATCTTTTTGGAGTAATTTGTCAGACAAATGACCATAATGTTTTGACAATCTTTTTTTGTCTATCGTTCTTATTTGATGACAAAGAGCTTATCTGAATACCGGAAGTCATTATTTATTTCTTCTCTGAGCCCAGTTTAAAAACGTATTAATTTTAAAGTTTGCATCAGTGGCCTATTTGAATAAAATTCTTGTTTGGAAAAAATATTCGCGTTAAAACCGGCGAACAAAGAAAATTGTGAACAAAAATTTCAGTTTTACACCATAAATGCGATAGATTTAACATAATGTTATTTAAAATAACGCTATCAGCCATACCAAACCCATCCGGAAGCCCATTTTGGGCAATGAACCGGTAAATTCTTCCAAAGTTAATGGCAATTCCGCTGTTAAATGCAAACAGGGTTGCTTTAAACAGTCCCCTGACTTTAAGTTTTCCGCCCGG
>MTKW01001933.1_pt1 | contig 12919 bp, 10 predicted proteins | sample 1042761 | NCBI WGS metagenome assembly MTKW01 (sample SAMN06205366, study PRJNA360243) | anaerobic digester metagenome | biome: Wastewater treatment plant; feature: Anaerobic digester sludge; material: sludge; isolation source: anaerobic digester fed with sludge from wastewater treatment plant ...
ACTGCAACTCACCGGCAGGAGAGGACGTATAAACCTCCTGAGGGCTTCTGCCCGTTGTGTCCGACGAAAGATATGTCTTTTCCTACAGAGGTTCCCGGGTCCGGTTATGAGATTGTTGTTTTTGAAAATAAGTTTCCGTCTTTTCGACAGGCACCCCCCGAGCCGGCAGTGGACGGCACTGATATTATGAGCGTCAAGCCTGCGCGAGGCGTTTGTGAAGTAGTCCTTTACACAGACCGGCATCACACTACATTTGCTGACCTTGATACATCACATGTTACAAACCTCATTGAAGTATGGACCGACAGATACAATGAATTGGGATCCCTTGATTATATAGATTATGTCCTCATCTTCGAGAACAAGGGGGACGCTGTAGGGGTGACACTGCATCATCCTCATGGACAGATATATGCGTTCCCGTTCATACCGCCTATTCCCGAGAAGGAACTGGAGTCTTCACGCGAATACATGAAGGCTACAGGGAAGTGCCTTCTTTGCGATGTGCTTTCTTTCGAGCTCGATGACGGAACGCGGATTGTTGCGGAGAATTCGTGTTTCGTAGCAGTGGTGCCTTTCTATGCGCGCTATCCTTATGAGATCCATGTCATACCCAGATGTCACAGGTCGGCCCTGCCGGATCTGGACAGCCAAGAGAGACGGTGGCTTGCAGAGATGCTAAAGACAATTACTTGTGGGTACGACCACCTTTTCGGTTTTTCCTTTCCTTATATGATGATTATGCACCAGACACCGACGAGTCAAGGCGATTTTCGCCATTATCACTTTCATATAGAATTCTATCCGCCTTACCGTAGTGCCACGAAATTGAAATACCTCGGAGGGTGTGAATCAGGCGGAGGCACATTTATAAACGATACTCTCCCTGAGGAAACTGCGGAAAAACTGCGTCTGGCTGTCAGCCGTGGGTTTTCAGCCGGTGCGCTCCGGCCAAGTCCCTGTGCTGTTTCAGGGAAAGGCGAGAGAGGTGGCGGAGCAGGTGGCAGTAGATAGCAAGTGGCTCCTCGAGCAGTTTCAAGAAGTATTCGGGAGTTACTTGAAAGATGGGTTATGGATTTCCCAGGCGCCAGGAAGGGTGAATCTCATAGGTGAACACACTGATTATTCAGGCGGATTTGTCTTTCCTGTAGCTATAGGACATAACGTAGCCATTGTATTCAGACCTCGTACTGACAGGGTTGTACGACTCTATTCATGCGACTATCGCCAAATGAGTGAGTTTTGCCTGCACGAGATCCATACTTCAACTGATGCCCCGTGGAGCAACTTCTTCAGAGGAGTGGCGTGGGCGCTTGGTGCCTATGAAAGCCCGGACCGAGGCTCAGATGAAAGTGAAGACATAGACAATACCTTGAGCCTGGGCGGAAGCAATCGTGAACTGAGAGGGCTGGACGCAGTCATATCAGGTGATGTGCCTATTGGTGCAGGGCTCAGTTCATCGGCTGCTTTTGAAGTAGCCTCCGCTTTTGCACTGCTGGTGGCAGCAGGAACCAACCCGATAATCCTAAACTCCTTTGAATCTGAGTGCGGACTCAAGGTCAGGCGCGAGATCGCGCTTGCCTGTCAGAAAGCTGAGAATCTCTTTGTCGGAGTCAGTTGTGGAATCATGGATCAGATGACCTCGTGCATGGGCAGGGCAGGCCATGGCATCTACTTAGATTGCAGGAGCCTTGGGCATGAGCCTGTGAAACTGGGCCTTGATGACAGAGATGTAACGATTGTGGTTTACGACACCGGTATCAGGCGCGGACTTGTTTCTTCTGAATATAACCGGAGAAGGCAAGAGGTGGAGACCGGTGCGAAGATGATCGCGGGCATACTCGGGCAGAGCGACATTCACAGCCTGAGAGACGTGGAACTCTCCACATTCGAAGCTGTGCGAGAAATGCTTCCACCGGAAGTCGCTCGTCGTTGTGAACATGTGGTAAGGGAGAACGAGAGGGTCAAGAATGCCGTAGCTGCATTGAGGCAAGGCGATCTCCTTGCTTTTGCGAATCTGATGTGGAAGTCTCACGAGAGCCTTAGGGATCTATATGAAGTCAGCTGTCCTGAACTGGACATAGCAGTCAAGCTCGCCTGCGAGACCGGTGGTGTGCTCGGAGCTCGGATGACAGGAGCCGGTTTCGGAGGGTGTACCGTAAATCTTGTCCGTAATGATGCTTTGAACGACTTAATACTCGCTCTTCCCTGCAGTCCGTTGCGGCGGGGAGCATTGGAACCAAGAGCTTTTGTAATAGATGTGGTAGACGGGGCAAGAATCGCGGAGTTATGAACAATGCTTCGGAGGTGGTAGCGAAGGAAAATACCCATGGAGGCAGGTGTTGTGCGGCGTGAAGTTGAGTCGGAGGAATGCCGACGATATCAATAACAAGCACGGAGGGATATGAATGAAGACATCGAGATGGCTCAGGTTTGCTATCGTATGTGCGGCAATGGTTTTTGTGTTTGCCTCTGTCGCACAGGCGGCAGTCAGCGGAAAGCTGGAGATCTTCTCATGGTGGGCAGGAGACGAAGGCCCTGCACTTGAAGCGCTGATCGATAAGTATGAAAAAATGTATCCTGGAGTGAACGTCGTCAACTCGACAGTAACTGGTGGAGCAGGTGTTCATGCCAAGGCTGTTCTGAAAACGAGATTGCTGGGGGGAGATCCGCCTGATACGTTCCAGATCCATGCAGGACAGGAGCTCATCGGCACTTGGGTGGTTGCTGACAGGATGGAGGACCTAACCAAGCTCTATGAGCAGGAAGGCTGGCACAAGGTATTCCCTGCCGACCTGGTCAAGCTGCTCAGCACTGATAAAGGCATTTGGTCTGTGCCTGTAAACATCCACCGTTCAAACGTCATGTTCTTCATACCCGACAACCTCAGCAAGTGGGGCGTAGGTGTACCCGCTACATGGGAGGAGTTCCTGAAAATCGCTCCTGATCTTAAAGCTAAAGGCGTTATACCTCTGTCAGTAGCAGAGAACTGGACCCAGACTCACCTCTGGGAGAGTGTTGCCCTTTCAGTTCTCGGGCCTGACAAGTGGGAGAAGCTGTGGAACGGCGAGCTGTCCTGGAAGAGCCCTGAGGTTATTAAGGCATGGGAGATGTTCGGGGACATCCTGGAGTACACAAACGCTGACGCTTCATCCCTATCCTGGCAGCAGGCTACTGACATGGTGGTCAAAGGCCAGGCAGCCTTCAATATCATGGGAGACTGGGCTGCAGGGTACATGACTACTACGTTGAAGCTAAAACCGGGGACAGGTTTCGGATGGGCTGCGTCGCCTGGCACTAACGGGATATTCATGATGCTCTCTGATTCGTTCGGCCTGCCTGTGGGCTGCCCAAACAGGGAGAACGCTATAGCCTGGCTGAAGATGCTTGGCAGCCGTGACGGACATGATACCTTCAACCCGTTGAAAGGCTCCATCAGCGCCAGGACTGACTCAGATCTGTCCAAGTACGACGCCTACCTGCAGAGCGCTGCAAATGATTGGAGATCCAACAAGATCGTGGGTTCTCTGGCCCACGGAGTCACCGCAAACGAAAGATTCATGAACGACTTCGCAACTGTCATGGAAATCTTCTTGCAGACAAAGAATGCCAATGCTGCTGCCAATGCAGCGGAAGCAGTGGCAATACAAGCCGGTATCGGGAGATAATAAGGCGGCCCTAAATGGGATCACGGTAATAAGGCGGGCCCGTCGCACGCAGGCTGCGGGCCCGTGAAAGCATGTCAGGCCATGCAGTCTGCAGTCCGTGCAACTCATATAGCGATTGGCCAAGGGCGTCCACGGTGGCCACAGCAACAAGGACGGTGAGGGGAATGCAATCACGGCGCGACCAGGTGGCAGCGATTATGATTATTCTTCCCTCCATTGCACTACTGGCGATATTCGTATATGGATTCATAGGTCAAACTCTCAGGGTGTCCCTTACTGACTGGGGCCGGGAAGCTGCGCTTGCGCTCCACCCTGAGATCAGTTACGTAGGGCTGAAGAACTATCATGAGCTGTTCACGGGTTTTCTTAACATGCGGTTCAGGCAGGACCTTGCAAATATGTTCTTCTTCACATTAGCATTTGTAGGCCTATCTTTGTTTGTGGGATTGGTTCTCGCCACTCTCATCGACCAACTTGTTTGGGGTGAGACTTTCTTCCGAACTGTGTTCCTATACCCAATGTCCCTGTCTCTCGTGGTGACAGGCACAGTATGGCGGTGGCTATTGCAGCCCAGAGGCGGAATAAATGTGCTGCCTACTCTGGTTGGACTGCATGCAGGCGAATTTCTTTGGCTGTCCAGCCGCGAGCAGAGCCTGGTCCTTGACTGGTCCCATATCCTTTATTGTATCTGCATCATAGTCCTGGTTGTCATGGCTTTTATGGCATATGGCCATCACCGGCGGGGAGAACGACAGCAATTCCGCACGAAGGCTGTTATCTCGGCTATTCTCATGGGAATCCTGGTCATTGGGGTTGCCGGTGGAATCACGCTTTTGGACTACCCTGAAGAGCACGGTTTTAACAAGGCAATCTGGGGCGTGGTCATGGCCGCTGTGTGGCAGATGTCAGGATACACCATGGCGCTCTATCTTGCAGGACTTCGCACCATATCTGACGAGCTTCGCGAAGCTGCCAGGGTGGATGGGGCAGGCAAGTTTCAGATTTACAGGTACGTGGATTTGCCGCTGCTAAAACCCATCACTGTAAGCGCAGTTGTCATATTGGGACACATAGCCCTTAAGATTTTTGACCTTATATTCGCCATGGCAGGCCCTGACCATGTACCGACATCAGTCCCTGCGATAACCATGTTCTTGAAGACTTTTCGCGGGAACGAACTTGCCGTTGGTTCTTCCATCGGCATCATTCTGCTGATTCTGGTCTCGCTACTCATCATTCCTTATTTGGCCAATTCATTTAAGACGGGAGAGCAGTGATCCAAGATGAAACCTAAAGGCGTAACAAGAGTGTTTGTCCAGACGTTAGCGGTTCTTTTGGCTATTGCCTACTTGATCCCCGTCTACATGACGATAGTCACAAGCCTAAAGTCGCCTGAGGAAATAAACCTGATGACTGCCTGGAGGCTTCCGTCAGAATTGAACTGGGCAGGTTATTCCGTTGCGTTCCGGCAGTTCGCCCCTTATCTCAAGAACAGCTTCATATTGGCTGTTTGCGCTACTTTGCTTTCAGCTGTGATGGGTTCTCTCAATGGGTATGTGTTATGTAAGTACAAGGTCCCCGGGGGACGTGCAGTCATGCCTCTGATTGTTTTCGGCATGTTTATACCTTATCAAAGCATCCTTGTCCCTCTCTTTCAATTCATGCAGAAGACGAAATTGTATGGAGGACTCCCGGGACTAATCCTTGTCCATGTGGTTTACGGTCTTCCAATTACAACCTTGCTTTTCAGGAGCTTCTATCAAGAGATACCTGATGAGCTTTTCGGAGCAGCCGGTATCGACGGGGCGGACTTCTTCGGCATTTTCAAGTACGTAATAATCCCTCTCTCAGGCCCTCCGTTTCTGGTAGTCTGTATCTGGCAATTCACGCAGATATGGAACGAATTCCTTTTTGCAGTGACTCTGACCAGGCCTGACGCGCAGCCTATCACTGTAGCCCTGGCAAACTTAGCCGGAGGCCAGGCAGTCTCATGGAACCTGCCGATGGCAGGGTCGATCCTTGCAGCCCTTCCCACTGTACTCATTTACATCCTGCTGGGCCGCTATTTTGTTCGAGGCTTACTGGCCGGGGCATTGAAGGGATAATTAAGGTGGAAGGGCATCAGGTGTGACATATTGCCGACTGCCAGCATCTCTTCTAGTACCAGCGCTGCAGCGCCTACTGAGCTTGCTTCTTCACCCTGGGTAGAAGCGACTATTGGCGGTAGATTCACCATAGTGGTGAATGCGCGTCTCTTGACAGTGTCTCGGATTTCTTCGAAAAGAATATCTCCTGCCCGTGAGACGCCTCCACCGATTATGACTATCTCAGGGCTGAGCATGTTGACTGCGTTGGCTATCCCGATTCCAAGGCGCCTGCCTGCCTGTCGAATCAGGCCTTCTGCCAGGACGTCGCCTTTCTTGGCTGCCAGGGATACGACTTCAGCGGTGATGTTCTCTGTGTTGCCGTCCACAAGATCACGAATGAGTGTGCTTTCTCCTGCCTTGACTGCCTTGACAGCAGAACATGCAATAGCAGGGCCTGCAGCCATGACCTCCAGGCATCCGTGGTTACCGCAAGGGCAGACCGGACCTTCAGGATCGATAGTGATGTGTCCTAATTCACCTGCTCCTCCTTGTTTACCGCGATATATTTCACCATTTATGATGATTCCTGCGCCGATACCTCTGCCTACGTTTACGCACAGGATGTTGGCATACCCCTGTCCTGCTCCGAACATTGCCTCTCCTATTGCCATTGCTCTTGCGTCATTCTCCACCTTGCATGGAACATGGAATTTGTCCTGAAAAACCTTGACCAGGGGTATGTTACGCCACCCGGGAATGTTAGGTGCAAATACGGATATCCCGAGTTCTGCGTCGATCAAGCCTGGGACGGAGAGGCCAAGCCCTGCGATTTTGCCGTGTGTATCCACTGCTTGCTCCAATGTTGTTTCAGTGACGCGAAAGAGATTGGACATAACCGACTCGCATCCTTCGTTGACGTCCAGCTCCATGCGAGTGCGAGTTATGATATTCCCTTCCAAGTCGGTGACTACTGCGATGATCTTGGTTGCGCCAAGGTCAACTCCGGCGAGGTAAAATGCTTTGGGGTTAAACTCTATCATCACAGGAGGACGACCTCCACTGGATTCTCCGTATCCTACTTCTTCAGCTATTCCTTGAGAGATGAGCAAGGAGATAATACTTGATACAGTGGCAGGTGTAAGCTTGGTAATACGGGAGATGTCAGCGCGGGAGGCAGGGCCGATTTGCCTGAGCGCACTGAGGACTGCAACAAGGTTTATGCTCTTGAGTATCCGTGTGTCGCTTGCCTTTATGCTGTTGAAGCATACATTACGACCTGATTGCTCCATAGCCTGTTGCCCACCTTCATACCTTGGTGCAGAACTGGATGAGAAGACCTGAGGATTGAATTACTAATCTTCTACGGGACTCTTCATAATCCTTCAGGCGTTATTCCGGAGAATAGATGCGCAGCAAACAGGAATGTCTGTCAGTTCTATTGAATGATTGATTACGCTCAAACGCGGTTGAGGGGGGAGGTGGCGGTATGGGTGAAAGATCGCGACCGTTAGTTATTGGCCACCGGGGAGCTTCATCTGAAGCGCCGGAAAATACGCCGGCGGCATTTGCACGAGGACTTGAGACAGGCGCTGACGGATTTGAGTTTGATGTGCATATGTCAAAGGACGGAGAGCTCGTAGTGATCCATGATGAGACTGTGGCAAGGACTACCGGAGGCTCGGGATGGGTAAAGGATATGACCCTTGATGAGCTTAAGGCGCTTGACGCAGGTTTTTGGTTTGACCCTAGATTTAGGGGAGAGAGGATTCCCACGCTCAAGCAAGTCCTTGAACTTATCGCAGAGAAGAGCAAGCTGATAAACATAGAGCTGAAGAGTGGTATAGTCATTTATCCCCATATTGAGCGTAGGATCATAGAAGTGTTAGATGAGTTTGATATTCTTGATAAGACGGTCATATCGTCGTTCAACCATTATTCCCTTAGAACTGCAAAAGAGGTTGAACCTGAAGCGAAGACCGGCATTCTGTATATGGAAGGACTAGTGGAGCCGTGGATATACGCACTGCATGTGCCTGCGGACGGTCTACATCCCGCGTCTTACCTGGTGACACCTGAAATTGTCCGTAGTGCGCATGATGCAGGGCTGTTTGTTAATGCGTGGACTGTTGATAAGGCTGATGAAATGAAGAAAATGGCGGCCTCAGGTGTGGATGCTGTAATCACCAACTGTCCCGGGGAAATGATTAGTCTCCTGAAGGAGGAATGGCCAGGTGAATAACGGGGTTAAGCTTGATTACAGGAAAACATTGGTTCTGGGTCTCGGATATCTCGGCATTACCCTTAGCTGGTCTGTCTATAATTCGTATGTGCCGATTTTTCTTGCAGAACTTCTTAAGGATGCTGCCTACCGCACAACTCTTGTAGGCTTTATTATGACATTGGATAATATCGCAGCTATTACACTTCAGCCGTACTTTGGCGCGAAGAGCGACACGACATGGACGCGATTGGGACGGAGAATGCCTTATCTTTTGGTGGGCGTGCCTGTGGCTGCGGTAGCTTTTGCTCTAATCCCATATGCAAGGTTCTCTCTGGTCTCCATAGTCATTACTGTGGGTATCATGAATCTGGCCATGACCGTATTCAAAGCGCCTACAGTTGCGCTTATGCCTGACACAACTCCGTCCTCGCTGAGAAGCAAGGCAAACGGGATCATCAATTTCATGGGCGGTTTAGGGGCGCTACTGGCGTTCTTTGTGTTTTCAAGTCTTTACCGGACCGACCCCGCCTATCCGTTCCTTGTGACAGCTGCCCTAATGGCGCTTATTGTCGCTGCGCTCTTTCTTACTGTCCGGGAATCACAAGCCATAGAAAGCAGTCAGGACAAGAGTGTAGGCATTGTTCAGGCAATGATCGAGGTATGGACGGACGCGGACAAAAGCGCAAGGAACATGCTTCTTGCCATCTTCTTCTGGTTCGTAGGCTGGACCGGGATTGAGGCGCTCTTTACTCTGTACGGGGTTGAGGTTTGGGGTATGACGCCTGATCAAGCAGCATTTTCCCTGGGATTCTTCTCGCTGTCATTCCTGGCTTTCGCGATCCCCAGCGGATTTCTGGCTACAGCCATCGGTCGAAAGAAGACGATTCTCACGGGTGTCGCAGGCATCGGCCTTGTTATCATCGCCCTTCGGTTTGCTAACCCAGGCATCACTCTGCAAGCGCTTCTTCTTATAGGCGGACTATTCTGGGCCTTGGTGAATATCAATTCTTATCCTATGGTGGTAGACATGACAAGCAGCGCCCAAACAGGAGCGTATACCGGTCTCTATTATTTCTTTTCATCCCTCTCAGCTATTGTTGCGCCACCGTTATTTGGGCGGTTCATGGACGTCCTTGGCAATCAGGCCTTATTCCCGTGCGCGTTTGTCAGTTTAGTTGTGGCATTCGTGTTTATGATGAATGTTAACAGGGGGGAAGTACAGGTAAGGTCACCTGAAACTCACGCCGCTTGAGTCTACCATATGCGCTGTAAAGCCCCTTGCTTTAGCTATGGGATATAAGGCACGCTTCCCGGGAAACTCCGCGGGACGCAACGGGTGCAACAGGCTCATTTACATAGCGGTTTCACCGTGTTATACTAGCGATGTATGTTAATCCCGAATTTGGTTCAGGGTTCTTCCGCCGGCGTAGCTCAATGGTAGAGCGGCGCACTCGTAATGCGCAGGTTGTGGGTTCGATTCCCACCGCCGGCTCCACCTTTGTTCTTCCACTTCTATCAGGCGAAACAGCAGCTATCCGGCATTTGCCTCCTTAATCTTCCACAGACTTTACCATGCAAGTTCCGTGGTAAAGTGGTAATCAAAAGCAAATTTCCCAACATTGGTCGATCTAAGCAGGAAAACCCAAAGACATGGCGAAATTTAGTGTTAGCAGTGTTTGCTATTGTGCCAGAAAAAAGAATAAGTCTTGGCCGATAAAGGCAAAGCTTTCCAAAGAAAGCGACGCAAAGCCATGGGTCTAAGGGTGGAATGCACCTATGACTGCCAGGTTGCCGGCGGGTTCAGACGTCGTTTGAAACTTCCAGTTTCATTCGTTGTATCAATCACCTGCTAGCAACCGGGCGGCAGGTGATTGAGCCTAAAGGGCTGGAGAAATACGACGTATGCTAAGGAGGTAAGACGTCATGAGAAGGTCACGGAGAATTGTTGCTTTAGCGACTGTACTGGTGATGGTGTTGTTTGCCGGTATCGCGCTGTGTGAGGCCGAAGAGGGAACTGTGTATGAACCTCCGTTGGATCCTGCTTCAGAAGACTTTATTNNAGTGGAAAGTACAAGAGGCGAATGCAAAGATTTGGGAGACGGTTTATCAAGCTGAGAAAAAAGCAGAAGGCGCTGATGACGCTGAAATTGACGAAATAATCACATGGCTTGAAGGCAAGATTGAAAACATCGCCGACAGGACTATAGACTTTGCAGAAAGGCACGGCGTAACTGTAGAGTGTGAACCTGAGCCATACTACATCGGTGATTACGAAGTCCTTGTCGATCCCATGAAGGTTGCAGGTCTCTAAGGCTCTATACGTGTAAACTAGGCATGCTCGGTAGGGGGGTTACATGAAGGGGGTCCATATCGGCCGGGAGTCTGATTTTATCAAACAGGCAAGGAAGAAATCGACGGAAATCAGGCTTCTGGCAAAAGGAAACGGGATTGAGGTGATGAAGCAATACATCGCCCCAAATTCNNGTTGAAAGAAAAGACAGCCATACGCAAGAACACTGTGAGCGTATCCAGAGTCTGTCGATGTTGGTTGGAGAGAGGATGAAGCTTCCTCCTGATAGGCTGGAGTTACTGATATATGCCGCGCTTCTGCATGATATTGGGAAGATAGGGATACCCAATTACATACTGAAGAAAAGCGGGCCTTTGACCCGTGAGGAATGGCAAGAGATAGAAAAGCACCCTTCGGCAGGCAGGGCTATTATTGAGAAGACATTCCTTAGGGATGCAGGCCCGATTATCGAACAACATCATGAACGGTGTGATGGGACAGGTTATCCCTTCGGTCTAAAAGGAGACGAGATTCTTATTGAGGCTCGCATTATTGCTGTAGTAGACGCTTTCGACGCAATGAGTTCTGACAGGCCTTATCGCAAAGCACTGACGAATGATGAGGTCATAGCTGAATTACGGCGTTGTTCAGGCACTCAATTTGATCCGAAAGTTGTTGAGGTTCTCATTGATGTGGTTAGCGCTTATCCGCCTGGCGTAAGCTTCGGTGAATATAAGCGGTTCTAGGAGAACCTTCATAGACGCGGCATTACTTTAGATGATAGTGTCATAGTAATAACCTGCTTTGAGGCCAATCCCAGTAAGGATTCCAAGCGCCACATCATTTTTCCCGATTACTCCGCCGCTAATTAGACGTCCTAAGGCAGCCGCCACTACTGCTGACGTCGGTTCCACAAAGATCCCGTCTTTTGCTAATTCCATAGCAGCTGAGTTTATCTCTTCTTCACTGACTGCCATTACGAATCCGCCTGAGTCTCTTGCTGCGCTGAGGATTTGGGCGCCTCGAATAGGGTTGCTGCATGCGATCCCTTCGGCTACCGTCTTCGTCCCCCGGATAGGTGAGACTTCCATCTCACCACGGACGTACGCCTGGTATACCGGGGCGCAGTTTTCAGCTTGTACAACGATGAGCCTGGGGAGTTTGCTGAGTCTACCCCAGCTCATAAGGTTTACGAATCCTCCATATGCACCGAGAGCGACGCTTCCGTAGCCTGCAGGCACAATCACCCAATCCGGCATTAGCTTGCTCATTTCGCATTGCTCAAAGATTTCATAAGCCAAGGTTTTCATGCCTTCCAAAAAGAAGGGATTCCAGTTATGACTTGCGTAGAAGGCCTGCCCGTTGCAGTCCTCTTCAACAGCTCTTTGACATGCTTCAGCTACATCTTGCCTTGTGCCACTGATGGCTTTAATCCTTGCGCCGTATGCCCTGATCTGTGTCAGCTTTGCCGGCGATGTGCCAGACGGCACAAATATGGTGCATTCCATACCTGCTCTTCCTGCATATGCTGCGATTGATGCCCCTGCGTTTCCCGATGAGTCTTCCACTACGGATGTTATGCCCATTTGCTTCAGGCAAGAGATCATTACTGAAGAACCACGATCCTTGTAGGATCCGGTGGGGCAAAGGAAGTCCAGTTTGAACCATACCGGGAAACCGTGGCATCGGGCAGTTATAATAGGCGTTAATCCTTCGCCAAGGCTTGTAATATCCTTGTCCTCCAGGCGTGGTAAGGCTTCACGATATTTCCAAATCGAATGTACTCGCAAAGCGAGAGATTCCGGAGGCAGGATGCCACTTTTCTCTTGAGCCTGATATTCCAGTTCTCCCTTGCATGAGCATCGCCATATCTTTGCATTAGCCGGGTACCGGCTGCCGCAGCGTACACAGAATAGCATCTTAAGAATCCTCCTTGAGTCATAATGTATAAAAGGGCTCAGACTTACGGCTCGCGGTATGACGGTACGTATGAATAATGATAGATTCGTCAGTGGGCAAAGTTTTCCTTCGGGGACAAGTAAGCCGGTTATCTTGGCAGCTGTCTGCAATTTCACACAGACTCATGCGCCGAGAAGAGGCTGGGCTTTGCCGTTGTGGCTTTTGGAATACAACCTTGACAACTGGGCGGAAAGTGAGCACACTTATGTTATGTTATCGGGACTCGTCTAGAGATACACAGTGAAAATGACAGATAGCAGGGAAACGTCGTGTAGGCGGAGAATACATGCAGACTGAAAAGGGGTGGCGATTTGACAGTCGTAATCGTCGGGGCGGGGAAAACCGGGTTTCNNTTGAGAGAAGTATGCGAAAACCTGGATGTAATGACCATACACGGGAACGGCGCCAGCGGGAAAGTCCTGGAGGACGCTGCGCTCCGAAACTCGGATCTGTTTGTTGCAGTAACCGACAGTGATGAGGTAAACATGGTAGCATGCATGACTGCCAAGCGCCTTGGAGTTAAGAAAACAGTTGCACGCATCAGAAACCCTGAATATCAAGGGCTGTCCGGCAGTGACCTTTCTACAAAGCAATTGGGTATTGACGTGATTATCAGTCCTGAAGAAGCCGTAGCGTATGAGGTGTTTAAGTTTCTCAGAGCTCCGGCTGCCACAGAAGTCGAGTACTTTGCTGA
>MTKW01006620.1_pt1 | contig 12917 bp, 8 predicted proteins | sample 1042761 | NCBI WGS metagenome assembly MTKW01 (sample SAMN06205366, study PRJNA360243) | anaerobic digester metagenome | biome: Wastewater treatment plant; feature: Anaerobic digester sludge; material: sludge; isolation source: anaerobic digester fed with sludge from wastewater treatment plant ...
CCTGCCAGGATGCCATAGTCATGGCGAAGATCATACCGGTCCCATCCGCTCTCCCTTTCCGTTGAAAGACGATATCCATAATACCCGCCGGCGTTTACCAATAGTCTGAACCTGGAAAAGTCGATTTTGAACTGTGAAACCAATGGAACTTCAACAATCTTATATCTTTCCCCCCACTGCTCATATTTCGAAGCATAGCCCTCCTCGCCATATTTAACACCAAACTGAACACCAAAGTTGAAGAGCTGATCCCAAAGTGCGTGGTAGTAGGTATAGAGCAGGGAAAAATTCATGGGGCAGTATATATACTCTTCGCCTACCGTAGGGGAGGAACTCACCGTACAGAAACTGTAACCATATCTGACTCCCAACATATGAATGCTTTTGTATTTTTGCGGAGGTGCAATGGTATCTATACTGGCAAAATCATCGTCAAGATCACCAATGATTACATTCTCCTGGCCGTACAGCGGGAAAAAGAGTAGTGAGGCAAAGAGTGTCAAGAGTAGCTTTTTCATTTGAACATCTCCTTTATGTCAATGGTTTGTTCGAGGTCCGTCAGCTCAGGTAATGTCAGAATATAGACTCCGGGCGAAGGCTGGTACATCCGTACTTTCTCGGGCTGCCTTCTGTCGAGGAAATTGCCCGAGTCAAACAATCCATTGCTGTTGCGGTCTTCAGTAATTCTCACCGAATAGTCCTGTGGTTTGAGATAGGGGAAAAGAAGCGAAGTATCCCTTGAAATGTTGTATTTTCTGAAGACGTTCTTTCGGTCTTTATCCACAAGCTCGACAATGTATCTGGTATCGACACCGTTCAGTACTAGAGTGATGGAGCAGGCATCCTCACTCTTTGGAAGAGTGAATTTGGTCTTTACCTCTGCATTTGGGAGATTGTCAAGATTGACAAAGGCACCCTGTGGTACCGTAAACTCATATTCATGGCCATCTTTGATTTCCCTATCCATATACATTGTGAAACGTCGGATTTCCTGAGGATCCTGTTCAAACTTAAATGTTATGGTATCCGTCTGGTGTCGAGGATTGGTCTCGGTCAGAAAGGACATTTCTCTATTCCAACGCAGTATAGGAAGTACGGATGTGAGACTGATGCCATCCTGTGCTATGGTTTCATTCTTTGCAGCTACATTGAACTTGAAAACGGTATCTTTTGGCTGTTCTTGTCGCTGCTGTCCGCCGGTGGGAGTCTGAGGTCTGGGAACTGCCAGGGAGAGATTTTCTATGGTGTCACGAAGATGTCCCGTGGAGTCGGTTCTCTTATAGCTCAATTTGAGCAAAAGACTATCTTCGAGCCTATATCGTGTATTGATCCAGAAATCAAGGCTGTCCTTTGCAGGAGAGTATTGGACTATGACGCAACTGTCTGCCACTCCGAAAAAGTCCATACCCGATATTTCGACATCGGGAGCGTTGAAGGAGAGGAATCCCGATTTTTCACTTCTCATGCCGCTATTTTTAAGAAACTGGATGCTTTGTTGCTCTGTAAACATCAGGAGTTCATACATGGAATGTCTTTCCAGGCAGGCGAGTGTGTCTTTTTTATCGAAAGATTTCAGTTCGTAGATTGAGTCGCTGACTACATCCATAGGGCGGATTAGTGTATCCAGAAAAGCAATTTGGTCCTTTATCGGATCATATTTGCTATCATTGTCACTATCTGTAAACGCAATAATGCGATAGAAAGTGTCCCGTATATTTCTGATGGAGAAAAACCCCCATTCGTCACTCTTTGTAGCCGCATCGGGGAATACCTTGAAACAAGCAGAGTCGGAGTGATCTGTATAGAGCGCCACTAGTGCCTTTTTAACCGGTTGAAGAGTCTGGCAGTCGATGATATTGCCGGTGATATAGAGAGAATCCAGAGTGTCACCTGTCGAAAAGGCATAGACAAGTCTGGGAGCTATGTTGCCCTCATTGTTGTCAGCCAGAGCCTCGCCGAAATCAATGGTGTAAGTTCTGTTTTCTGCCAGAGTATCGGGGATGGAAAAAACTATATTTTTACCCTTTATCTTATGGGTGATTCTCTTTCTCATCGGCGGTGAGAGATAGATGTCTCCGGCATTTTTAACCACGGTATATTCGTCGTAGGTAAGGGATATTTTTCCATCGTATCTGGGAAAATTCGTGGTATTGAAATCGGGGTTTACCTTCAAAAGAACGGGTGGTATAGTATCTTTAGGACCCCCGCTCGGCGGTGTGGTGGTATTAGCGCACGATTTGGAAAAAAATAGGCAAAACACAAATCCGGCAAGGGCCAGCGCAGTTGTCAATACTCTTCTATTCTCTTGCATTGATCTCTTTTTACTATCCATTAAAGTTAAGTTCAACACGTTTAACGCTCTCGATTCCCTTTATGGCCGAGAGTGACTTGATGAGCTTATCAAGGTCGTCAGTATTGCGCACATATAGATCTACGGTCCCTTCAAATATTTCGTCGTGGGTTTCGATACATATTTTGCGCATATTCACGCCGAGCTGAAGTGAGATTACTTTGGACATATCACTGATAATACCCATCCTATCCAGACCTGTAATGGAAATCCGTGCCAGATATGACATCATGAAGTGTTTGCTCCATCTTGCCGAGACTATCCTATCGCCCTGTTTGGCTGCAATGTCGGTAGCTTTCTGGCAGCTCTTCTTGTGTACGAGTACACTACCGTCGTCTTCAATGAATCCAACGACATTGTCACCCGGAATAGGGGAACAGCACTCGGCTATAGTAAATGTTATAGTACCTTTTGAGAGGTCCTCTCTGAGTTCGTAGTCTCGTTGTTTGTCAATTTTGCCTGTGTTGCGAACCGGGGTAAGGAGTTTCACTCCCCACATTTGCACATTGCGTTTCTCAACATTGGTTTTAAGTGCCGTTTCCAGGTCAGAAAGGTCTATCAGCCCGATACCTATCTTGTGGTAGAGTTCGTCCTTGCTGCCTGCCTTGTAGTAGTCAATGAGCTTTTTGAGTACACGGCTCTTGGAGGTGATGTTCCGCTCCTTGAGTTTGGATGTGAGGAAGCGCATTCCCTCTTTGATGCTGTCTTTGGTTTCAGCCTTGATGGAGTCGAGGATAAAATTTCTCGCCCTGTTGGTGCGGATGAAGTCCAGCCACTCCCTCTTCGGCTTACTGCTATCCGAGGTTATTATCTCCACCTGGTCTCCGCTGGAGAGAACATGAGATAGTGGCAGCAGTTTCTGGTTGACCTTCGCCGCTATCGCCCTGTTGCCCACTTCTGAGTGGATAATGTAGGCAAAATCGAGTGCAGTTGAGCCTTTGGGCAGAGTCTTCGATTCGCCTTTGGGCGTAAATATATATATGTCGGAGCTAAGCAGTTCTTTGTGGAAGTTGTCGAGAAATTGCAGTGCGTTGGAGTCGGGATCTTCGAGGATATCTCGTACATGCTTGAGCCATAAGTCTATTTCTCCTTCTTCGGAGGGAGAGCTCTCTCCTTTTTTATACATCCAGTGTGCAGCTACTCCTCTCTCGGCGATGGAGTTCATCCTTTCGCTGCGGATCTGAACTTCTATCCATTTGCCACCGGGACCCATTACAGTCAGGTGCAATGCCTCGTATCCGTTGCTTTTGGGTTCTTTGACCCAGTCACGTGTCCTGTCGGGCTTGTACTGGTATCTTTCAGTAATAAGGGAAAATATCTGCCAGCATTGTTCCCTCTCGCTTAAACCTTGTTTGGCTTCGAAAATGATGCGAACGGCATATATGTCGAATATTTGCTCGAATGGAACATTTTTGGAGGTCATCTTTTTCCAGATNNCCGAGACGGTGTGCAAGCGGAATGAAGATATACATTGTCTCACTGAGGATCTTATCCCTTTTGTATTCGGGCATGAACCGGATGGTGCGCATATTGTGCAGACGGTCCGCCAGTTTTATGAGTACTATCCGAACATCGTCATTGAGAGTAAGCAGGATACGTTTGAAATTTTCGGCCTGCATACTCTTCGAATAGGTAATGTTGTCGCTGTCAAGAGCCGTCTTGATCTTGGTCAAACCATCTACCAGGGAGGCAATTTTTTGGCCGAAATGGTTTTTGATATCCTCGACCGTGTAGTTTGTATCCTCCACTACGTCGTGCAACAACGCTGCACAGATGGATTTGTATCCCAGCCCGATTTCTTGCACCACAATCCTCGCTACGGCTATAGGATGGAGAATGTATGGCTCTCCCGAACGTCTCCTTACGCCTTTGTGAACCTCATTGGCAAAATCAAAGGCCTTGAGCACCAGTTCAAACTCCTCCTGATTGGCGCAGCGCTTGAGACTGGACATCTTCAGCGTTTCAAGTTCCCTATTTATGACTTTATAATCCTCTTCTGTAAACATACTCTACTACCATTAAAAATAGAGGTCTCTCTTACCTTGTTTAACCAGTTCTATTCTCTTTTTAACAAGTTCTTTTCTATCTCCTTCGGGCATCTTGGCCACTTCTTTTTCAATAAGAGCATATCCCACCTTTTTGGTCTCTTCCGAGCTGTAATCCTCCAGATACTCGGAAAGGGTGATAATTGCATTGGGAGTGCAGAAATTGCCGATGAATCCGGGGATGGCAAATTCCATGAAATGCTCTCCTGTACGTCCCAGGCGGTAGCAGGAGGTACAGAAACTTGGAATATATTCTCTGGTGAGGAGCCATCTGATCACTTCGTCCAGGTCACGGGTGTCACCGATCCTGAACTGTTCTTTATCGAGTTGCTGCTCATATTCCTCTTTCTGATAACCACCGATCTCGAGTTTGGTGCCGGCATCAATCTGGGAAACCCCGAAATCTATCACATCATTCCTGACCTCACTGCTTTCGCGGGCAGTCATAATGAGTCCGGTATAAGGTACGCTGAGGCGCAGAATTGCCACCAGCATCTTAAATTGTTCGTCGGTTACTCGCCAGGGGAGATCCATATCCATTCCGTGAGCCGGCTGAATACGGGGGAAACTGATGGTGTGAGGTCCAACTCCATAAGTTTCCTTGAGATGAATTGCGTGAGCTACGAGCCCCAGCACTTCAAAACGCCAGTCATAAAGTCCGAAAAGGGCTCCTATACCCATGTCGTCGATTCCTCCTTCAAATGCACGGTCCATAGCATGCAGTCTCCACATATAATCTCCCTTGTGAGTGTTTTTCGGGTGTACCCTTGCGTAGGTCTCACGATGATATGTCTCCTGAAATACCTGATAGGTGCCGATGCCTGCCTCTTTAATAATCTTGTAGCCCTCTATCTCTTGAGGGGCGGCGTTGATATTGACGCGACGGATCTCTCCATTGCCTACCTTAGTCTGGTAGCAGAGTCTTACCGTATGGGCGATAAATTCCGGTGAGTACATCGGATGCTCTCCGTATACCAGTATCAAGCGTTTATGACCTATGTTTTCGAGATTGATTACCTCGTTAATCAATTCCTGATCGCTTAGGGTTTTGCGTACTGCAGTACGGAGCGAGCGGCGGAATCCGCAATATTTGCAATCGTTGATGCAGTGGTTGCCAATATAAAGAGGTGCAAAGAGTACGATCCTGTTGCCATAGATAGCCCTTTTGAGCTCTCTTGCCGTTTCAAAGAGCTCCTGTTTCATATCCTCTGACTCTATTGCGAGCAATTGTGCGCATTCGGAGAGAGTCAGCGGCTCTTTTGCCTTGCTTTTGGCAAAAATAGCCCTTATTGCCTCCTTATCCTCCTTTGTATCCCTTATCAGGGAATGGAGATGGTCTTCATTAATAAAATCAATGTATTTTTTTTCCATTTTTTATTGGTTTAATATGTTGTTCAAGAATTATTTCTGTTTCATGATTTTCATTGTCGCTGCTCTCCTCCAGCCACAGGGGATTGACCGGATGTTCGTAATCCACTTGTTGGAATCCGTATGAAAGCTGGGCTCCGAATAGAATTACGCCCCAGCAAAGATTCATCCATATCATAAGCAGCGGTATCGCAGCCAGAGCACCATAAACACCGCTCAGGCGTGTCACCATCAGCTGGGTGTTCAAGTAAACGTACTGTATTGCCACAAATGCCACTCCTGATACGATGGCGCCCTTTATGGCCGAACTATATCTTACCTTCGTGTGGGGAATGAATTTATAGAGTAGTGAAAATACCAGTACGGCCACTCCGTAGAATACCACCCAGAAAAGGTTTGTGGTAAGGAAACTGAAGGCCCCGAGGTTCTCACTTGCTGAGGTGAGGAATCTGATATAATATCCCCATCCGTAGAGGAAGAGTATTATCATGAAAGGAGAGAGCAGGAGAATGGCCAGATAAGCTACTATCCTTTTGCCGATACCCGTATATTCCTTAACCATCCAGATTCGGTTGAATGCCGATTCGACATTTATCATCAACCAGATTACCAACCAGGCAAACGCTCCGAAGCTGATCCATCCGAAAGTCCCCTTTTTCGTGGTAACCAGAATATTGTTTGCAAAGTTGAGTACGGCGTCAATCATCTGAGTGCTGGTGGGGAAGGAGGAGTAAAGCAGATCAGAAAGCATTTTGTCAAGTTTGAAGCCGCTGGCCACAAATAGGATCAGTGCCACAATCGGTACGATAGCCATTAATCCGAAATAACTCAGTGCAACGGCTTCACGTGCGATCCGCTGTCCTGAAAATCCCTTAAAGGTGATAATAAGTGCCTTCAGGTAGCGTATGGCTCTTCTGCGGGCCTTTCCAAACTCGCTGAAATCCAGCCTCCAGATATCTCTTGTGACAAATTTGAAAATAATCCGGTAGAGCTCTTTCAATCTTTGAATAAACAATTTCATGCCTTCTCTCCCTCAATTATTTTGAGAAAATCTTCCTCGGTTATCACTTTGATGCCGAGTTTCTCGGCTCTTTTGAGCTTTTCCGGGCCGCTCTTCTCTCCGGCCAGCAGATATGTGGTCTTTCCGCTCACGGAGCTCACATTTTTACCGCCGTGGGCGGCTATGAGAGCCTTCATCTCTTCGCGTGAAATGGAAAAATTACCCGAAATCACTATCGTGGTACCGGAGAGTCGGTCGGATAACGGACTTTCTTCCTCTTCGGAGAGGGCAAATTGCAGCCCGAAACTGCGCAACTCTTCTATCATACGCCTATTGGCGTCATTCGCAAAGTATGTCACCACGCTCTCCGCCATTATTTCTCCAAAATCCTCCACCTGCATCAAATCTTCCCTTGTTGCTGAAGCCAGAGCATCAATACTTCCGAATGTATTGGCGGCCATCCTGGCGGTAGCTTCGCCGATATGTCTGATGCCCAATGCGTAAAGGACCCTTGAGAAGGGCACTTGCTTGGATTGTTCTATGCTTGAAAAAAGGTTGTCAACCGACTTCTGCTGCCATCCATCGAGTCCCAATATATCCTCCGCTTTCAGACGGTACAGATCGGGGAGAGTGCGAATAAGTCCCTTGTCGTAGAAAAGCGAGATGGTCGCCTCACCTGCGAGTATGTCCATTGCCTTACGGGAAACGAAATGGATGAAGCGTCCCTTAATCTGAGTGGGGCAGCCGTCACTGTTAGGGCAATAGTGGCGTGCCTGCTCGGGATCTCTCTCCAAATAAGTACCGCAATCGGGGCAAATGGAGGGGAAAATTGGCTTTTGTACATCGGCATGGCGCTTTGAAAACTCTACGCCGGTAATCTTGGGAATGATCTCACCACCCTTCTCCACATATACCAGATCGCCAACCCTTATATCAAGTAACTCCATTTGATCGAAATTGTGGAGTGAGGCACGTCGCACCGTGGTGCCTGAGAGGGGCACGGGTTCGAGATTGGCCACCGGAGTGATCGCACCGGTCCTGCCCACCTGATAATCTATGGAGAGGACTTCGGTTAGCGCCTGTTCCGGCTTAAACTTGAATGCAGTGGCCCAGCGTGGAGATTTGGCCGTATAGCCCAGCTGACGCTGAAGATCGAGCTGATTGACTTTGATCACTATGCCGTCAGTGGCATAGGGGAGGTTTTTCCTCTGCTTTTCCCACTTTTCTATATAACATATGACCTCCTCTATGTCTTTGGCTTCAATGCTGTTTTCCGAGACATGAAATCCCCATGAGGCCGCTGCTTCAATTGCCTCGCTATGAGTGCTGAAGGGCAGATCTTCTCCGAGAAGATGGTATAGGATGCAGTCGAGTCCGCGTTCCTTAACCTTGGAGGGATCCAGCAGTTTGAGGGAACCGGAAGCAGCATTTCTGGGATTTGCGAAAGGTGCTTCACCTGCAGCAGTCCTATCTGCATTGAGACGTTCAAAGGCTTCATAGGGCATGAAAATCTCGCCTCTGATTTCAAATTCGGCCGGAATGTTTTTGCCATGGAGAATATGAGGTATGGATTCGATGCTGACGATATTGCGCGAAACGTCGTCGCCTTTGATGCCGTCACCCCGTGTAATTGCCTGTGCCAGCCTGCCCTCCTTATAGATAAGACAGATGGCAGTACCGTCAAATTTGAGCTCGCAGGAGTAAGTAAAGGGCACCCGGGCCACATTAGCCACCCTTTGGTGGAATTCGTATAACTCCTCTTCGTTGTAGGTGTTACCGAGTGAAAGCATCGGATAACGATGCTCTACCTGTGTGAAGCCCTCATTTGTATCCGTAAGGTCGCTACCCACCTTGCGGGTAGGAGAGTCTTCGCTTGCGAATTCGGGAAATCTGGCCTCCAGGCCCTGGAGTTCCAGCATCAGCATATCATATTCGAAATCGGATATGACAGGAGTAGCAAGGATATAGTAATTGCGGTTGTGCTCTTCGAGTTCATGTCGCAACTGCTCTATCCTCTCCTTTGCAAATGATTTGGTAATTTTAGCCATATCCGGTTAATTCACTAATAACTTACAAAATTAGTATAATTTTATCAAAAAGTAGTACATTTGCAGCCTGAAATACAAACACAAACATTTTATGAAAGAATCTATCATTATTTTGACCGGAGGAGGACCCGCTCCCGGAATAAACACGGTTATAGGAAGCATAACAAAGGCATTTTTGGCAAGAGGATACAGGGTTCTCGGTCTACATGGGGGTTACAAAGGGCTTTTTACTCCCAATCCATCATATACTGAGATAGATTTCGTGATGGCGGATACCATCTTCAACAGAGGTGGTTCCTACCTCATGATGAGCCGATATAAACCCACAGAGGAGGATTATGCAGGGAATTTTAACCACGGTCTTTTCCTAGACAACAACATTAAATTACTTGTTACGATAGGTGGTGATGACACAGCTTCTACCGCCAATAGGGTGACGAAATTCCTTCAGGCGAGAAATTACAAAATCTCCAACATTCACGTGCCGAAAACCATTGACAATGACCTTCCGCTCCCCCTTAACACACCTACATTCGGTTATCACTCCGCTAAAGCCGAGGGTACCCGTATCGCTACCACCGTTTATGAGGACGCGAGGACTTCCGGCATCTGGTTTATCGTAGCTGCGATGGGGCGCTCCGCCGGCCATTTGGCTATCGGTATCGGCTCTTCCTGTCACTATCCGATGATCATTATCCCCGAAATGTTCAACAAAACCAAAATTACCGTTGACAAAATCATCAAACTCTCAATATCATCAATAGTCAAGAGAAAATTGATGGGCATTCCGTATGGCGGTATAATGCTTTCAGAGGGTGTATTCCACCTTCTCGATGAAGATGAGTTGACAGCGACAGGAGTCAAATTTACTTTTGACGAGCACGGGCATCCGGAACTTGGTAAAATTCCCAAGGCACAGCTCTTCAACGATATTCTTGAGATTGAGCTTAAAAAGTTGGGAATGAATGTAAAGATGCGTCCCATTGAGATCGGCTATGATATCAGATGTCAGGCTCCCATCTCTTACGACCTGCTCTACTGTACTCAACTCGGTTGCGGAGTTTATGAATTATATACCCGCGGAGAATCGGGATGTATGGTCTATGTGGACACCATCGGTCGTATCAAACCCCTCTATCTGAAAGACTTCCAGGATCCCAAGACAGGAAAAATCCCTCCTCGTCGTGTGGACATTGAGGGCGACCAGGCACAGGGCATCTATAAACATATAGTACAATTTATCACACCTAACGACTATGAGGCTGCGAGGGAGTACCTCAGCAACCCTGAAGAGTACGACTTCCACAAGATTTTAAACTGGTAGCTGTGGAAGGGAAGGTGGTCATATACCAACTGTTATTGAGAGCTTTCGGCAAACGCAAGAGCGTATCCGGAGGCTCTTATAACTTAAACGGCAGCGGCAAGTTTGACGACATAACCGATGAAGTTCTCAAAAAGATCAAAAAGCTCTCGGTCAGCGCCATCTGGTACACCGGAGTCATCTCACACGCCACTAAAACCCATTTTCACGGCATAAAAGATTGCAACCCCTCCATAGTTAAAGGCGAAGCGGGTTCTCCTTATGCCATCCGCAACTATTTCGATGTAAGTCCCGCACTCGCAAACAACCATGACAACCGGATGGCGGAATTTGAAGCACTTGTCCGCAGAACACACAAGGCAGGCATGAAGGTTATTATCGATTTTGTGCCTAACCATGTGTTTCGTCAGTATGACACCTATTTTACTAGGGACAATTTTCATATTCTCGACGGGCCGCTCATCCTGCCGGAGTCTCTCAATTCCGATTATGTCGAAAACCCCGCCAAGGCTACCGGCAACGATGTATTTCACACATCTCCCTCTATCAATGACTGGTACGATACGGTTAAGCTCAACTACGACAACCATGATACCTGGGTAAAAATGCTCGACGTGCTCAAATTCTGGGCTGCAAAAGGGGTGGACGGTTTCCGTTGCGACATGGTGGAAATGGTGCCGGCGGAATTTTTCGGTTGGGCTTTCAATGAGATAAAATATATCTATCCTAATACCTTTTTCATTGCAGAGGTTTACGGTAAGGAGAATTACAGACGCTATTATGAGATAGGCGGCTTTGACCTTTTGTATGACAAATCGGGCTTCTACGACACCTTGAGAAATATTATGTGCGAGGGGGTAAGTACCCGACTACTTACCGGAGAATGGCAGTTTCTCGGCGACCTTCAACCCAGGATGCTCAACTTTCTGGAAAATCACGATGAGCAGCGAATTGCATCGGATTTCTTTGCAGGTTCGGGTAGGGCGGCATTCCCTGCTCTGGCGGTCTCTCTGCTTTTCAACAAGGCTCCTTTCATGCTCTATTTCGGGCAGGAGTTCGGTGAGCGAGGGATGGAGCAGGAGGGATTTAGCGGATTGGATGGTCGCACTTCTATTTTTGATTATTGCAATGTACCTTCGATAAGACGATGGCTGCTCGACCGTCTGACCGTTGATGAATTGGTGGTTTATAAGGAGTATAGCCGTCTGTTGAAGATAGCTACCTCAGATGCTATTTTCGCCCATGGTGAGACATTCGATCTTATGTATGCCAATCCCGATTCCGAGCGCTTCAACGGTAATCGTCAGTTTGCTTTCATGCGCGGATATGAGGATGCCTGTATGCTTGTGGTGGCCAATTTTGATGGCCGTCCCGTGGAAATGGAAGTAAATATTCCTTCCGAAGCTTACTCCTTTTTCGGTATTAAAAAAGCAGGGGAGAGGGTGCGTCTCAAAGTAGGAGCGAATGATTATATGCGACTGAATTTGGTGTAGTGTTACGGGCTAGTTATTGAGTTTCGAGTTTTGGGTTATTTTTTATAGCTTTGGAGTTTGAATAGTTGGTAGCGAAGAATATTTAGATAAAAAATTATAAATACATATCATGAAAAGGCTTTTATTGATTTCTGCACTATTCTGCATGCTGGCAAATGTCAGCATTGCTCAGAATATTATAGGTTACTGGAAAGGTACCCTCAGTTTAGGCCCGACCGAGCTTGAACTCTGTTTTGACATTAAGGAAACCAACGGTACCCTATCCGCCACGATGGATGTACCTGCTCAGGGAGCATACGACATTCCCGTTACATCTATTTCATTTGAAATGATGAAATTGACAATTGCGATAGAAGCAATAAGCGCATCATACGAAGGTACACTTGTGCTTAATAATATAGTGGGCGAATTTACACAGATGGGCATGTCGCTTCCTCTTACTCTCATCAAAGGCGAAAAAGCGGCAAAACCCAAGCGTCCCCAGGAACCCCAACCTCCATTCCCTTACAAGTCTGAAGAGGTATTTTTCAAAAATACCAGGGAGGATTTTACGCTTGCCGGCACTTTGACTATTCCCGAAGGAGAGGGTCCTTTTCCGGCAATGATCCTGGTCACCGGAAGCGGTCCCCAGAATCGTGACGAGGAATTGATGGATCATAAGCCTTTTGCCGTGATTGCAGATTATCTTACCCGCAACGGAGTGGCTGTCCTAAGATTTGATGATCGCGGAGTAGGAGCTTCCGAGCCCGGCAATCCTGACGGTACCTCCTTTGACTTTTCCTATGATGCGGAGGCGGCTTTTGATTATCTGCTCTCCAGGAAAGAGGTAATTCCTTCACTTTGCGGCATTACCGGCCATAGCGAAGGGGGTTTTATAAACTTCATGGTGGCTCAAAGGCGGCCTGACGTTGCTTTTCTTATTTCACTCGGAGGTCCGGCAGTGACAGGTGCAGAGGTTCTCAAACTCCAGCAGGTTGAAGTATATCGAGGAATGGGTATGCCTGAGCAGGCCATCGAGCAAAACAGAGTGATTTCAGAGCAATTTTTTGCCATAGTGGAGAAATATGATGCTCCGGATGAGAATTTCCGCAAAGAAGCACTGAGTTATCTTGCGTCTGTGGGAATGCCTGATGATGTCGCAGTTCCTATGATTGACCAATACAGCTCTCCCTGGATGTTTTATTTCCTCAAATATGATCCGGCCCCGGCTATCCGCGAAGTTACCGTACCGGCCTTGATTCTCAACGGCACGCTTGATAAACAGGTGGTATCCTATCAAAATATTCCTGTTT
>MTKW01025078.1_pt1 | contig 12912 bp, 4 predicted proteins | sample 1042761 | NCBI WGS metagenome assembly MTKW01 (sample SAMN06205366, study PRJNA360243) | anaerobic digester metagenome | biome: Wastewater treatment plant; feature: Anaerobic digester sludge; material: sludge; isolation source: anaerobic digester fed with sludge from wastewater treatment plant ...
CGTAAATCTGCTGAAATCCCGCTCTTTCAAGGCGTTTCAGTCGTTTTTAGGCATTTGAAAATTGTATCAAAATGAGTAAGAACATAGACCCGGCATGTGGGTCAGGATCTTTGCTCTTACAATCCGCCAAGATCTTGGGAAGAGATAATGTGAGGCAAGGTTTCTTTGGTCAGGAAATCAATCTCACGACCTACAACCTCTGCCGTATCAATATGTTTCTCCACGATGTGGATTTCGATAAATTCGATATTGCCCACGCCGACACGTTGACAGACCCGATCCACTGGGATGAGGAACCCTTTGAAGTCATCGTTTCCAATCCTCCTTATTCGATCAAGTGGGCAGGAGATGGGGACCCCCTTCTCATCAACGATCCAAGATTTTCCCCTGCCGGCGTCTTAGCTCCTAAATCGAAAGCAGATTTTGCTTTCATCATGCACTCTCTTGCGTGGCTTGCCACCAATGGTACAGCGTCCATCGTATGTTTTCCAGGGGTTCTCTATCGTGGGGGAGCCGAGCAAAAGATCAGGAAGTATCTCATCGACAACGATTACGTGGATACCATCATCCAGCTTCCAGATAACCTCTTTTACGGTACTTCCATCGCCACCTGCATCATGGTTTTGAGGAAAGCTAAATCGGAGAATTCGACTCTCTTTATCGATGCTTCCAAAGAATTTGTCAAGATTACCAATAACAACAAGTTAACTGATGAAAATATTCAAAACATCCTGTCCATCTATGAGAAAAAAGATGAGATTCAGTACGTCTCCAAGTTAGTTCCCAACGGTGATATTGCTAAGGAAGATTACAACTTGTCGGTTTCCACTTATGTGGAGATTGAAGACACGAGGGAGAAAGTTGATATCAAGGTCCTTAATAAGGAAATTGAGGAGATTGTAAAGAGGCAGGAATCACTGAGAAACACCATTGACCAGATCGTGATGGAAATTGAGGGTGAATCTCATGAGTAGGTTAGATCGGCTAATAAAAGAGCTTTGTCCTGATGGTGTGAATCACGAGAGGCTGGGAAACGTATTAGAGTATGAACAACCTGGGAAATATCTCGTTAATACCACAAATTATGACGATCACTTTGAAACGCCTGTCTTGACAGCAGGTGATTCATTTATTTTGGGATATACAGATGAAAGTAGTGGAGTATATAAAGCCAGCACTGAAAACCCCGTCATAATATTTGATGATTTCACAGCAGCTTTTCATTGGGTAGATTTCCCTTTCAAAGTGAAGTCATCTGCAATAAAAATGCTAAAACCAAGATCGGAAGCGGCTTTGTTTCGATACATATATCACTGGATGAAAAATATCCATTTTGTACCTTCAGGTCATAGACGAAGATGGATAAAAGAATACTCGCAACTATTAATCCCCCTTCCACCTCTCCCTGTCCAAGAGGAAATCGTCCGGATCCTGGATACTTTCACAGAGCTTACAGCAGAGCTTACAGCAGAGCTTACAGCGGAGCTTACAGCACGAAAAAAACAGTTTCACTACTATAGACAAAAACTATTTGTTATGAAGTCAGATGAAGTAACGTGGAAAACAATAGGCGAAATATGTGAAGAGATTACCTCTGGCGGTACACCCTCATCTGCGATTACTTCCTATTACGGTGGCACGATCCCGTGGCTAAGAACACAAGAAGTTGATTTTGCAGATGTGTACGATACCAGAGTAAAAATTACCGAAGAGGGTTTAGCAAATTCGTCAGCAAGTTGGGTCGAAAAAAATAATGTAATCGTGGCTCTCTACGGTGCGACAGCAGCCAAGGTTGCGATTAACAAAATTCCATTAACCACTAACCAGGCGTGTTGCAACCTAAAAATAAATCCCGAGCTCGCACACTATAGATATGTATTTCACTGGCTCGCCAGTCAATATTTTAAACTGAAGTCACAGGGTCGTGGCTCTCAGTCAAATATTAACGCCAAAATTGTCAAATCTTTTCAGATTCCCATACCTTCTTTAGGTAAACAAGAACGCATCGTCTCCATCCTCGACAAATTCGATACCTTGGTGAACGATATCTCCATCGGATTGCCTGCCGAAATCGAAGCCCGACAAAAACAATACGAGTACTACCGGGAGAAACTTTTAACCTTCAAACCATTAGAAGAAGAGGTAAGCTGACATGACTTCATATAACCTGGTCGCAACCACCGATGAGGTCACCGTGGTCGCTGAATACAAACCGGATTACCGGGTCAGGGGTCAAGGCTACCAGTCGGAAGAAGCACTTGAAAACGAATTCATCCGGCTCTTGGTGGAGCAAGGCTATGAGTATCTTCCCATTCGGTCAGAAGATGATCTGATTCGTAATTTGAGAATTCAACTTGAGAAGCTCAATCAGTTTGAATTCACCGATAACGAATGGTCCAGGTTCTTTCAAGCATCGCTCGCATCGTCCAATGAAGGCATTGTTGAAAAAACCCGAAAGATCCAAGAAGATCATACCCAGGTCCTGAAGCGGGATGATGGGACCTCAAAAAATGTCTATTTAATCGATAAGAAGAATATCCATAACAACCGGCTCCAGGTGATCAACCAGTATGAAGCTGAGGGCAACTACAAGAATCGCTATGATGTGACCATCTTGGTCAATGGTTTCCCTCTCATCCATGTCGAGTTAAAAAGACGGGGAGTCGCCATCCGGGAAGCCTTCAACCAAATCAACCGCTACCAAAGAGATTCTTTTTGGGCCTCCCATGGACTCTTTGAATACGTCCAGCTCTTTGTCATCTCCAATGGAACCCATACCAAGTATTATTCCAACACGACCCGGGAATCTCATATCAAAGAGCTTGTCGCCTCCAAAAGGCGACAAAGTAAAAGGGCCTCTAATAGTTTTGAATTTACCAGTTACTGGGCCGATGCCAACAATCGAGCCATTCCTGATTTAATTGATTTCACCAAGACCTTTTTTGCCAAACATACCATCTTGAATGTGTTGACTAAATACTGTGTTTTCACCAGTGAAGACATGCTCTTGGTTATGAGGCCTTACCAGATCGCTGCCACCGAGCGAATCTTGAATCGGATCATCGTGTCCAGCAATCATAAGCAAACAGGCACCATTGACGCAGGAGGTTATATCTGGCATACGACAGGGTCGGGCAAGACCTTAACATCATTCAAAACGGCAGTATTGGCGACCGAAATTCCTGGTATTGACAAGGTCATCTTCGTGGTTGACCGGAAAGATCTGGACTACCAGACCATGAAGGAGTACGACCGCTTTGAAAAAGGCGCGGCCAATGGCAATACCTCGACGGCGGTCTTGCAAAGGCAGCTGGAAAACAGGAACCACCGTGGGGGTTATGAGGACTACAAGATCATCGTCACGACCATTCAGAAGCTGGATGTTTTCATCAAGAAAAATCGGAAACACGATATCTACAACCAGCATGTAGTCCTTATTTTCGATGAGTGTCATCGCTCTCAGTTTGGCCAGATGCATCGCGCCATCACCAAGCACTTCAAGCGCTATCACATTTTTGGTTTTACAGGCACCCCCATTTTCTCCTCCAATGCACCCTTAGGAGGAAATCCAGCTTTCTCTACCACAGAACAGGTCTTTGGCGAAGAGCTTCACACCTATACCATTGTTGACGCCATCAATGACGGCAATGTCTTGCCCTTTCGGATTGATTTCATCAACACCATGAAATTGCCAGATCATATTGTAGATGAAAAAGTCTATGCCATTGATCGGGAGCGGGCCTTAGCTGCACCTAAACGAATTGGCGAGGTGGTGACATACATCTTGGATCATTTCGATCAGAAGACCAAACGTCAAAGCTCCTATACCATGACCGCCAAATGGGACGAGAAGTTAAAGGGGAGCCGTGAATGGATTGAAAGACGAGAAAAACGAATTGTTTTAGGCTTCAACTCTATTTTTGCAGTCGCCTCCATCCCTATGGCTATGAAATACTACCAAGCCCTTAAAGAAAGAATTCAGGAAAGGAATATTGATCTGAAGATCGCGACCATCTATTCTTTCGCCCCCAATGAAGAAGAGATCGAGGGTCTCCCGGTGGATGAAACATTAGATACCAATTTCTTAGACAAACCCTCGCGCGATTTTTTAGAAGATGCCATCCAAGATTACAACCAGCTGTTTGCAACCAATTTTGATACCAGTTCAGACAAATTCCAAAATTATTACAAAGATCTCTCTCAGCGAGTCAGGAACAGAGAGATTGACATTCTCATTGTCGTCAATATGTTTCTTACGGGTTTTGATGCCACCACCTTGAATACCTTGTGGGTGGACAAGAATCTCAGGCAGCACGGTTTGCTCCAGGCATTTTCAAGGACCAACCGGATTTTAAATTCAGTGAAAACTTTTGGTAATATTGTCTGTTTTCGGGATTTAAAAGAAGAAATGGATCGGGCCATCGCTCTTTTTGGTGACAAGGATGCCGGTGGGATCGTCCTTCTTCGAACCTACCGAGAATATTATGAGGGATACGAACAGGAGGGGCGTTGGCAGCCTGGCTACCGGGATCTTGTCGGGCAGCTGGAGAACGGCTATCCCCTGGGTCAGGTTATTCTTGGCGAATCGAAGCAAAAGGACTTCATTAAACTGTTTGGCAAGATCCTGAAAGTTAGAAACATTTTGACGTCCTTTGATGAATTTGAAAGCGATCAGTTGCTTTCAGACAGGGATCTGCAAGATTACCAGAGCATTTACCTTGATCTTTACCAGGATATCCGTGGCAAACAGGCGGTGGACAAAGAAGATATCAATGACGATATCATTTTTGAGCTGGAGCTCGTCCGCCAGATTGAAGTCAATATTGATTACATCCTCATCCTGGTCGCCAAATACAAAGACTCAAATTGCCAAGACAAGGACATTCTGACGGCCATTGACAAAGCCATCAATTCATCGCTTGAACTCAGGAGCAAAAAGGATCTCATCGAGAATTTCATTGCACAAGTGAACGTCGACACAAATGTTGATGAAGACTGGAAGGCCTATCTTGAGGAAAGCAAAGAAAGAGAAATTAAAGCGCTCATTAGCGAGGAAAATCTGAAAGAAGAAGAGACAAGGCGATTTGTGGATAACGCTTTCCGTGACGGCATCATGAGGACGACTGGTACGGACATCGATCGCTTGATGCCACCCGTTTCAAGATTTGCTTCTAACCAGCGAGCGATCAAAAAGCAAACCATCATCGATAAGCTTCTAGCTTTCTTTGAGAGGTATTTTGGATTGGGATAGTTGAGTGCGGCGGAATAGAAACCAATCGTCAGCGGAAGTTAAGGCCCAGCCCGTACGCAAGGTGGGCGCGAGCTGCCTAGCAAATAACCACTTTTTTGCGGAAATGGCAAGGTGGAGCTTTGATGCCACTTCAAAGTGATTGTTATCTATTCTGCTGAACATACTGCTACCATAATGGGTGCTTGATTCACACCGGATCCTGGATCACAATATATGTCGCTCTCGTCGACCCATCCGGTCGAATGAAATCAAATCCTCGCCCTATATAGATCCTTGCACGTTCACCACTTACTCTGACTACCCCCAAAAAGCGATCGTGGTCAGCCGTATGCTTGAAGTCCAGTAAATCTGGGAACCTCTGTTTAAGTTCCTGCTCGGCAGCATCCTGCCTATGCCTATCATCTGCCCGCTTTGTATGGATAATCACCTTCTCAAGTGTTTGGTGTCGAGAAGCCATTTGAATGTAGGGGCTCAGACGATTGACCAAGCGCTCACGGTCAAAAAGGTAGGGATCATGGATGGTCATCCGTTGAACAGGTTGAGTGAAGAAATCATCGAGTGTTGCTTCCAAATCAAACTGCCTGGTAGCTGACGCGTCCACATTGATGACTTTGACATGCTGCGGTGGATTCAGCTGATCCCAGGTTATCTCACGCGCCCTCATTTGCTCCCATTGCGTCAACACAGCATGGACCGCTTCTTTGTTGGTGGAAGTCAAAAGGCTTTTGACGCCAATGGTCTGATCAAGTCCGATCACCCCATTCTGACTTTTAATGATCCTCCTTTGCTCATGATGGGGATCCATAAGGAATGGCCAGTCCGGTATAGTTGAACGTTGATAGAGCTTCAATCCTTTGCCCATGAGAACTTGAAGATGAGACGCAATACTCATGTCCTCCGGCCTATCTCCTGGGAGTTCTTGTAAATACAGATGGATTTCACAACCTCGATTCAACAAATCGTTCAGAGTATCCATCCAGGTGTAATTTTCTCCCTTTGGATGTCCCAAAGTCATCTTAGGAATGGCCATAAAAAGCGCATGTGCTGCGTAACGGATCTTTTCATACAACCAGTTGGTTGGGTCGGACGCCACAACACGAACAGCTCCCAGTACTCCTATATCAAGAGGTTCCAGGCTGGCAATGAGTAAATCCAGAAATGCCAGGGCATCCTTCCGTTTGAGTTCATGGTGAAAATACTGATTTCCATAATCCCGCAAACAATGGTAGCAGCTGGTATCAGGCGCGCAATCATTACAGTTGAGGATATTTCGCGCTTCTTCCAAGACAAGATCCATGTGCTCCTGAATATTCTTCACATGTCCCGCGCCACCCGGCACATTATCGTAAAGAACAAGAGTCTGTTCCCAGTTACCTCCTATACCTCTGGGAAACAGAACACCATCGATATCCTGTCGTTCAATCTGAAGGGCATGGCTGGCTCCGTGCAAGATGGCGTAAAGCAGGGACAGCCAAAAGGAATGATTATCCGGTGAAGGGATGGGCATATCCCGGCTTCCCTCGAATCGGATGTGCAAGGTATTGGTGTTTTGGATATGGCCGAGGGAGTATCTATCTCTAGTCCCCTTGATTCCCTCGGTCAAAGCAAAACCTTTCAATGGAAATTCAAAACCGCTTCCGTATTTCCCCTCATTCACGAAGAGGAGCCTGCCTTTCGGATTGTAAGCCAGATAGACGAATTGATTATGTGCTTCCTCGTTCAGGCTATGCTCTGGTATCAAGGCAGACCGCATTTGTCTTGGTTCCACTTTCACATACTGTTTCGCAGGTTTTCCACTGTTTGGATCTGCTTGAAAACCTTCCGGTTCAACAAAAACCCGAACCTTAGACTTGTTGCCATAAGGTTCCGAACAGACAGAGCAAACCATCTGTGAGCGAGGTAGTGGAACGCCCGCTCCTTCGCTGATCTCAAGATATTGGCAATGTTCACATATCCTATACTCGTTTTTGGGAGGAGTGTCCCTCCAGAAAAGAGGTCGTTGGCTTGCCCATAACCGCTTATCTGCGACCACTTCAGAGCCAGGGGCATATTCCGTTATCGCCTGGCGAAGATCCCTGGTTAAACGCAAATCTGCCCGGTCACTGACCTTCCTTGGTAACATGAGCTCAACTGTGTGGAGAGGGAAAGAATAACTTGGCAAAACGCCATTTTCACTCAAATAATTGATCAGGTAGCCTGACGTATTTCCTCGCGACCCTCTAATACGACGCAATAGATTTTCAAAGTAGGTCCTTTCTTCACCCGCTCTGTCTCGTTCTGTTGAATCAAGGCTCATATCGGCGCTTGTTTTCGCAAGCTCTTCGATCTTCTTGTAATAGTAATCTGTGATCGGCCTATAATGACCGTCATTCACCTTCTGGAGCATATTGAAAAAACCATCCAAGCCGCTCTTAATGAAGGGTCTTAAGGTCGGTGGAAAATGTATGGCATAGGTCTCAAGCTGCTGATGGATGGATCGAGTGTTTGCCTCCGCCCACTCTTTTAGATGATGGAAATGGGGCGGCTCTGCTTGCCAGGTATCAAAAAAACCTCCACTTAAAGTAAGGCTTTCAATTGATGCTCCCTTTGCCCTGCGGTATCTCAAAAATTCACTTAAAAGAAGAGCATTGACATGCCTTTGAGCAATCAGCTCATTCTCGAGCGTGACCATGGGAACCCTGACATTTCCACTAATAATCTCAGCCGGGTTATGATAATAGGCCTGGTCATGGGGACGATCTGATGACCAGGTCATGATGTAGGCAGTTCCACTGGTCCGCCTGCCGGCTCGTCCTGATCGCTGGCGATAATTGGCGACCGTTGGTGGCACATTGCTCATCACGACTGTCTGTAGATCACCAAGATCGATCCCCATTTCGAAGGTTGTTGAGCAACTTAACATGTTGATATAGCCTTCTCTAAAACGCTTCTGGTAGTCTTCCCCTTTTTTGGGGCTCAGTTGAGCGGTGTGTTCTTCAACCCGAATCGGGATGAGAGCTTGTTGGAACAAATGGAAATAGTAATTCTCTTTCTGCTCCGTCTCGATATCGATGGCCTCCAGATCACCTCCACAATGTGGGAATGGGCAAGGTAGCGAATCCCCCCGATAGGAGAGGCGTTGACATTTTTGACACTTGTACCAGGTTTGGCGATTATCAAAAAAAAGCTTCCTGTGGCTTAACCGGTATCCGTCTGAGGAAGATCCCTCGAGCAAACCATTTGACTGCGTGATAAGCCAATCCCAAATAGCATTCATAACGTATATAACCGCTTCTTCCGAAGCGTCCATTCCCATTTTTTCTAATACACATTGGACATACCGTCGCCGGCCTTGTTTGGCAGTGACTCCGATCCAGCGCCTTTCCCATTTCCTTGGACTGCCCTGTCGAATAAAGCAAGGATGACCAATGTGCGAACCAAATTCAGGTTCATCCGCCATGATGCTGTTTGGCAGGGTAATGGCTTTGTCTCCTCGAAGTCCATCGAGTAAATAATTGACGAGAATCTCGGTATCTTGGTCTGAAAACCCGATCTGTCGCGCCAAGGCTGCAAAATCAGGTCGGTTGTCCTCTTGGTAATAGAAGACGCCGGCGAGTCCAAGCGATTCGAGAGAGAGACGTCTTTTGCGGCCCACCGTGAACTCTGCTAGAATTCGCTTCGCCATCCATATAGCCGCCTCACGGCTAACTGCTTGCGAATACCTCTCTTCATACATTTGCCAGTAATGCGAGTCTGAGTCATTTTGGAGGATTCGCTCCTCCCAGGCAATTTTTCCGCTCACTTGGCTCAGGGTAAAGAGATCCGGCGTTAATATCTCCCCACTCCATTCGTCCGGCACCAATGATTGCTTAATGGCCTCAGGGATGATGTGGCGGTAGTTGTGGCTGTTAGCCACATCCTGCAAAAAAGCAGCGAAACGGGCTGCACCCTGACGGCTGTCATAAAATGTCAGGAGTTTTCGCCCCTCTCCAGGAAGCATGCGTTTTAACTCGTCCCCAGATGCCGGTAACTGTCTATAAAGCTCGAAGGTTAAGTTTGCCAAAGGTCCCGTTCCTGACATAGAAATTGATGTTGCGATCTCCTCTTTGGCATGTGGTGCTTTGCTGCGACAACGGGGGCACTCCTCGAGAGATAAGATGGGGGCCCTTCTAACCCGTATAACACCTTTACGTTCTTCTGTTTTGACATGATAGATTTGGTATATGGGGATCGAGGGTTTAGGATCATCACAGGAACAATATCGGATTGCACGCCTACAGTTCAAACAAATTTGGATTTCCTCCGGCTCAAACGCATAAGCCACGTCGTCAGATTGCTCGTCGTCAGTGTCGATAGCTAAATCCCTTCTTTCTTCGAAGGGTTTCCAAATGAAATAATACGCCACATATCCTTCCCTTGTATGATCCTGGGCCGGAAGATACTCATTCGTGGCTTTTCGAAAATGGCTTACGAGAAATGCTTGACCGCATTCTCTGCATAAGTAAATGGGATAGACAGACGCCCCGCAACTTTCACAGCGATTAATCGGATTGCTGTAGATGCGAGACCACGGCACATCCAGGGCAGGATCCTTGCCGCTGCATTCCGGATTAATACAGGCCCACATTCCTTGAGGAGGCCGAGCAAAAATATGGTATTTGGCAGGCAAAAGGGCCAGTTGATTGGGACCTGATCTGGCGAGTGCACCAAGTTCAATGAGATGGAATAGCGCTTTCGCCTGATCCTGGTCGTCAAATTCCGGAAACAAGTAGGCTGCGGCTTCTTCAAACAAAACAGGAGCTTTTTTTTCGACTAGCCAGTTTCTCAGTTGGTTGATTTGTGCGTTGTCTGAAAGACAGGCATACAGGAAACTTGGCAGGCCCCCTTGATGTCGTTCCGCGATTTCAAGATCGTTGTCATTGATCAAGCCAATTTCAGCCAACCACAGAGCCACTTTTTCAATATCAGCGGTTTGAGCGGCATGGTTTCCGCTACCCGGCGATTCTTTTCTTATTTCCTCCAGCATGTCTTCGAACTGAGAGTTGAGATAAGACGACGGCTCTACCCTTCGAAGAGGGGCAGAGGAGTTGTCGAAGTGCTGAATCTCTTCTTCACCAAAAATTACATCATCGGGGGAAAATTTCTCACCAAAGAGCTTACTTGCAAACTCAACAGCTTGGTTCGGGTCATCATTGGCCAAGGTCGCACTTGTCGCGACACATAGAACATCTCCCTGTTTTTTGGCCAGTCTTTGTTTGAGCCTGCGGATCAGCATAGCCACTTCAATTCCCTGGGCACCGTTGTAGGTATGGGCTTCATCTAAAACGATGTACTTCCATAAGCCTGAATTAAAGATTAGGGCATCTTCTGGACGAATAAGCAAGTATTCCAGCATGGCGTAGTTGGTAATTAGTATCTGGGGGATTCGTCCCTGATCTCTTATCTCTTCTCTGCTGATGATCTCGTTGGGTAGTGTTTCTTCGCTTCGCTCTGCCCGATCGAGCAGTTCACCTGTGAATCTACCAAAAGTGATGTCGGTTCCTTTCAGCAGGACCCGCAAACGTTCCATCTGATCGTTCACCAATGCATTGAGTGGATAAATCAGGATCGCACGGACACCCGGTGTTTCGTCCTCCAGTAGATCATTCAGGATTGGAATGGTAAAACATTCGGTTTTTCCACTTCCAGTCCCTGAAGACACCACGATACTCGTATTCTCATCGCAGAGTTTTCGAATCGCCTTTTCCTGGTGCGAATAAAGCGGGGCACCAAGTGGAAGCGGCTCTGGCTTGAGCAGATTGAAGCAGGAAAGGGATTTAATTTGATCCGTTAAAATTCCCTCATCAATGAGGTCATTCAGACAAGCTCCCTTGATATATGGATAGATTAATTCCAGATAGGGACCCGTGAACAGGGCACGCGGCTCCTCGAAACTCTCTCTGATCTTCCTTGCCAGTTCAGGTTCTTTTCCATCCTTGTTGGCATCAAAAGTGGTCGTCAGATAATTAACGAGAGCCTGCTTTAATGTTTGCGTAATTTTGACGGCATTCATAAATTTCTCTCTTTCCTAAGAGGCCGCATGGATGAACAAGAGTTCCGCCCATGCGACGGCCCATTCCAACAGCTTAGGACAACCTTTTAGAGCTGCATCAATCAAAACCATCAGGTCATTGTCGGTAAGTTCTGTTTGTCCCAGTAGCCTAGTAAAACGAATCGGTTTATAGGCTTTGGTTCGAAGGATCATAGCCAGCAATAAGACATAGCGTGGAATACTTAGAGGAAGCTCCCTTTCTCTCAAAACCTCGAGCATCCGCGAAGCTGCGGCGTAGGGGGGTACCAGATCCCCCATTTCTTCCAGATAAGAGGAAGCTTGCTCAAGACCCTGGGAACAGGTGTAAAATCTCTTGCAGTCTAATTCATCTAATTGGCGATAAAGCTCACTGACCGCCACTTGGAAATCAAGGGTATCTTGCCAATAGACCGGCACACTCAGTTCCATGTCATCATCTTCAGGCCGAACGATCCTCTCCATTAAGGATTGAAGATAACCGGGTTGTACGGTCTCTTCGACTCTATAGGCATGGAAAAGACGCGCCATTTTTGATTGTGAAATGGTTGCTTCGAGCGGGTCCTCATTTTGAGGGTAAACAGTATCGAGAAACTGCTCCCGAACAGAAATGTCACGACCATGCTGATGGGCTTGGACAACACTCGGAGAAAGCGCCAGGTAAGTTCCATTTCTTGATGCAACTACTTCCCCGCAACCTCTGCATTGGTATGCCGGCCAAAGATCCATAGGATCCAGTTCTCCATACTTTCCATCAACCAAGGTTTGAGGAATTCTCATCCACAGTTGTACGTAATCATTTCGATTTGATGGTTTCCAGTACGCGGCAACCCGTATTTTTTCCTCGTGTATTTTGAGATCCACGTAACCTTTGCCGATTTGTCCCCCATACAAAGCTTGTTCAGGAAACACGTGCAATACCCTTTGGTGTGTTTTCGTTGTGAAGCGTAAGGGACACCCCAGTATGGCCCAGGCGGGCAAGAGCTTTCTTTTTGGATCTTCCAGCTCTGGTACATCCAGCCTGTTCACTTTCTTTTGGATCCATTCAATCTGTTCCAATACATTTTTAAGTCCGTAGCTGTCGTCAATCCACGTGAGCAGGTATGGTTGGGGAGAGGTGAGCGCCTGGAAAAGTGTTCGCGAACGATCCGCAGTCAGTTCAACAACCATAGGATCAGCTTTTTCGGATGGATGGACGGTTTGCTCGAACGCGCGGAACGCTTGCGATACCGCCAAAATTTCTCCGCTTGCTACAATCTCCAATAGGTAGAGGCCCGGCACCAACGTAACAGGCAGGGTCATCTCATCAACCAAGGAATGAGCCTTATAGATTGTCTCTACGGAGGTAGAAAATTCTTTGTTACGCACTTGAATGATATATTCTCCCTCAAGATCACGGTCACGCGCTGTGGTAAACTGCAGCAATGAATTTTGATAGGAGATATTCGTGATCCTGATGGATGGTCTTTTGATGTAGCTAAATAGTTTCCACTCATCGTTTCGGATCCTAATCACAGCCGAAGGTTGAAGCAGCCTGCTTTCTTGTAGCATATCTCTTAGAACAGTTTCAGATAGGCTCACTTCGAGTTCCCCTTGAGCATTCAAGTATTCGTCC
>MTKW01011803.1_pt1 | contig 12894 bp, 9 predicted proteins | sample 1042761 | NCBI WGS metagenome assembly MTKW01 (sample SAMN06205366, study PRJNA360243) | anaerobic digester metagenome | biome: Wastewater treatment plant; feature: Anaerobic digester sludge; material: sludge; isolation source: anaerobic digester fed with sludge from wastewater treatment plant ...
TTCATGCATTTCATCTTCTTTGTCTTTTTATTGCTGCTGCCGTTTTTGCATTTCGGCATCCGTCAGAAATTCAGAGAAAACGTGCGGCAGGCGCAGCGAAACCGCTTCACCCCGAATCCGCCGGAAAGACAGCAGATGCCGCAGGGCTGCATGCCGTTTTTGCGTCAGTTCGGTGGTTCGGGCGGACGCATCAAGCATGCGTTTTCGACGCGTAAATTGCTTTATATTCCACTCGTCTTGGTCGTGCTCTACCTCGTGTTGAGCTTCACCGGTTCACCGATTATTCAGGCGAAAAGATATGCCCGCCTGATCAACAAGGTGGAGGGCACGTTCGAAGACGATATCGCCGAGATCCAGTTCTACGACATTCCGACCGTAGACCGCGAATCGGCGATGCGGCTCGGCAACAAACGGATGGGGGAGATTGCCGACCTCGTCTCGCAGTTCGACGTCGCTTCGGATTACATTCAGATCAATTACAAAGGCCGCCCCGTGCGGGTTACGCCGCTCGAATATGGCGACATCTTCAAATGGTTCAACAACCGGAGCAACGGTCTGCCTCGCTACATCAGCGTCGACCTGATCTCATCCGAGGTCGATCTCGACACGATCGCCGGCGGCATGAAGTACTCCGAGTCGGAGCCGCTCTTTAGAAACATCAACCGTGTCATCCGCTTCCAGTATCCGTTCGCCATCGTCGGCGATCCGATGTTCGAAGTCGATGACTCCGGTGTGCCCTACTGGGTGACACCCGTGCTCAGTCCGAGAGTCGGCTGGTTTTCAGGGCGCGACGTCAAGGAAGTGATCCTGACCAACGCCGTCGACGGCAAGAGTGAGCGCTATCCGGTCGAGGAGTGCCCGATCTGGGTCGACCGTGCCTATCCGTCCGATATGATCGTCACGCAGTTAAATGACAACGGGCGTTATCAGTCCGGTTGGTTAAACAGCCTGTTCGGCCAAAAAGGGGTGCTTCAGACGACAGCCGGTTACAACTATCTGGCTTTGAATGATGACGTCTATCTCTACACCGGCATCACGTCGGTGGCGAGTGACAGCTCGAACCTCGGCTTCGTCCTCGTCAACCAGCGGACCAAGGAGACGAAATTCTATCCGGTATCTTCCGCCGACGAATATTCGGCGATGGCCTCGGCACAGGGCGCAGTGCAGGAAAAAGGTTATGTGTCGACCTTCCCGATCCTGCTCAACATCGAAGGCAGACCGACCTACTGTATGGCTTTGAAAGATAATGCCCAGCTCGTCAAGATGTATGCGCTGGTCGACGCGCAAAACTATCAGGCGACGGCTGTCGGCAACTCGATCAGGGAGGCGATCGCAAACTACAAGGTGCGGCTCGCAGCCCAGCTGTCGAGTCAGGATGCTGAAGAGACGGTGACGGCTCCGCTCGAAACCTTGAGCGGCAGCGTGGCCGATATACAGTCGGTCGTCATCGAGGGCAATACACTCTACTACTTCATGCTGGAAGGGGAGGATCTTGTATTCTCCGCCTCGTACGGCACCTATGAGAAACTGCCGTTCCTCAAAGCCGGCGATGACGTCGAAGTCGAATACAGGAGCGAACCGATCGGCGGTGTGTACATGGTCGAGAGCATGACCTCCGGTAAATGACGAAGCGGTCGATGCGGCAGAGAATGCTCGCAGGCGATCTGTACCTCGCCTACGATCCGGAATTGAGGAAGTTGCAGGCACGTTGCAAGCGGCTCCTCTGGCAGATCAATAACGGGCATCCGGATCAGTATGAGAAGACAAGGCAAGCGATCTTCGAGCTGTTCGGTACGGCTGATGAAGACACCTACGTGGAACCGCCGTTTTATTGCGATTACGGCTTGAATATCCACGTCGGCAGGGACTTCTACGCGAACACGAACTGCGTCATTTTGGATGTCGCCAAAGTAACGATCGGTGACAACGTGATGTTTGGCCCAGCCGTCCACATCTATACGGCGACCCACCCGGTAGATCCGAAAGTGCGGTCGACCTTCGTCGAATCGGGAAAACCGGTTGTGATCGAAGACGAGGTGTGGATCGGCGGTATGGCCGTGATCAATCCCGGCGTGACGATCGGCAGGGGAAGCATCATCGGCTCGGGTGCCGTCGTGACGAAGGATATCCCGGAGATGGTGATCGCGGCAGGAAACCCCTGCCATGTCATACGAAAGATCGACGAGTCTGACAAAGCATACTGGGAAGAACAGCTGGCGGACTATATTGCGGAGATGGGACCTTTGCCCTGGTAGCGACCGCCTCTATGTACATGTGTGACAGGCATCGTGTAGTGAAGTTGTTTACAATGCGGACGGACGATTAAGAGAAATGAAAAAGGGAGACGATTAGAGACGATGATGAAAAACAGAGACTTTGACTACGATGTATTACCGGAAATAAAGACACGCTGGTCGCCTCGCGCTTTCGATTCGAACCGGCCTGTAGCCGACGAAGATCTATCGGCCATCTTTGAGGCGGCGCGCTATGCACCGTCCTGTTTTAACGAACAACCGTGGTTGTTTCTCGTCAGCAGAGACGAGGAGACACGAAACAAAATTTTCGACTGCCTGACTGAATCGAATCAGAAGTGGGCGAAGAACGCACCGGTTCTCGCGATCATGATGGGCAAGAGCACGTTCGCCCATAATCAAAAGAACAACCGCTGGCATCAGTTTGATACCGGCACGAGCTGGGGATATCTGACCCTGGAAGCCGAGCGACGCGGCCTGATCACGCACGGCATGGGCGGATTCTCCGTCGATAAAGTGAGAGAGACGTTTAAGGTGCCGGAAGAGATCACGATTATCGCAGCGCTTGCCATCGGCTACTACGGCGACAAAGACCAGTTGCCGGCCGAGCTTAAAGCGCGCGAATTTCCACAGCCGAGAAAACCGTTGGCTGAGATGTTTTTCGTACCGGAGGACTAGCGACCGTAACGAAAAGCGAAGCAGAGTGATAAAAAAGACCGGAGGCACGTGCCTCCGGTCTTTTTCATATCATACAGGTTTTTTTTATGCTTTCGTCGCTTTGAGTCTTTCTTCCAGTTTTGCGAGTTCGTCGAACAGTTCCTGCGGCATCTTCGGACCGAACGTCTCGAAGTAGGCACGGATCGAGGCGGCTTCGTCGAGCCAGGCGTCGACGTCGACGTCGAGCAGTGCTTCGATATCTTCCTGCGGCATATCGAGACCGCTCAGATCGAGATCATCCTTTGTCGGCATGTAGCCGATCGACGTCTCTTTCGCCCCGGTTTTACCGGCACAGCGTTCGACCACCCATTTCAGGACACGGCTGTTTTCACCGAATCCCGGCCACAGCCAGCGACCGTCGTCGCCTTTTCTAAACCAGTTGACATAGAAGATCTTCGGCAGTTTGTCTTCACTCGAAGCGCGGCCGATCTCGAGCCAGTGATTCAGATAATCGGCGACATGATAACCGATGAAAGGCAGCATGGCGAACGGGTCGCGACGGACCTGCCCGACCTTGTCCGAGATGATCGCCGTGGTGATCTCGGAACCCATGATCGAGCCGAGGAAGACCCCGTGATTGAAATTAAAGCTCTGGTGGACAAGCGGTACGGTGGTGGCGCGTCGTCCGCCGACCAGGATCGCGTCGATCGGTACGCCGTTCGGATCTTCCCAGGAGGGTGCGATCGAGGGCGCCTTGCCGGCCGGTGTCGTAAAGCGGGCATTCGGATGCGCGGCCGGGGTGTCTTTGTCCGGTGTCCAGTCGTTTCCGCGCCAGTCGATCAAGTGGTCGGGCGCCGGCTCATCGATGCCTTCCCACCAGACATCGTTGTCGTCTTTTAAGGCAACGTTCGTAAAGATCGTATCGGACTGAATCGTCTCGAGGGCGTTCGGATTCGACTTTTTCGATGTGCCAGGCGCGACGCCGAAGAAACCGGCTTCCGGATTGATCGCGTAGAGGCGTCCGTCTTCGCCGAATTTCATCCAGGCGATGTCGTCGCCGACCGTCTCGACCTTCCAACCGGGCAGGGTCGGTATCAGCATGGCGAGGTTCGTCTTACCGCAGGCGGACGGGAACGCACCACACACATGGTAGACGTCACCTTCCGGACTCTCGAGCCTCAGGATCAGCATATGCTCAGCCAGCCAGCCTTCGTCTCTCGCCTGTACGGAGGCGATGCGGAGCGCAAAACACTTTTTGCCGAGCAGCGCGTTGCCGCCGTACCCGGAACCGTAGGACCAGATCTCACGCGTCTCCGGGAAATGGGAAATATATTTTTGATCCATCGGGGCGCACGGCCAGGCTACATCTTCATCGCCCGGTTCGAGCGGCGCACCGACCGAGTGGAGGCATGGCACGAATTCACCGTCGTCACCGAGAACCTCGAGTACGTCCTTGCCCATCCTGGTCATAATCCGCATGTTGGCGACGACGTACGGGCTGTCCGTGATCTCGACACCGATCTTCGCGATCGGGGATCCGAGCGGTCCCATCGAGAACGGAATGACATACATCGTGCGTCCTCTCATCGAGCCACGGTAAAGATCGGTCATCGTCTCTTTCAATTCGACCGGATCGATCCAGTTGTTGGTCGGGCCGGCATCGTCTTCGGAGACGGATGCGATATAGGTGCGATCTTCGACTCTGGCGACGTCCGACGGGTCGCTTCTGAAGAGATAACAATTTGGCTTCTTCGCCTGATTCAGCTTGACCGCATTCCCTTTGGCGACAGCCTCTTCAAGCAGCTTTTCACTCTCTTCTTTAGTGCCGTCGCACCAGTGCACACGGTCCGGTTGACAGAGCGCTTCAACCTCGGCGACAAAGTGGAGCAGGCGTTCGTTATTCGTCATAAATCCTCCGCGATATCCGTGACGGCTTCGACTGACCGCCCGGTCTTCTTTTTACCTTTTTCATTCTATCACGGGAGAGTGAACGGCTCGAAGTAAAAAACGCGGTTTCATTCGCTGAATCAGCGGTAAATCGTCTGTTTGGGATGACCGCAAGCGTGCTCGACAAGACAGGCGTCTTGATTTACATTAAACGACGTATGCGATTGAACCGGAAGAAAAAAACGGCAGCCAGCCTCATTGTGCTTTTGTTGATGCTGTTTGCAGTGTCCTGCGGCGTCGCCGAACCGTGGCAACAGACCGATCAGGTGTTGCAGTTTACGACGTCGACGGAAGCGGTGCCGCTTACTTCCGAAACGCCACACACCGAGGCATCGATACAAGTGACACATTCGCCTGTTCCTGCAGACAGTACTGAAGAATTGACGTATCAGTCCATTACGATAAGCCAGACGACAGCACCTGAAGCGAACGCCACGGAGCGTCATGTTGATGTCGCCGCTGTCGATCTGTCCCTAAAGCCGTCCGAAGGCGGCAAGATTATGGTCTTGATGTATCACAATATCGGGCCGGAGGAAGCAGAATGGACACGTACGCCGGAGAATTTCCGCGCTGATCTCGAATTGCTCTACGAGAAAGGATATCGCCCGATTCGTCTCTCCGACTATGTGCGCGGCCATATCGATACACCGGCCGGTCTGACGCCGTATGTGATCACGTTTGACGATGCCAGAGAAAATAACTTCCGTTATCTGGAAGACGGTTCGATCGATCCCGATTCGGCGGTCGGCGTCCTGTTGGCGTTTGCCGCGGAGCATGACGATTTCTCGCCGCATGCGACCTTTTTTGTAAACGGCCGTGTGCCGTTTCGTGTCGAAGGTGAAGAAGAGAAAAAAGTCTCCTTCCTGATCGAAAACGGTATGGACATCGGCAACCACAGCGATGGGCATGAAAACTACACCTCGATCGATGCAGCCGGGCTGCAAAAGTCGATCGGCCGACAGGCCAACTATCTGGAATCCTTGACACCACACGATTACAAGGTCAACACCTTCGCCCTTCCGTTTGGTATCCGACCGCGGGATAAAGCGTTGCACCGTTATCTCGAGAAAGGCGAATACGATGGAAAGACGTACGAAAACATCGCCGTCTTAAATGTCGGCTGGGATCCCTGGTATTCGCCGTTTCATAAAAACTTCGATCCTCTGACAATCCATCGCATCAGGGCGAGTGAGATGAATGTCGACGATGTCGGCATCCGTGACTGGATCCGTTACTTCGATGAAAAACCGGAGGCGCGTTTTATCTCGGACGGGTTTGCCGATATCATTTCGGCTCCGGCTTCCTTTGCTGAGGTGATGGTCGAGCGGGAAGGAAAGATCCTCAATCTCTACGAGTCGGAGGATTGAGTCAAAGGTACGCGAAGCGACACGAGCGCGCCGCCTTTTTTCGTCGTCTCATAGAATGTCTTGAAATCGATCCGATCCGATTTATCGCCGTCGAAGATGGTGACGTTCACCGTTTTGAAATCGGCGTCGTAATCGAGCGCGACGATCGACACCCAGTGCCACGCTTCGAGATTCTTCGCTTTGCCGTTGTGCAGATTTAAGAAGGCGACGGGGCAATCGTGTGACAGTCCGTCGGCGATGAACTGGACGGCGTCCTTGAGTTCAGGCCGTTCCTCGTCGAACCGGGGGAAGACGAAACGCTCACACTCGATCTTGAATCCCTGATCGCTCGCAAAACGCAGGATGCCTTCGCAGAAGAGGTCGCTCGTGTTCACGCCCTGTCTTGTCGGCGTGATATAAGACCAGATGTCGTCCATTACGAGTTTGCAATCGGTTTGGTCGTAACCGCTGACCGCAAAATCGATCTGACCGCTTCGTTGCAAGTAGAGCAGTAAGGTGGTCGCAACGCTCGGCCCGCAGCCGGATAAGCGCTGCCAAAACGTCTCATACCACTGCTGGTTGCAACCGAAATATTCAAGTCCGGTCGAGTCGACGACGTTTATATGACTGATCGTTTTAATGCTTTTCGTTTCCATAGTCATATCAACATATATTGTGCTGACATTTCGCTCCCCAATGCAGTAACTAACATGTCTCTTGTTGTCGATTGAGAAAAGCGAAGAGTATCGCATCCTTTCGTTTTTGACCATACTTATTAATTATCACTTTATATCTGATCTGACCGATAGGCGTAGCGTTGCCCCGCCTATCGTTGCATGTTAAGATGATCGACGGTGGCCAAACCACCGTTATTTATGTGAAAAGGAGAGTTTAAGGTGACCAAGAAACACACGGACAGCGATGTGTCAGCCGGTGACCCGTGGCCAGGTCGATTAACGATCGGCGCGATTCTCCTGACACTTCTTCCTGGTTAGTATCGATTCGCGTCTCATCTGGCCATCGGATTTTGCCGACTTTCGGGATGCCCTTGAAAGGAGGATTAAACGATGATCAATACAGAAATAGCGACCTTGACCGATCTGCTCGAAGCCGGGCAGTACGGTGCGCTGCAGCGTTTGATGAACGATTCATTCGTCAACGATGTGGCGGAGTTCATAGAAGATTTGGAGCCTGAGCAGGCGGCCGTCTGCTTTAAGCTTTTACATAAGGATATGGCGGCCGACGTTTTCGCCAAGATGGAAGGTGACGTTCGAACTCACCTGATCGAGGCTCTGACCGATCGCGAGGTACAAAACCTCATCGAGGAATTGTTCCTGGACGATGCGGTCGACCTGGTCGAAGAGCTACCGGCCAATGTCATACCACGTGTCCTGCGTGCCGCGAAACCGGATACGCGCGCCAGACTGAATCATTTTTTGAATTACAAAGAAGACAGCGCCGGCAGCGTGATGACGCCGGAGTTCATGCGACTGAAGAAGCAGTGGACGGTCGGTTTTGCGATCGACCGTATCCGGCTCGCGGTCGAAGATGTGGCCTCTATTCTGACCTCTTTTGTCACGGATGAGAGCCGCATATTGGAAGGTATCGTCACGATTCAGGATCTTTTGGCCGCCAAGGATGAACAACTGGTAGGGGAGATCATGGAGACGCATTATAACAGCGTCGAAGTGCATGAGGATCAGGAGCGGGTCGTTCAGTTGTTCCGCGATCATGACCTCGTGAACCTGCCGGTCGTCGATCATGAGGGGCGGCTTGTCGGCCTGATTACGTTCGACGACGTGATGGATGTGTCGGAAGCCGAGGTCACGGAGGACTTCGAGCGCATGGCGCTGGTGACCACGACGACCGACAAACCGTATCTGAAGACGTCGGTCTGGGAACACGCCAGAAGCCGTGGTGCCTGGCTGATGATCCTGATGATCTCCGGCATGATCAACGGGCTGATCCTCGGACGCTTCGAAAATGCTTTCCTCGCCGTACCGATGCTCGTCACCTTCATCCCGATGCTGACCGACACCGGCGGCAACGCCGGGTCTCAGAGCTCGACCATGATCATCCGCGGGATGGCGGTCGGTGAGATCGGCTTTCGCGATTTCTGGTCGGTGATCTGGAAAGAGCTCCGCATCAGCTGGCTCGTCGGCTTCGCGATGGCGCTCGTCAATTTCGCCAGAATTTATTTCTTTTCGGATCACAACTGGCTCGGCGGTTTGGCGGTCTCCTTCGCCCTGATCGCGATCGTCACCTTATCGAAGATCGTCGGCGGTGCCTTGCCGCTTTTGGCCAAGAAAATCGGTATGGATCCGGCGATCATGGCGGCCCCGATGATTACGACGATCGTCGACGCACTCGGCCTGATTATCTACTTCACGGTAGCCTCGGCGTTGCTCGGAATTTAATGATTGGTACGGACATCGTCTGAGGGTTTGGTATAGTTTGCGGCGGGAGTAACCATGATCCGTCGATTTATAGCGTATTACAAACCATATGTAGGGATACTGTTGTTCGATCTGTTCTGTGCCGCCGTGATCGGTGCCACAGGGCTTTTGTTTCCGATTTTATTGAGGAATCTGACGAACGACGTCTTCACCCTGACCGATCACAGCCTGATGATGCAAGGCCTTATCTGGACGTGTGTCTGGCTTTTTCTCTTATATGTCGTGCAGGCTCTGGCGCAGTATTTTGTCTCCTATTACGGGCACGTGATGGGTGCCCGCATGGAGGCCGACATGCGGACAAAGCTCTTCACGCATATGGAGCGGCTGTCTTTTTCCTACTATGATAAGTCGAACACCGGCTCCCTGATGTCGCGCCTGATCGCCGACCTCTTTGACATCACTGAGCTGGCACACCACGGCCCGGAAGATATCTTCATTTCCTTCATCAAGATCATCGGCGCTTTCGTCATCTTGCTCTCGATCCACGTCTACACGACGCTGATTCTGGTCGCCGTCACGATCGTCATGATGGTCGTCACCTGGTATTACAACCGGCGCATGCGTCAGACGTTTATGGATAACCGGAGAAAGATCGCCGAGATCAATGCGATCGTGCAGGACAGTCTGGCCGGTATCCGCACCGTACAGTCGTTTGCCAATGAACATATCGAACTCGAAAAGTTCGAATACGGAAACCTCCGCTTCCTCGATTCGAAGAAAAAGAACTATTTCGTGATGGGCCGCTTTATGTCGGTCAACACCTTCCTACAGGGACTGCTCTATGTCGCGGTCGTTTTAGCCGGCGGTTATTTTGTCGTGCAAGGTGAGGTAGCGGCTGCCGACATCATCATCTATGTGCTCTACATCAACATGTTTTTGGATCCGATCAAGCGGCTCATTAACTTCACCGAGCAGTTCCAGAAAGGCATGACCGGATTCATCCGGATGACCGAGATCATGGACACAAAGCCCGACGTCAAGGATAAAAAAGGCGCCGAGCATGCCGGTGTGCTGTCGGGTGACATTGAATTTCGCGGTGTATCGTTCCATTACGAAGAAAATGAACCGGTGCTGGAAGGCATCAATGTCCATATTCCGGCGAAGCGCACCGTCGCATTGGTCGGTCCTTCCGGTGCCGGTAAGTCAACATTCTGTTCCCTGATTCCACGCTTCTATGATGTCGTGGACGGACAGGTCTTGGTCGACGGCAAGGATGTCAGAGATCTGACCTTGCAATCGCTGAGAGACAACATCGGTGTCGTGCAGCAGGAAGTGTATCTGTTCAACAGCACGGTCCGAGACAATATCGCGTACGGTGACCCGGAGGCCAGTGATGAAGCGATTGAACTGGCCGCGAAGCGGGCGAACATCCATGACTTCATCATGACGCTGCCGGACGGTTACGATACGGTGGTCGGTGAGCGCGGCGTGCGTTTTTCCGGCGGGCAAAAGCAGCGTATCTCGATCGCCCGCGTGTTTTTGAAAAATCCGCCGATCCTGATCCTGGACGAGGCGACGAGTTCACTCGACAATGAGAGTGAGCGGTTCATCCAGCAGTCGTTGAACGAACTGTCGCGCGACCGCACGACGATTGTCATCGCACACCGTCTCAGCACGATCAGGAATTCAGATGAGATTCTTGTCTTGACGGAAGACGGTGTCGCCGAGCGCGGTGCCCACGTCGAGCTGATCAACATGGGCGGCTTGTATGCGAGGCTGTACGAGTTGCAGTTTTCAGAACAGACATAATAGTCAAGAGTCAATGACGAATCATTGATGAACCATCGACACCAAAATTACGCTTTCATTTCATAGCAAGTAATATGGCGCCAGAGCAGTATGAGTGACGTCAGAATGGTCAGTAAAAACCATTCCATCACGTAGCGAGCATAAAATGCCCGTTGCGAAGATACATTGAAGAAGTCGAACATCGTATAGGTTGAGCCTGTTTTGCCGAGATAGCTCCGAACCGCATTTAGAATCGTGACGATGATGAGAAGTAGTGGTGGTGCTGCCGCGGACCGTGTGCGAACACTTATCAACGCAAATACTGTCGTTAACTGAAGAGAAAGCGCCGTCAGATTTAATGCTTCGTTACTCAGGACCTCACGAAAACTATAGATGATCCGGTCATGTAAAATAACATGCTGCAAAGATCCAAACCCATTGATAAGTGTCGACAATCCGCCGAAAACGATGAGAATCAACAAAACGCAATACGCCCACAGCAACCCCATAGAGGCAATCAACTGTACACATAAGCGTCTTCTTGATGAAGAAAGCAAAAGAATCCTCACGACATCCGTTTCGAACAGCCTTGCGATCCATATAGCTGGAATAATCGACGTAAACGCAATAAAAACGATGTTTAACGGTGAAAGGAGAATCGTAGTGAGTGTTTTCGAACCAGTCCAGCTCGTTGGCCCCATCGGCGTCTGTTGTTGCGAGTCAGCAGCTTGCTCGTTGAACTCGAGAATGCGTTCATAATAAGAAAGCCTTGCTTTCATGTCATCACGTGATTCGCGCAGGAACACATAGTAAAGAGGCTCCATGTCACTTTGATATCGATCTGTTTCAGCAGTACGCTCAACAATAAAGCGAAGGCGTTCTAACTTTGCATCAAAACGAAGCGCGGTGTTGGAAACATGATCCAATATATTTTGGTTGAGTGTATATAGCTCCTCAGCCTCGCGACGCATAGCGACAGTCGTTTCCATTTCCGCTTTTATGCGATCCAGATCAACTTGTAAGACTGGATTCGCCGTCCCCTGCGATAATAGTGACTCCAGTCTGGACTTCTCCTGATTTAAGGTTGAGGCGCGTTCGAAATATATCGATTGGTCGGCTTCGATTCGCTCATTCTCAAGTGATAAGAAGTGTGTTTCCTTATTCATTTCAATCTGATTGGATATAATGACAGACAACATCAGTACCACAAAAAGCAGGACTGCGGTCAGCGTGCTTCTTTGTAGTAATCTTTGTCTTACAATCAAGTTCAACATACTAAAAGGAATAATCTATATGGTCTACGATTCGCCCGTCTTCAATGTAGATCGGTCGATCCATGACTCGCGACAATTCTGCCAGTTGGTGGGATGAAACGATAACGGCCTTCTTTTTCTTTCGCAAATCATCGAGATGATTCATTAATGTACGCATGCCGCGCTGATCAAGGCCAGAGAACGGTTCGTCGAGAATAAATAAATCAGCATCAACTGCAAGCGCCAGGCAAAGTGCAAGGCGTTTACGCATACCTTGCGAGTAGCGTCGAACCTTTCTTTTCAGATGCGCCTCCATTTGATAGTCATGGATGAAGACCATGACGTCCTCCAACGGCGTATGACGAAGGTTTGCCATAATACTTAGGTTATCGGCACCCGACAGGTTTTCGAAAAATACCGGTTCTTCAATGACGGCAGATAGGGATTTTAATGCTTCTGTCGAGTGTCTTCGTACATCGAAACCGCTAATGCTTATCGTGTCAGGAGCAGGAAAAACTAGATTTGCTATTGCCTTCATTGTCGTAGATTTTCCTGAACCGTTATCACCTATGAAGCCTACAATCTCGCCGGCATCGACATGCATATCGATGTTTTTCAATATAGCGTTATCATTTAGCGTGATCGAAAGGTCCTTGATTTCTAAAACATGTTCCATTTTGACTCCTTGCAAAACGCTTTGTGATCGTCACCGGACGAGTGGGTAATGACATAGCACTTTCGTCTAATAGGTAACATCATCATCAAGCATCGAAAGCGATTTGCCCAATCGATAAAGTATCCCGGTTACAAAAATCAAGATGACTAAGGCATAAATAAAGGGGACAGCGCCTTTGCCTTGAATCAGGCTATAAGGATCAAATAGCGTCAACAGATTGGCTGAAGTTTCCAGCATAGCCATAACACCCATGATACCCGCAACAAGAAGGATACTTAACATGAACCATCGTTTGCGCCAACGATAAAGCGCGACCAAGAGAAAGGATAAGGCTACGACTAAGGTCAGCAAAACAATTCTATATAGCAATAACAGCAGATTAACTATGCCGATAGGCATATAGACAAAATGAAAAAAATCATTCGGATGGGAAACACTAATTGGCAAAATATTGTACGGGATTTGATACTGAAAATAATCATTGCGCTGTATCTGGTGTCGTATATCAAAAATGCGCATAGGATAGAGAAAGTCAATGGTTGGATCGAGGATGACACGAAACAGCCAAGCCAGAACTTC
>MTKW01007702.1_pt1 | contig 12890 bp, 11 predicted proteins | sample 1042761 | NCBI WGS metagenome assembly MTKW01 (sample SAMN06205366, study PRJNA360243) | anaerobic digester metagenome | biome: Wastewater treatment plant; feature: Anaerobic digester sludge; material: sludge; isolation source: anaerobic digester fed with sludge from wastewater treatment plant ...
ATTTCTGAAAATTATTACAGATCAAGGCCTCTGGCAAGCAGAATTGCCGCCTGGGCATCGGAACAAAGCCGTGAAATTCCTTCCCGAAAAGCGCTTGAAAACCGGTTTAAAGAGATGGAATTGAAATTTAAGAGTCAGGAACCGCCGCTGCCACCATTTTGGGGTGGTTTCCGGGTAATCCCCAAAAAGATTGAATTCTGGCAGGGGCGGGCAAATCGCCTGCATGATCGGATTTTATATGAAAAATCAAATGCAATTTGGGTAATTAAACGCCTTGCCCCTTAATTTCATTAGCCTTACTCAAAATCGAGCCTGAATTTCTGCTTCAACAGCTCCAGTTTTGGATTTTTCTTCAACAACTCCATATATTTCTCGGAAGGCGAATAGATAACTCTCTCTTTTTCAATTTCAGTGATTCGCGTACTCAGTTGAATTTCTGAATTCTTCAGCTCTTTTCTAAGCCATGAAACCAATTCGGGTTTAATGCTGTTTATCAAATCCTCCTGAACCGAATTTTCGATATCCAGCACCAGCTGATAGTTCCCATCGATGCTGGGCAGCCGCGATAAGGTGGATTGCAGGTTGGGATAATCATCAAGGCGAAGTGTGTATTCCTCCCATTTAACTTTTAATTCTTCAGTTGAAAACTCCCTCGACTCCGTAAAGTTTGTGTAAATTTCATGTTGCTCTTTTAATGACAACTCGTTTTCAGGCATCTTCCCGGAAAGAGCATCTTTAATGGAGGGTACTTTCTCTTGTCTCGACAGGCGCCTGACTGCTTTTTTTACTTCAGGTACTTTTTTCACACGCTCTTTTGGAGCAGGTGCCGGCCTCTTTTGAGGAGTTGGAGAAGCCTCCGAAAAAATGGGTTGTAGAATATCTTCGGAATCGTCAGCTATTTTTTTTTTAAGGTTAGCTGTGCTATCCGCATGAGTGCCAATTCAACCAGAAGACGTTTGTTTTGGCTCGATTTATATTGAATATCACATTCATTGCTCATTTCCAGAGCACTCAGCAGAAACTCAGTGCTGCATTCTGAAACCTGCTTCTTGTACCGTTCCTTTATTTCACCGCCAACCTCGAGCAGCTGCACAGTAATCGGGTCTTTACTCACCAGCAGGTTGCGAAAATGCCCCGCCAGCCCGTTAATAAAATGATGACCATCAAATCCATGATTCAGAATATCATCAAAAATCATCATCACAGCAGGCACCTCATTTTTCAGAAAATGCTCCACCAAGCGGAAATAATAATCATAATCAAGTACGTTAAGGTTTGTAATAACATCCTGATAAGTAACATTTTTCCCCGAAAAGCTCACTACCTGATCAAAAACTGAAAGTGCATCACGCATTGCCCCGTCAGCTTTTTGTGCGATAATATTCAATGCTTCCCGTTCAGCCACAATACCTTCGCTCTTTGCTACAAATTCCAAATGATCGGCAATGTCATTAACCCCAATGCGATTGAAATCAAAAATCTGGCACCGTGAAAGAATGGTTGGGATTATTTTATGTTTTTCGGTGGTAGCAAGAATAAAAATCGCATGTTTTGGCGGCTCCTCCAATGTTTTCAAAAAAGCGTTGAATGCCTGTGCCGAAAGCATGTGCACCTCGTCAATAATATAAACACTGTACTTTCCAACTTGTGGCGGAATACGCACCTGATCAATTAAAAGGCGAATATCATCAACCGAATTGTTTGAAGCGGCATCAAGTTCATGAATATTGAATGACCTTCCTGAATTAAATGCTTTGCAGGATTCACATTCATTGCAGGCTTCAACATCGGAAGTCAGATTATAACAATTGATTGTTTTGGCAAAAATCCGGGCACAAGTCGTTTTGCCTACGCCACGTGGACCAAAAAAAAGATAAGCGTGTGCCAGCAGGTTGTTTTTTATAGCATTTTTCAGCGTAGTGGTAATAGATGATTGTGCAACTACCGTACTGAATGAGTCCGGTCTGTACTTTCGTGCTGAAACAATATAATTCTCCATTTTGTGCGTTTCCTTTTTCAATTGACCAAAGATAAACATTTCTACTCTTTTACCGATAAAACTTATTAACATCATCATTCCATTTTCCAACCACGGAAACTTTCACTACTTTTCATTCGTTTTTTAAAATATTAAAACTAAAAATGATAAGAAAAGGATTTGCAAGCGATAATAATTCAGGGGTTCACCCTGAGATATTTAAGGCAATGGAAGCAGCCAACTTCGGGCATGTAACCGGCTATGGTGATGACTCTTACACCCTTGATGCCATAGAGATTTTCAAAAAAGAATTTAGTGAGGATACTGAAGTTTTTTTTGTTTTCAACGGAACCGGTGCAAACGTTACAGGACTCTCTTCGGCAACGCATAGTTTTAATTCGATAATTTGTGCAGAAACTGCACACATACAGGTAGATGAGTGTGGTGCTCCGGAAAAATTCACAGGCTGCAAGCTTCTCCCCGTGGCGTCTGTGAACGGAAAGCTCACCCCGCAAGCCATTCAGCATCATTTGTACGGATTCGATTTTGAACACCACTCTCAGCCGCGCATTATTTCCATTTCGCAGACCACCGAATTGGGAACGGTTTACCGCCCCGTTGAAATTAGGACGCTTGCCGATTTGGCGCATAAGAATAACATGCTGCTTCACATGGATGGTGCACGCATTGCTAATGCAGCAGTTGCGCTGAACATGGATTTCAGGGAATTTACCAGAGATTGCGGTGTGGATATTCTTTCATTTGGCGGCACCAAAAACGGTATGATGATGGGCGAAGCGGTTTTGATTTTTAATCCCGAACTGGCAGTAAACACAAAATATATTCGGAAACAAAGCATGCAGCTTTTTTCAAAAATGCGTTTTGTCGGTGCGCAGTTTATCGCTTACTTTAAAGATGATTTGTGGCGAAAAACTGCAACACATGCCAATAAAATGGCGAAACTACTGGAAGGTGAAATATTAAAAATTCCGCAAATAAAAATTACCCGCCCGGTAGAAGCCAATGGGGTTTTTGCTGAAATTCCACAGGAAATCATTGAACCCTTGCAACAGCGCTTCTTTTTCTATATCTGGGATGAGACAAAATCCGAAGTGCGCTGGATGACCTCTTTCGATACCGAAGAAAATGAGATTTTTGAATTCACAAAACTGATTAACAGACTTTTAAATAATTCATGAAGGTTTTTAAATACTATCCAAGCAATCCACGCCATCTTGATCCTAAAATGGAGAAACGAATTTTTCTCCATAGCCTGATAATTCCCACTGCTTTTGTATTTGCCTTCTGGATGGTAGAAATCATTAAGATTACACTCAAGGTTGATTTCGTAAAATTTGGGGTTTATCCGCTACATCTGAAGGGTCTGCCCGGAATTTTGCTTTCGCCGTTCATCCATTCGGGATTCAACCACTTGATGGCAAACTCAATTCCTTTTTTTATCCTGTTTTTCATGCTCATCTATTTTTACCGGCGCATCTCTTATCAGATTTTTATTTCCCTCTATCTTTTGTCCGGATTGCTTGTATGGCTGACCGGCAGGGAGGCATGGCACATTGGTGCAAGCGGAGTGGTTTACGCCATGGCGGCATTTCATTTTGTGAGTGGTGTTATCCGAAATGATGTGAGGTTGCTCACTCTTTCAGTAGTTGTGGTTTTTCTATACGGAGGCTTGATTTGGGGAATATTCCCTATTGACCCGAAGATTTCATGGGAAGGGCACCTGTGGGGCGCCATTTCAGGAGTAGTGCTTGCAATCTACTATAGAAAATATACTGTTCGCCGCGATAAATTTGAGTGGGAAATGGAGGAAGATGAAGAAGATGACGAAGAGGAAAACGATAATGAAAAGAGTGAGATGCAAATGACAAGTGTGGATAAAACTCCCGGCAGCAAGTACCCTGACGGAATAAACAGCTCTTCAACGGGCAGTACCGAGGGATACTTCAAATAAAGAAAACTATCGTCGGGGAAGGCGCTAAAATCAACAGTTTCTCTTGAAAACAATTTTTTAGAAAAAACAGAAAATGAAAAAAAAGATGGGGGTTATGATTTTTGGTAACGTTTTATGACCTGCTAATCTTCAGTCTCATATTTAATTACACCTGTCGGACAACTGTCGGCTGCGTCAATGATGTCATCAATATAGTCATTGAAATCAACACCTTCAATCACAACCATCTTATCCGGCACTTCAAAAACATCAGGAGCAATTGATGCACACAAGTCACATGAAGTACATTCATCTTCAGATTCGTCAAGCCAAACTTTTGTAATTTTCATAATTATTAAATTTTTGTATTAGAAACATTTTCAACTCTTCTTTAAAGCCTTGAAAATTTTAATCTGCAAATTTAATTAAAAAAGCTTTAAGAGAGAGAAAAAAAAGATGTTTTACAAGCAAAATTCAGATGAATATAAGCAGGCACCAAAACCTCTGAATTAAACATATGATTAGAATATTTCGGGGCGCGGAGTTCCGGTATAAGGCTCTGCACCGGTATCCCCTTCCATCACATCGGGAACCGAGCCAAGGTCAATCCGGGTGTTCTCCGGAGCCTTCAGAATTCCGTAATAACGTCCCATCCAGTAATCACGCAGATAGGCAACAGGTGCGATGGCACGATTTCCCCTGCGGTCTCCATCCAGAACATCCGGGCGTCTTCCATCCGCGTTAGTATAAGCTTCCCGCGACGAAAGCATTTTGATGGTACCGTCATATGAGGTATAGCCGGGTTCAATGAACAGATCGTCGCGATGGGAATTGAAAAAACTGTTCTCACGGCAATCAAGCACCCATTCTCTCAAGAAATCGGAAGCAGCTTCAAATTCGCCTTCGTTTCCGGTGAGAATTCCGTAAGCGAAATTAAAATATGGAAGACGCTCAATCCGCTTTACAGCCCATGTTCGTTCTAAACTTCGCAGATAAATCGACCTTAAAACAGGGTCTTTTTCATAGCGAAGCAAGGTAAAGTAGCTCATAAGCGCCAAATCATCGTCCCATGGAGCAATGGTTTCGGGCGGGAAAGTATTTTTTTGGCGAATGGTATTTTCCGGATATCCCCAATCGATGAGCTGCTGATAACCGTCTTTGAATTTTTGGTCACCGGTTGCTTCAATTGCAGCCTGCATAAACGACAGTATTTCCAGCCCGTTAACACCCCGATCGGCGTAGCCGTATGGGCGGAGCAGATATTCAGGATTCCAGCGTGCCCATCTGGTGGGTTTTCCGTCAAGGTCGTGCATTGTCCAGCCACAATCAATAATGTAGGAAGCCATTTTTTTCAGATGCTCTCTGGCTGCTTCTTTCTCTTTCCCTTCCGCCACCAGATCATAAAAAATGGAGACAGCATAAAAATGGGAAGTAGCCTCATCGCTGGAAGTGTCTCCTTTCCAAAACCATTTCCCGTCTAGCGTCGGATACCATTTTGCCGGAAGACCTCCCGAGCCTGTTGTACTCCGCTCATCATCATCGCCGGATACTGACCAGATTGAACGGGCAATAAATCCATCCTTTTCGGTAATTTTATTCAGCCACACCATGGATTTGAATGAATCCACAGCTTTTGCACGCACTTCAGGGTCGCCGGTGACTGCATACTTGTAGCACATTGCAACCAGATAAGGAGCGGTGTGCCCGCCATCGTTGTCCGTTATTTCCCGAATCCACTCTCCATCCTTTTTGTAGAGAAATTGCACAAAACCCATCCGCATATATCCCCATTCTTCGAGATGTTTTTGCAGCCATTCGGCTTTTTTATATAAAGTGAACGGTTCATACTGAATAACACCAATACCTCCATCTGTAGCCACATAAACTTTATTGTCCAGTGCTGCAATAGCGTTAACTTTCTGATTTGGGAGCCACATTCCTTCACTGAAATAATGAAACTTCCCACTTTTTGTCAGGCGGATTGCTCCGCGCTCGCTTCCAATCCACAAATCGTCGTCGAACCCTTTGGTGAGGCAGGTAGTGCGCTCAACAGGCAGTCCATTAGCGCCCTTAATTGCTGTTAATGCTGCACCTCTCAGCTCGGCAAGTCCTCTGTCGGTTCCAATATAAATACGATTTCCCATACTGAGCATATCGTTGGTGTTTAATGAGGGCAAAGTTCCCCAGTCGATAAAATCATCGTTGACAACCTTACCGTCGAAAAGCACAAGCTTTCCGTGACGAAGGACATACAGAGTTCCGCTGTATGATTCAATCCGGCTGACCGGCCCAAGTTTGACCGGATAAGCATGAACCTGCGAGCCATCCTCCATGAGCATGGTAATATCGCTATTGTGATACCCGCCCGCTGGTTTTGTTGTGACAAATCTGCCATTCTCCAGTTTGAAAATTTCATCTCTCGTTGCAGCATGTATTTGACCAAAGTGTGTGCACATATCCACGTAAACACGACTGTCTGTTTTCTCCCACTCCCCTTTCCGGTGTTCAAAAAGTCCGTCAGGGGTTGTTGCCCATACCCGCCCCTGCTCGCTCAAAAACCGCACAACACCATTAGGCGCTGATTTGTCTTCAGCTAAAGAGTTATTGTTTAGTTTATAAACTTTCCCCTCCATCAGGGCAAAACAAGTGTTGCCCAATACTGCTACCGATGTTACCGGATTTTCTGTTGGTATTTTCAGGGATATTTCCTGAAGATATTCATAATCATCCAAAGGCTTCCATGCGCCGTTTAAATGATTATACACCTGCTGTGAAAAAGTAATTTTAAAAACGAAAAAACTTGCAAATAAAAATAGTGTGACTTTTTTGGTGGATTTAAACATAAACATTAATTTTAAAAGTTGTAATTTATTAGTTAAAATACTATACCATAAGGAATGTGTGAAGAGAAACTATTGGAAAAGCAACTAAATGATTTGCTTAATATTTTTGTATAAACTTGAAATATTTCTTTCATCAATTCTGAATCCTGTCCCATGGTTTCTAACTTCGCCTGTTTTTTTTAAATGCATTCTTACATCAACAGCTATTTGTCCATTTTCAAATGCATCTAAAAATTTATCAGGATCAGGCTTGTCTAATAAATAAGCTTCGTTAAAATGGAATTCTTCTTTGTTCGTTTCTTCATTTATACGATTATCAGCAAAGACAACAAGTAACCTTTCTAACTTTGTTAAAAACTTCCCAACTATCGTAAAAGCGCTCCAGATAGCTAAAACTTCATTGGTGTGAGAAAGGATGACTTTATTGTTTTGTCTGTCTATTTTAATCTCAAGACCTTGAGGATTTGAAGAACCATAAAAAACGGTAGAATACAAAGCTTCACGTCCTTTGGGATCAATATATCCATAAGTCTTTATAATTTCTCTTTGGTGAAATTGCCAAACAGAATGATTAAAAGTAAACAGAGTAACCATGGAACCTGATTTTTTTCTATTTGCTTTTAATTCAACCCTACCTCCTAAATCTGGAATTGCAAGATTGCTTTCATCAAGTTCGAGTTCTTGTTCCAATGTGTGTCCTATTCCTGTCGGTCCTTTTCTGCGTGTCGGGATAAAACCACGATTTTTCAATGATTGCAAATGGTTTTGAATCTCTTTTATAGTCATTTATTCCTTTTTCATTATAACAATATACTCATGCTTCATTGTTGCAGCTTTTTTACCAACAATATTGGAAGGTGAATTTTCTGAAGGCATTCTTTTATTGGGTATGTTTCTAATTATCGTCTCAGTATGATAAAACCCATTTGATTTAAAAAAATCTTTAGTTATCTCATCCATTGGAATTTGAACTCCCTTTACTGTTCTATTTCCAACCACGTAGCAAGCATATTTTTCTGATTTTATTTTTTTTGAAACATTATCGATAGACTTTTTATAATCAACAAAAAAAGATAAAACCTCACTTGCTCTTTTTTCATCTTTTTTTGCAATTTTCTCTATTGTATTATTCAAATTTTGAGAACAGGCTATTTTCTCATCAGTTGATTTTTTGCCACCCATCAGTTTATTATCTATTTGATTTGCATTTTCAATTCCTAACCATTGGTTTGAAAGACGCGAATATTGCCCATAAGCAACTGTAGTCCGGGAATCTCCATATGGTGGAGATGTTAAAACTATATCAATGCTGTTGTCTTCAATTTCATTTCTCGGAATATTGTTAACGGAATTAAAATCTCTAATCTTTGAAATTGCGTTATTTTTCTTGGAATTTGAAAATTCTATTAGCCCTTGCTTGTTTCTGATGAGTTTTGATAGAATAATACCAAAACTATCCGGACTAAATTTTTCTCTTTTCACTTCAGGCATCCGGATAAGTTTAAATTCACTTTTCTTTGTAAATGATGATTCCCTAATTGTTTCTGAAAAAGCAGTAAGAAAAAACTGTCTTACTCCATCATGCTGAATATTTTCAATAAATGATTTAATAAATGCCAGTTTTTTTGTTGTATTTTCATCAAACCAAAAATCAATATTCTGAAATTTTGGTAAAACAACAGAACTATAATTGTTTTTTATACCGAACCGAAATTGAAAAGCAAAATCATTAAAATCTTTAAGGTATAGGTCTAAAATCTGCAAATCAAGTACAGTTGTCTTAGCTTTTGCAATTAGTCTTGCTAAAGGATTTAAGTCAGTTCCAATGGCATTAATCCCTTTAATGTTGGCTTCTACCAATGAAGTACCTGTTCCACAATAAGGATCAAACAGTGTTTCACTTCCTTTTGCATATTTTGATAGAATCTTTTCAGCAATTTGTGGTATCATCATCGCAGGATATGCATGAAAACAATGTGTGCCTTGCTTTGTGTCTGCACTTCTAAAATCCCAAGAATAATCGACATACTTCATTTCACAAATTTATAAATTTTTAGAATTTTTCCTCGTAAATTTAAATTGTTTACAATGATTACATCTTTGTCATTTTACCAAATTGTTACAATTCCCTTTCAATCAATTTTTCTCCGGCAGCGTTCAACACCTCCAGCCTTAGAGAATCGCCTTTTTTCTCAAGCACCATTACCGTCCCGTGAGGTTCCTTATTGCTGCCCCCAATGATTACAGGAAAGTTATTTCCCGCTTCACCTTTTTCTATCACCTGATGGCGATGAGTATGCGCATTCAGGGAAACATTGAACGATGCTTTTTCAAGAACCGGCGCCCATAAGTCGCCACAGGGATTAAAACTGCCGGCTCTTCTTCCAAAAATGGGAATATGGTGAATCAATATGCGTTTCCTGGCTTTTCTAAAAGCTTTGGATTTCAGTTCTTCCTTTAAAAATTCTGCCTGATCAAGCCGGTGCCGTGTAAAATCGTTCATATCGTAGTAAACCCAATGGTCGTCGGGTTTGTCTTCTCCGCAATCCAGCAGCACAAAACGGGTGTCGCCCAATGAAAAAGCGCTGTATGATTTACCGCCCATTCTGCCTAAATAATCCCATAAATGCTGTGAGTATTCGCCGCGTGTTTCGTGATTGCCGCGAATAAATATAGACGAAACTTCATCGCTTTTAATTTTGGATGTATAGACTAAAAGCCGCCCGACAATATCATTTTCAACCTCCACATCATCAAAACAATCACCATTAAAAATTACCAGATCATACGGTTTGTCTTCTATCAGTGAGTGAAGTTTTTCAAACATTTTCATATTGCTGTGAATGTCGTTGTAAACAATCACCCGAAAATCCCGAACATCATCACTCCATGTAGTAAATGATTTCAGTGCGGTTTTGACGGTGTCTCCAAATTCCTTGTAATAACTTGAGTATCGTGTTATTTCCTGTGAAACTGCACGGTAATAATATTTGGTGCCCGGTTTTAAATCCGCAAGATGAATACGGTTAATTTTATTGTTGGCAACCATTTCACCTTCCAGAAAAGTGCGTGCACGTTTTAAGTTATTGGGTTCGGTTCCGTATTCCACCCAACTGCGTGCCGGCACGTTGGTGAGCCACATAATGGTCATTTCATTTTTCCCGGGATTTTGCAAATATGGAATAGTGCGCATCACCTGTGAAGCGGGAGTTTTTATTCTGACATCCACAAACAAAGGGCGGTGGTCTGAAGCAATTNNAGCCTAAAACATAATCAATTGTTACATTAGGTTCTCCGGAAGGGAAAGTGTGAGCTGCCGGATTGGAGAGTATTTCCCAGTCGTTTTGTAAATATTTAATGGGTTCCGAGTCGGGCGTTGCATTCAAATCGCCCATCAGAAAAACCGGTTTATCATATTCCTTAACGGCTTCCGTAATAATCTTAACAGACTCTANNCCCGGAAGTGGAATTTTTCTCACTGCTACCGGTTTTTCGCGGGTCAGCATTCCGTTTCCGTATTTTCCTCCGTCGTGATAAATCGAAAAGCCAAAAGTTGCATACATTCCTGTCTGTTCCCCAAGCAACTTCATAATATCAATATTGCCGCTTCTGTTCACAATACTATCAATCTCCTGCAAACCAACCACTTCGGGACTAACTTCCATTATCAAATTACCGATTCTCTCAATATCCATCACCTCATCCATTCCTTCTCCATGATGAATATTGTAGCACATCAAACGAAGTGTGTTTTCGCGTTGCGAAAAAATCTGAGATTGGACATTAATCACAGAAAGGAAAAAAACAAAAATAATTAGCAGCGGTCTCTTCATGGTTTTTATTTAAACTGAATAAAATTAGTGTTCGTAAGCATTGCAAAAATTGTTGAACTCTATTGAGTTTCTCTTTCAAAAACAATAATAGTCTTTTCTAAAATAAATGCCAATAATAATTAAGTAAAGTTTCAAATGAAAGAGAGAATGATGAATGAAGAATACCGAATGTTGACATTAGAGATGAGAGGTGAGAGGTGAGAGGTGAGAAGTGAGAGGTGAGAAGTGAGAGATGAGAAATTATGAGAGGAGAATTTGTTGATGTGTTGATGTGCTGATGTGTTGATGTGTTGATGTGCTGATGTGCTGATGGCTGATAGCTGATTTGACGTCTTTGCGTGAAATTTTTGGATGATGAAAGATGAGTGATAGTTGAAAATAAAAACCAAAATAGACACAATAGAACAGAATAGTAAAGTTTTAAAAAATACTATGTGACCTGTGTGGTTCAAAAGGTGGAAAGTTGAAAAGTGCCAACTTTATGAACTTTTCTTTTAGCTCACAGTGTAGCACAGTGTTTTTCACAGTGTAACTCAGTGAACTATCCCCGTGTAACACTGTGACCTTTTCTTCTTTTAGCTTTTAAAACAAAAAANNCTTTAAAACAAGGCGCGGATCCGCTGCCCACGCCTGCTCAAAATAGTTATTTTGACATACTGGTAATTTTTATACCTGCCTGAAACAGCCGTCCCTGGTCGGGATACCCGGCGACAGTCATGTAGTTTTTATTCAGAATGTTTTTTACTTCAGCGAAAAGCCGCGCCGTAATTCGCCCCGTAAAAGTATAACCTACTGTGGCGTCGGCAGAGATAAAATCCCCAAGACCAAAGTCTCCGTGCTGGTTTATCCAGTTTTTATTTACAAAACGGTTATTCACATATGCACCAGTATAATTAACAAAAACATTGGCATCAAAGTGATGATAATCAAAATATAATCCGGTATTCAAAACTACTTTTGGCAATTGTTCATCTTCAGTCATCTTGCCGTTCAACTCCTTTTCAGCCTTCATCAGCAATGCATTTCCGAAAATATAACTGTGCAGCGCCGGAACATTAAATTTTGCAGACATTTCTACTCCGTAGCTTCGCTTATCCACATTTTCGTAAAGTTCCATTTCAAAGTCGCCTTCAGTTATGACGGTCTCCCCGCTAAAGTCGATGGCGTTGTTCCTTTGAGCTAAAAATGCGCTTACAGAAAACTCACTACGATTTTTGGTTTTGTAACGAAAACCAAGGTCGTGTTGAAGGCGCCCTTCATTTTCAGGGCTTTCACCTTCATTATTAAGGCTTCCTTTACGCGGCGCAATGGTTCCGCCCGAAAAATTATAGTGCAAGGATGAGGCACCCGACATGATATATGAAGCCCCCAGCACCGACTGCCACTCAAGCGGAGCAGCCTGATTTTTTATCGGCTCAACATTCCCAAATCCAGCAGCACTCCCTTCAATGCCAAAACCACCCCACTCTGCTATGTAGCCACTAATCAGCCGAAGTCCGGCATCAAACTGAAATTTTCCGACTTTCTGTTCATCGGTCAAGACACCGGAGAAGGTGTGAACATCGCATTTGTTGCCCACATAATACCTTTTTCCTTCAGGAGCCACCCAATGATTATAGAGAGCGCCAACACGCAGGATATTTGTTTTGGTCAGCGGCTGATTGTGCAAGATATTTATACCATATTCCCAATCATTTTCCTTATGCCACTCCTCTTTTTCCTGGGAAATATTGTAATTTGAAAAATCTACGTTTCTCAAAGCCAAATTGGTTTGCAGCTCAGTTTCTGAGCCACTTTTCCCGTAATAATTAAGTTTTGCATAGCTTAGAAGTGTGCGCACAGGATCATATTTTTCAATCCTGTTTACAAGATTTGGAGTTCCTGATTCCTTATCAATGCTAACGAGCTGGCGCAATCCGCTGATATAGGTTGCTCCGGCAAAAAGCTTGACTTTATTGCTGATTTTCCAGTCGAGATTTCCGTGGAAATTCCCAATCTGTTCTTTTCCATTCTTCTCTTTAGGTCCGTCAGTTCCAAAAAGGGCAACCGAGGTGTTAAAAGAAACATCATTGATTTTATTACCGTATTGCAGGTTGGTAAAATAGTTATTCAATTCGCCGTATTTGGCAAGCAACGAAACAGTTTCGCGCTCAGCCCTTTTGGTTTTCACATCCACAACTCCTGTAATTCCTGACAACCCCTTAACCAGCGCACTGCTTGACCGGACAATCTCAACCGATTCAATGTCGAGCGCAGAAAGGAAATATCCGGTTTCTTCAAACTCT
>MTKW01003032.1_pt1 | contig 12887 bp, 12 predicted proteins | sample 1042761 | NCBI WGS metagenome assembly MTKW01 (sample SAMN06205366, study PRJNA360243) | anaerobic digester metagenome | biome: Wastewater treatment plant; feature: Anaerobic digester sludge; material: sludge; isolation source: anaerobic digester fed with sludge from wastewater treatment plant ...
GGAGTATATAGCCCTGCCTTAGATGAAAATGGTAACTCTAAAGCAGGATATGGTATGATGAAGGATTTAGCAAAAGAGTTAAACTTAAAATTATTTTAAAGCCCTTAGGGGCTTTTTTAGATATAATTAGGAGGAAGAAAATATGAGTTCAGTATGGGGAAAAAACATCTCTTTATCCGTATTTGGTGAATCCCATGGAGAAGCTATAGGAATAAATATAGATGGATTGCCACCAGGTATAGAGTTAGATTTTCAATTTATAAAAAAAGAAATGGAAAGACGGGCGCCAGGAAATAGCTCTATTAGTACTAAAAGGCAAGAAAAAGATAAATTTCAAATTCTAAGTGGTTATTTTAACAACAAAACCACTGGTACACCCTTATGTGCCATTATTTGGAATAAAAATGCTTTATCAAAGGATTATATATTGATGGAAAACATAATGAGACCATCCCATGGAGATTATACAGGACATATTAGATATAGAGGATGTAATGATTATCGTGGTGGAGGGCATTTTTCAGGAAGAATAACAGCAGCATTAGTATTTGCTGGAGCAATAGCCAAGATAATATTAACTAAAGAGAATATAATAATTGGCAGTCATATACTTAGTATAGGAGATATACAAGATGAGAATTTTAAATATTTAGATGTAGAAGAAGGATTAATAAAGGAGCTAAACAATAGTGATTTTCCAGTATTAGATTATAATATAGGTATGGAAATGAAAGATTTAATTTTAAAGGTAAAAGAAGAGAAAGATTCCATAGGTGGAGTAGTAGAAGCAGTAGTATTAAATCTTCCTCCTGGAATAGGCTCGCCATTTTTTCATTCTATAGAAAGCCATATTGCTTCTTTACTATTTTCCATTCCAGCAGTTAAAGGTGTAGAGTTTGGGAAGGGATTTGAAATATCTAAAATGCAAGGTTCCCAGGCAAATGATGAGATGTATATCCAGAAAGAAAAAGTAAAAACATTTTCCAACAATAATGGTGGAATATTAGGGGGAATAAGTACAGGTATGCCCCTAATATTTCGTGCTGCATTTAAACCTACTCCATCTATAGGCAAAGAGCAGAAAACAGTAAATATTAAAGAAAAAGAAAATACATCCTTAGAAATTACAGGAAGACATGATCCATGTATAGTGCCTAGAGCAGTGCCAGTTGTTGAGTCAGTAGCAGCCATAGCCTTATTAGAATTGATCTTGGATGTGAAAAAATATGAATAGCTCAATACCAGATATTGTACTAATAGGAATGCCTGGTAGTGGAAAAACAACTATAGGTAGGCTATTAGCAGAGAAACTTCAAGCTGATTTTTATGATGTAGACCAGTATATAGAGAAGAAGTATCATGATAAAATAAGAGAATTATATAAAAATGGAGAAGAATATTTTAGAGAATTAGAAAGAAAATCAATAAAAGAGATTATCAATAAATCTCCTAAAATTATAGCCACAGGTGGTGGAGTTATAAAATCCAAAGAAAATATGGACATGTTAAAAGAAAATAGAGTAATAATATTTATAAATAGACCTTTAAAAGAGATAATTAAGGATATAGATATTACTCGTCCCATATTTAATGATAAAGAAGAAGTACTATTCCAACTATTTAAAGAAAGATACAATTTATATAAAAAATACTCTCAAATAGAAATTATAAATTCTGGGACTTTAGCATCAGTAGTAGATGAATTAATATATAAATTAAAAATTTAATAATTTTCCACAGGTGTCTACTAAAGTAGGCATTTTTTATTTTAAAACATTAATAAAGGATAAGCTTTACTAATATACATATATATAGATATTTGTAAATAGGAAATATGAGGAGGTCTATTATGAAAAGGATAATTCCTTTATTTTTAGTTTTAATCATAATAATAACAGGATGTACAACTAAAGCACCTAAATCTACTAATGATGTCCCTAGTACAGAAGACATATCTAAATCAATAGATGAAAAAGATAATATCTCAGAAGTACAAGAATATAGGTGGATATACTCAGGAGAAATCACTACATTGAATTATTTAACAACTTCCAGCACTTCAGAATTTAGAGTAGCTGCAAACTTAGTTGATACATTAATAGATTATGACAAATATGGTGTTCCTCAGTCAGCTTTAGCAACAGAATGGTCAGTTTCAGAAGATAACTTAGTTTGGACCTTTAAACTAAGGGAAGGAGTAAAATGGGTAAGAAATGATGGTACAGAATACGGAGAAGTAACAGCACAGGACTTTGTTGATGGTATGAAGTATATATTAGACCCAACAAATGAATCCTTAACAGCTAATATAGCATATAGTGTCATTAAAAATGGAGAGAAATACTATAACAAAGAAATAGAAGACTTCGAAGAAGTCGGTGTAAAGGCCTTAGATAAATATACCTTAGAATACACCTTGGAAAAGACAGTTCCATATTTCTTGTCCATGACCACCTATGTTTGTTTTTTCCCAGTTAATGGAGGATTTTTAGAAGAAGTAGGAGAACAATTTGGAACTGATAATATGAATATTTTATACAATGGAGCATATATCTTAGAGACCTTTGAACCACAAAATAGAAGGGTTCTTGTAGCAAATGATAAATATTGGGACAAAGAAAATGTTCATATTAAAAGATTAGTTGAAACCTATAATAAAGAAGCGGCAAATCTCGCTCCAGAATTATTCTTAAGGGGAGAAATAGATTCAGCAGAAATTCCTTCAACTATACTAGATGAATGTTTGAATGATCCAAAAAAGAAAGACTTAGTTAGACCAAATAGAACTGCATATTATAGCTATTTTTATGCGTTTAATTTTGATCCTTTATTTCCAGAAGAATATGAACCAGACAACTGGAAAACCGCTGTAAACAACTTAAACTTTAGAAAAGCTATATTTCATGGATTAGATAGAAAAGCTGCAATGATAACAGCAGAACCTTATAATCCAGAAAAAAGAATTCATAATACAATAACTCCAAAGAACTTTGTAGATTATCAAGGAACAGACTATACAGAAATAGGGCCTTTAAAAGATATAGTAAATAGGGACACCTTTAATAAAGATATGGCTTTAGAATACAAGAAAAAAGCAATGGAAGAATTAAAGGATAAAGTTAAATTTCCAGTAAAAGTACTAATGCCATATAATACAGGTTCCACAGAATGGGCAAATAGGGTGCAAGTAATAGAACAACAAATGGAAAATTTATTAGGAAGGGACTTCATAGATATAATCATAGATCCAAGACCACCTACAGGTTTTCTTCAAGAAGTAAGAAGAGCAGGACAATATGCTTTATTAGAGTGCAACTGGGGACCAGATTATGCAGATCCAGAAACCTTTACAGATCCATTTATTCCATCAGGTACTTATAATAAACCACATTTAGCACAAGGTTATAAAGAAGATAATGGGAAAAATAAATATGAAAATTTAGTAGATGCAGCTAAAAAAGAGTTAATAGATATAGAAAAAAGACTTAATTTATTTTCTGAAGCAGAAGCATTTTTAATAAATGAAGCCTTTATAATCCCCTATGGCTTAGGTGGAGGAGGATATATTGCCTCTAAATTAAATCCCTTTGAAGCAGCTTATTCACCCTTTGGGGTTTCCTCTGAAAGATATAAAGGACAAAAAATATTAAAAGAACCTATGAACACGGAGATGTTTAACAGAGAATCAGAAATATGGGAAAAAGAACGTGAAGAAGCTTTAAAATCTGTAAAATAAAGAATTAATGTGTAAGGCACTCCTCTCTGTCCTTGCACATTAATTTTAAGAAAATATAAAGGGGGAAGAGAGGATGTTGGGATACACCTTAAAAAGAATACTCCAATCATTAATTACATTGCTAATAGTAATCACTATAGTATTTCTTTTAATGAGATTGATGCCAGAAGAAGGATACTTTGGAGAAGGATATGAAAAACTAGATGAAAGTCAAAGAGAGGCTATTTTAATCAATATGGGATTAAGGGATCCAGTACATCAGCAATTAGTCAACTTTTATAAACAACTGTTAAAGGGAGATTTGGGAAAATCAATTATATATAGACCAAAGGTAGCCATATCTACAATTTTAAAAACTAAAATACCCTATTCTCTAAAATTTGGATTAGGGGCCATGGCAATATCTCTAATTTTAGGAATACCCTTAGGTATAAGTATGGCCTTAAACAAAGGATGTATTTGGGATAAGCTAGGAACTGCTTATATAGTAATTATAAATGCAGTGCCAGCAGCAGTTTACTATCTATTTTTACAATTGTATGTAACTGGAATTTTCAAACTACCAATTTTATTTTCTCCTGACAACCCCATATCTTGGATTTTTCCAGCTATATCTATGTCCCTAGGAGGTATCGCCTCCTATGCCATGTGGATGAGGAGATATATGATAGATGAAATTAATAAAGACTACGTAAAACTAGCACGGGCCAAGGGATTAAACAACAAATCTATAATGATAAAACATGTATTAAGAAATGCCTTTGTTCCCATGGCTCAATATTTGCCTAGTGCAATTTTATTTACAATTGCAGGATCCATATATATAGAATCCCTTTATTCCATACCAGGAATGGGAGGTTTGTTAGTAGATGCAATACAAAGACAAGACAACACATTAGTTCAAGCACTAGTCCTTATTTATTCTTCCATAGGTATATTTGGTTTGTTTTTAGGAGATATATTTATGGCTATATTAGATCCTAGAATAAAACTTTCAAAAAAGGGAGGAGGCAGATAATGGGAAATAAAAAAATAGAAAAGCNNATGGTATTCCTTGTAGGATTTACCATTATACAGCCATATTTACCAAATCAAAAATCACCAACGGAAATATTTATAGATCCTAATACAAACATGCAACTAATAAGCCACCCACCTAGCAGAGAGTTTTTATTTGGAACTAATTCTATAGGTCAAGATTTATGGGCTAGAATATGGAGTGGAACTAGGACTTCCCTCATGATAGGTATATTAGTAGGAATATGGGAAGCCATTATAGGAATAATAGTAGGAGCTCTTTGGGGTTATGTAAGAAAGCTAGATAGGTTAATAACTGAAATATATAATATATTAAATAATATACCGACGACTATAGTATTAGTATTACTAACATATATTATGAGACCAAGTATAGGTACATTGATATTTGCAATGTGTATGACTGGCTGGCTTAGTATGGCTAGATTTGTTAGAAATCAAATAGTAATTATTAGAGATAGAGAGTATAACTTAGCATCAAGATGTCTAGGTACTCCCACCATTAGGATTATAACTAGGAATCTATTACCTTATTTAGTATCGGTTATAATGCTAAGAATAGCTTTAGCTATTCCTGGAGCCATAGGTTCTGAAGTTTTTTTAACTTATATAGGCTTAGGATTACCTATTAGCATACCATCCCTAGGAAACCTAATAAATGAAGGTAGACGAGTAATGGGAGTTAAATCCCTAAGATATCAGCTAATATTTCCAGCCATAGTGTTATCCTTAATAACCATATCCTTTTATGTAATAGGCAATGTTTTTGCAGATGCAGCAGATCCAAGAAATCATATTTAGGGGTGAAATAGTGAACACAAAAAATATTATATTATCCGTTAAAGATTTGGTTATAAAATTTACACTAAGAGGAAAAATTTTAACTGCCATTAGAGAAGCTTCATTGGATCTATACCAAGGAGAAAGTTTAGCCATAGTAGGAGAATCAGGTTCAGGGAAATCTGTACTTACAAAAAGCTTTATAGGACTACTTGATAAAAACGGTTGGATTGAATCAGGAATTGTATTTTATAAAAATTATAATTTAGCAAGATTTGAAACAGAAGAGCAGTGGCTTAAAATCAGAGGTAAAGAAATAGCCATGGTATTTCAAGAGCCTATGACATCACTAAATCCCTTAAAAACCATAGGGAGTCAAGTTAAAGAATCCATAGAACTTCATCAAAATATAAAAGGAAATAAAGCAAAATATGAAGCCATAAAGATTTTAGAAGATGTAGGGATATCTAATGCAAGTTTAAGATATAATCAATATCCCCATGAATTTTCAGGAGGAATGCGACAAAGGGTAGTCATAGCCATTGCAGTAGCCTGTAAACCTAAAATATTAATTTGTGATGAACCTACTACTGCTCTAGACGTAACTATACAAGCTCAAATATTACATTTATTAAAAGAATTAAAGGAAAAGTATAAGCTTACAATTATATATATTACCCATGATTTAGGGGTGGTGGCCAATGTAGCTGATAGAATAGCAGTAATGTATGCAGGGGATATAATAGAAATTGGTACCTGTGAAGAAATATTTTATAATCCAAAACATCCCTATACTTGGGCTTTATTATCTTCTTTACCTCAATTGGGGAAAAAAGGAGACTCACTATACTCCATAGAAGGAACACCTCCTAATTTATTTTATGAAATAAAAGGAGATGCCTTTGCCCCTAGAAATCCTAAGGCATTAAAAATAGACTTTGTAAAAAAACCTCCTTATTTCCAAGTAAGCCCTACACATAAGGCAAAAACTTGGCTTTTAGATCCTAGAGCTCCAAAGGTACAACNNCACTGCAGTGGATAATGTTAGTTTCAATATACATAAAGGAGAAACCTTTGGATTAGTAGGAGAATCAGGCTCAGGGAAAACCACCATAGGCCGAGCTATTATCAGAATTAATGAAATAGCCCAAGGAGAAATCATATTTAAAGGTAAAACCATATCAGGGAAAATAAGCAAAGAACTAGACAAAGAAATACCTAAAAATATTCAGATGATATTTCAAGATCCAATGGCATCCCTTAATGAAAGGGCAAAGGTGGATTATATAATTTCAGAGGGCTTATATAATTTTAAAAATTATGCAACAGAAGAAGAACGAAAAAAGAAAGTGGAAAATGCCCTACTAGATGTAGGACTCCTTCCAGAGTATGCCTCTAGATTTCCCCATGAATTTTCAGGGGGCCAAAGACAAAGAATAGGTATAGCTAGGGCTTTGATTATGAAGCCTAAATTTATAATTGCCGATGAGCCTATATCAGCTTTAGATGTATCTATAAGAGCCCAAGTATTAAATCTTTTATTGGAACTTCAAAAAAAGAAAGGCTTAACATATCTATTTATAGCCCATGATTTATCTGTAGTAAGGTTTATTACAGATAGAGTAGCCGTAATACATAAAGGAAGAATAGTAGAGCTGGCAGAAACAGAAGAGTTATTTAATAATCCGCTACATCCTTATACAAAGGCCTTACTATCAGCCATACCTTACCCAGATCCTATAAAAGAAAAAAATAAAGTATTGGAAATATATGAACCAGAAGAAAGAAATAGGGATGATCTAGAATTAATAAAAGTAAAGCCTAATCATTATTTATTGACTAATCGAGTTTAGATACCTTGTGGCTATATATTTTAAGACTTTACAATAAATTATCCAAAGATGTGAAACCTGCTTTAATAGCAGGTTTTCCTGTATATAAGTTGTAAATAAGGACAATATATTATAAAATTAGATTAACAAAAGATGAAGGTGATAATTTGAATAAAATGAAAAAATTACTAATTTTCTTATCTATAATTATATTAATTACTACAGCTTGTAATAGAAAAAATAACAAAGAAAGTCCTAAAGACAATGAATTAAAAGAGCCTAATGAAAATATTCAGGAACAAAAAGATGAAATGGGAGAAAAAATAAAATCCATGACAATGGAGGAAAAAATAGGTCAATTATTTATCCTTGGATTTGAAGGTAAAGATATAGAAGAAGAGACAAAGCATCTAATAGAAGATTTTAAAATAGGAGGGTTGATATTATTTAGCAGAAATATAGAAGATTCCAATCAAATAATACAGTTAATCAATAACTTAAAGGATTTAAATAAAAATAATAAAATACCCTTATTTATTTCCATAGACGAAGAAGGAGGCAATGTCAGTAGATTACCTAAGGAATTTAAAAAATTACCTCAGGCTAAAAAAATAGGAGATACTAGGGATATAGATTTATCCTTTAAATTTGGAGAATTATTAGGATTAAGATTAAAAAGCCTAGGCTTTAACCTTAATTACGCACCAGTAATGGATATAAATTCTAATCCTAAAAATCCTGTTATTGGGAATAGGGCCTTTGGTAATAATCCTGAAGTAGTTACATCCTATGGAATTCCAGTGATGAAGGGCATTCAATCTATGGGTATAATTTCAGGTATTAAGCATTTCCCAGGTCATGGAGATACAGATGTAGACTCCCATATAAATTTACCTGTAATAAATAAATCCTTAGAAGAAATAAGGGATTTTGAACTTATTCCCTTTAAAAAATCCATAGAAGAAGATGGAGATATGATAATGATAGCCCATATATTATTTCCTAATATAGACAAAGAATATCCTTCTACCAGGTCAAAAGATATAATTACATATTTATTAAGGAAGGAAATGGGGTTTGAAGGAGTAATAATTTCTGATGATTTAACCATGGGAGCAATTATAGAAAATTATACCTTAGAAGGAGCAACTTTAAAGTTTTTACAATCAGGAGGAGATATTGCTCTAATTTGTCATGGGACAGATGATTTTAAATCAATTTTTGAATATATAAAGATAAAGGTAAAAAATGAAGAAATACCAATAGAAGATATAGATAATAAAGTATATAGAATATTAAAATTAAAGAAAAAATACAACTTACAAGACACAAAGATAGATGAATTAAATATAGAAGAAATAAATAACAAAACAGAGGAAATTTTAAAGAAAATAAAATAATGGAGGTCATAATATGGACAAGGTTATTGGGATAGATTTAGGAGGTACAAGTATATATGGAGGCCTTATAGACAAAGAAGGCAATATATTAAAAAGAGCCAGTAGAGATACAAAATCTGCAAAAGGGCGTAAAGAAGTCTTAAAACTTATTAGTGAAACAATAAAAGAATTAATCCAAGAAGATGTATTGGCAATAGCCATAGGCTCACCAGGCTTTATTAATTCAGAAGAAGGAAAAGTATTGGAAGTAGGAGGAAATATAGAAGGATGGGCAAATACAGATATAAAGGGAGAGCTATCTAAGGAATTTCCTAATACTCCAATTTTTGTAGAAAACGATGCAAATGTGGCAGCTCTATGTGAAAAATGGATAGGGGCAGCTAAAGATTTTAAAAGTTTTGTAATGATAACTCTAGGAACAGGCTTAGGAGGGGCTATATATATAGAAAAGCAAGGACTTTTAACAGGCCATAACTTTCAAGGAGCAGAATTAGGACATTCCATCTTATTCCCTAAAGGTAGGCAGTGTAACTGCGGACAAAGAGGTTGTGTAGAAGAATATATTTCTGGTACTGCAGTGGAAAACATCTATTTTGAACTAACAGGAGAAAGAAAAGAAGGAAAAGAAATATTTAAGCTTTTAAAAGAAGACAAAATAGTTAAAAAAGTAATAGAAGATTTTGCTGAAAATTTAGCTATTTATCTAGTATCTCTAAAAAACATCCTAGATCCTCAAGGAATAGTTATAGGAGGGGGAGTTATAAATTCTAAAGAATATTGGTGGGACAAGATGATTTCATATTATAGGGAGTATTCAAATAATCCTAAAGGCATGAAAATTGTACCAGCTGTATATTTAAATGATGCAGGTATGATAGGAGCGGGGAAAATAGCTTTTGACAAAGCAGGNNAGTAAATAGTACTTTTGAAATAAATCTATTTACCTTTGATGATATAGTAAATAGGATATTAGAAAATGATTTAAGTCAAAAAATAGATAATCCTACGAAAAATTTAATAATTAGGGAAAGTTTAAAAAGCTTACAATCTCAAGGAAAATCAAGGTATTATAAAAATTTTATTCAAATGGAAGGATTTATTCACTCTATTAACGATATTATAGGAGAAATAAAAAGATCCCTGATTTATCCAGAAGAATATCTAGATATATGTCCTAATAAACCTAAGTACAAGGAAATAGGATATATATATAGGGAATATGAAAGCATCTCAAAGGAGTACAATCTATGTGATAGGGAAGGGCAATATTTTAAATCTATAGATTTATTAAAAAATACTAGTTTACCTAAAGAGCTAAGCTTTATTATAATAGATGAATTTTATGATTTTAGACCTATTGAATTGGCAATATTACAAGAGCTAATTAAAACAAATATAGATATCTATATCAATATGCCCTTAGATATGGAAAATAGGACTTTAGTTTTAGATACAACCTTGAAAACCCTAGAAAATCTTGGGTTTTCCATTAAATATATTGAAAAAAAAGAAAAAACTCTATTTGAAGAAATAGGCTTCAATTTATTTAGTGAAAAAAAGNNAAGGAAATATTTACACCAACAGATAGATTAAAATTAATTAATGGGCCTACACCATATTTAGAATTAAGGAGAATCTTTCAAGAAATAAAAAGAATACATAAAAAGGGGACAAGTTTACAGGATATAAGTATAATTTTAACTAATCCAGAATACCTTAGTTCTTTGTTTAAAGTTGCCAAAGAGGAAAAACTACCTATAACAATTGATAAGACCATTCCCTTAAAAAATGTACCTATTATTAGAGAGCTATTAGGTATATTAGAAAATAAAATCACCAATTGCTCCAAGATTAAATTAATCAATAGAATTAAATCCAATTACTTCAGTTTATGCCATAAGGACAAAAGAGAAATATATGAATACATCATTAGAAAGCAGAATTTCAATGATTTTTATGAAATAGAAGCCTTATTAAAGGAAAGTAAAGGCCTTAATATTTCCTTAGAACATTTGCGAAATTTAAAGGAAATAATAAAGATAGTAAAAGAAGAATTATTGGAAATACCAAAGATGGACACCATTTTGAACTATAATAAATACCTNNTAGCTATCCTTCTTTAAGTAACAACAGCTATTTTATAAATGATTACAATATAAAAGAATTAAAGAAAATAGGAATAAACACAAAATCCTATATAGAAAGATTAAGTAATGAAATCCTTAAATTTGCATCTATAGTTTCTTCCTGTAAAGAACAACTTTATCTCAGCTATAGCAGTGGATATGAAGACATTAGTATACCATCCATGTTTTTAGATGAACTATTGGAATTATTTAAAGAAGATGAAGACAAAAAATTAGAAAGAATCCATATAAAATTAGATTATTTAGTAAAGAAACAAATACAAGATATATCCAATAAAAAGGACTTAGGTTATTATTTTTTATATAAGTATTTTAATGAAGAAAATATAAATCCAAATCTATATAAACTACAAGAAGAAATAAACAAAGGACAAATAGACTTAATCAATAGAAAAATTCAAGGAGAAATAAGTCGTAGCGGTGATGAATATGATGAATACTCTGGAGTATTAGAAGATGAAATCATAATAGAAGATATAAAAGACAACCTAAATGATGTTTTTAGCATCAGTTATTTAGAATCCTATAGCAGATGTCCCTATTATTTTATGTTAAATAATTTATTAGAAGTAGAAGAAATGGAAAGGGATTATGAAGAATATAGTCCTATAGATATAGGTAGTATTTATCATGAAGTACTAAGGCATTATTATCAATATTATTTAATTGATATAAAGGAGCATATAGCAGAAATCAAGGTATTTAATATAGAGGATACTTTAAATTTCCTAAGGGAAATAACCTATGGATATGCATCTCAATATGAATTAGACTTGGAAAAAAAGAAGGATTTACTTATAGTTGAAAATATTGTAGATAGATTAATGGAATATATCCATGAGGATTTAGCTAGACTTTCAAAATGGAAGTTAATTCCTTGGGAATTTGAGGTGGATTTTGGGAAAAATCCTAGATTTATTATTCAAAAAGAAGGCGAAAAAATACCTATGATAGGTAGAATTGATAGAGTAGACAAATTCGTAGATGAAGATAAATATCTTTTATTAGACTATAAAAGCAGCAATTATGGTATTAGGGATATAGAGCATATGGAAAAGGGACTATCTCTACAATTGCCAATTTACATAATGTCTCAAAATCATAAAAACATAATTGCAGGAGCCTATGGAATCATCAGTAATGGTAAATTAGAAATTAAAATAGGCATATTAGATGAAACCAATATAATAACCAAGAGAAACAAAGGAGCCCTTAGTCGAGAAGAGTGGGACCAAGTTTTAGAGAAGACTAAAGACAATATAATAGATATAATTGACAATATACAAAAAGGTAATTTTTCTGTAAATCCCTTGGAATGTTCACCATATTGTATATATAAAGATATCTGTAGATATGAAGAGATAATGGAGGTGGAATAATGGAAATTGTGGATATTATGGATCCTCAACAACAGGCTATAGAAACCATAGATAAAAACTTAGCAGTAAGTGCAGGTGCAGGTACTGGAAAAACAAAGGTACTTACAGAAAGATATATATACATTTTAGAACATGGGAAATTAGAAGAATTTAAAGCAATAGAATCCATAGTTGCCATTACTTTTACCAATAAAGCAACTCAAGAGATGATAGAAAGAATTAGAAAAGAAATAAAGAAAAATTTCTCTAAAGGACCTAAATGGAGAAGGTTTTATAGGGATTTAGAAAGGGCTAATATATCTACTATCCATGGATTTTGTTCTAAAATACTAAGGGAAAATCCAATAGAAGCCAATATAGATCCCTATTTTGAAGTTTTAGATGATAATATAAGCTCTAAATTATTAAAAGAGTCTATTTTTCATGTATTAAGTACCAATTTAGAAAAAAATGATGATGTCTTTAAAATGATGCAAGTATTTAAACAAAATAGAATTGAAAATATAGTAGGAGACTTTTCAAAAATATATAATAATATAAGGACTGTAGGTATGTCCTTTAAAGAAGTAATGGAC
>MTKW01001355.1_pt1 | contig 12865 bp, 14 predicted proteins | sample 1042761 | NCBI WGS metagenome assembly MTKW01 (sample SAMN06205366, study PRJNA360243) | anaerobic digester metagenome | biome: Wastewater treatment plant; feature: Anaerobic digester sludge; material: sludge; isolation source: anaerobic digester fed with sludge from wastewater treatment plant ...
GATCTCGTTTGCGTGGGCAAATCCCGTATGAATTAGGGGTAGGAGCAGGACAATGGGCATAACTAAACAGATCACCATAAGTAATCGCAGGTTCCGGAAAGTGTACGTACCGTTGAGGGTTGCCGGTGTTACACTTGGGGACGGCTCCCCAAGCGGGTTACCTTGACAAAATTCGGCCCGTAGGCGAGAGGCCGAATTTTGACACCCTTCGCTGCAAGCACCGACAACCCAAGACCTCGGAAAACGGGAGAAAACTAATGAACTTATACTTAGAAGAGCCGCCAAAGAAGGCGCTGACCTTGCCCAAGCTCTAAACCTACCATGATAGAAAGCCTTCATCTTCGTCACCCCTGACAGCGCCTGACAATGCTAAGGCCTAACACTGTCTATATGGATAGGCCGTTTGAGAGAAACGGAAGGGCCCCCTGCATAATCAGGGGGCCCTTTGGCGTTCGTCTAGAACGATAACCCCAGTGACAGCCAATGGGAATCAGGAAGTACGCTATGCGTCTGGTATGCGTAATCAATCTTGAAGTTCCGGTGGGAAAAGCCTGCGCCGGCTGTGAATCTCGTGCTGCCGTCCCCGGCAAGAATGCCTCCTCCCCTTAGTGCCACTTGAGGGATGATCAGATACTCCGCTCCCAGGTGACCTGTGGTATTTGTGACGTTAAAGTCCAGGGCCACTGTTAGCTTCCGGATAGGCTTCATCGAAGCTCCTATGACGAATACCGGATCGAAGGGATCGCTATGTCCGCTTTGGTACTTGACTTCGCCGATGAAGTTTCGCGCGACCGCCCCGACTCGGATTCCCGCCATTGGCAATCCTTGGATTGGAGGCAAATCCGTCAGTGCTCCGACGTCTGCAGTAACCCCGAATCCACTGTTGCCGGGGGCTGCCTGGGAATAGAGCTTCAATGCGGCGCCAAGCGAGAACATGCCGAACTTCCCTGCATATCCGCCCATCAAACCGTTTTCACGGTACCCGAACGAAGCACCCGGGTTACCGTACTCATCTCTTTCAGTCACAGTTGACATTAGGCTCACTACCCCGACCCCAAGGTTCGTCTGGGCATAACCTGCACCGAGGTAGTTGCCGGCACCAAGAAGAGATGAATACAGTGACGTGACATTGTGCCCTTCTACGTACGTCAAGCCTGCCGGGTTGTAGTATATTGCATTGGCATCATCTGCAATTGCCACAAAGGCTCCGCCCATCCCCAGCGCCCTGGCGCCCATTCCTATATCGAAGATCACTGCGGTTCCTACCGGGTCCACGACGGGTGCGGCAAACGCCGCCTGTGAAAACGCAGTGGCTGCTATCCCTACTAGGGCGACCATTACTAACCATTTCTTAAGACTCATCTCCATGATGTCACCTCCTCAATCAGCGGCTGATGACGAGCCGCATAATGTCGGACTTGATTCCGTCTGCTGTTTCCATGTAGCAGAGGTACAGCCCGTTCGCAAGTGGCCTTCCTGCATTCGTTACCAATGGCCATTGGTAGAAGCACTGCCCGGCTGGGATTTCATGAGAGAATACGAGTCCTCCGGCCATGTTATATACATAGAGTGTGGCGCCGTCCGGTGCGTTGATGTAGAAGTTAACTACATCGGAAGCTGGTACAGGCCCTACGATGAACGAGTTAGCGACCACATTGATCAGCAGGAATTCACCGCTTATTGCCTGGCCGGAGTTGCCGAAACGATCAGATGCAACAACCTTCATACGGCAGGGGCCGCTTCTGGGTATTTCGCTTACATCCCATTTGTGTACTCCGTTGTTCACCAGGCCGGTTGCCAACGTTGTCCATGTTGCGCCGTCATCGAACGAGTATTCAAGTGCTATGGTCAGTTCCACGTCGTCAGGATGAACGGCTTCCCACTTGACGTCATTCTTGCCGTACCATTTATCTCCGCTCGCGGGCGCGAGCACTGTTACTTCAGGCTGTAAGCCCAGCCAGTCAATTATTGTGTCCAGAAGGAGCTTAGCAATGGATGGCGGCAACGAAGGGTCTGCATCGTTATTGGATTTGATCCTGGCCGCTTCAGAGCTCGCTGTTGGGATCGCCTCAAACATGAAGGAAAGAAACGCTAGGCGATGTTCACCTTCATATCTCAGCGCGCACGGCTCGCCTGTGTCATTGAGGAATATCGGATATGCTCCTTCTGCGAGGACCAGGGAATCAGTGCCGTCAACTAAGTCAAGGTCATCAAAGACTATCTCCAGTCCGTCTGTAATCGGGTCTCCTTCGACTCCTGTTACGAAGGTGGTGCCGACATCGTCTTCCTTGCCTATGACATGCAGGTAGTTCCGGACGAATTCACTTTCGTCAGGGTCAAGTTCCCATAGCACTTCAGGGCCGGTAAGGAACAGTCTTCCGCCTTTATCCAGGAAGTCGGCTATAGCGGCTTGTTCTGCATAGTCAAGGCCGCCGTACTGGGCACACGTCCAGATTACCCTGAACTGATCCAAACCTGCTTTTGCCCCGCTGTCTGCCACTACGTCAGCAGATCTGACCTCGACGTATTCCTTGTCAAGCTTATCGAAGAGATCGACCCAAAATCCTGAAGTATTACTTTCGTTCGGATGACGGTCGTTCACAAAAACGATGTCTTCCCGATTGAGCACTGCCACATAGAGCTCAGCGCCGACAAACTCGCCTTCGGCGTCTTCCACCCATACGGTAGGCCGGTATTCGCCCGGCTCCGTATAGGCATGTCTTGCTATCGCCGTTTCGGCCAAGGTTCCGTCATCGAAATCCCATATATATGAGATTTCGCCATTTTCAATGGTGTCAGGGTCGTGCGCTTGACAGGCGAATTCGATTTCCTGGCCGGGTTTGGCGAAGTATAGGCTTGCCTCTGTCTTGTCGATAGCGGGTGGAATGTTGATGTCCCCGATAAGATACTCGTAGATCTTTGTGAGCAGATATGGTGTGGTGTTAATGTCGGGGTCTTCCGGATCGTAGCCATCCCATGCATACATCAGCGAAGACCATGGGGCTGATAGGTACACGAGCCTATATGTATCATTGGCGTGACGTAGGCCGAGAGCACCCGGAAGATCCACGATTACCGGGTCCTCATCATCATCTTCCGTAAGATCCCACGCACCTGTCATAATGGGCCTGGAAACAAGATCAGGAGCAATGAGGTCGTCTCTTTTAGTCATCACCTGCCACTCCAGTGATATCCCGTCGGTTATGGGATCGCCCTCGACACCCTTGTATATGTCAATTTCGACATTAAGCCCGTATGCGCCCAGTATGTGCAGGTAGTCAGCGCCGAACCAATCCAGGCCCATGTCTCCCAAATAGTCCGGAGCTGCGATGAACACCCTGCCTCCGTCATCCATGAAGTTTGCCAGCAATTCCTGATCAAAGGGAGATACGACTTCATACCGTGTGAAGCCGGTGTCCCAGAAGATTGGATTCTCGTTTTCTATAGCGGTCTCAGAGAGGCCAAGCGGGTATCTGGTGTTGACTCTCACGTAGGGGATGCCGGCGTCTTCAGCCGCCCAGAAGAAGAGCAAGTTAAGGGGAATGCCAACATCAAATCCGCCGGTATCGTCCACATAGATTATGGTGCCCGGTTCGGCTGTAGTCACCTGCACCGGCAACTTGGAAATGGATCCATCGATACCTTCAGCATAGAACCAGGCAACGATGGAGTTTTCCTCCACGAGCGTTAGGTTTGCTGAGAGGCCATACACCTTATCCTCACCCAACTGCCACCAGTAGTTAGATACGCCGCTCGGATCCTCGATCGCGGCTTGGANNACCAAATCAGGCAGAGGGTCTCCGGATTTCAAGAGAATATCCTTGATTGTTTCCAGCCCCGGCGTCCAACCCGGACCCTCAGGATAGTGGGGAAAATCCGGAAATTCCGCAATCAGTAACGCTGCTGCTCCGGCAACGTGCGGCGTGGCCATAGAGGTGCCGCCCATCCATGCCCAAAGGCTTTCGGAACCGTCCGGATAACAGGAGAGAATCATATGGCCGGGCGCCCCGATATCTACAGAGTTTGGTCCATAGTTGGAGAAGTTCGCCGGTTTATCGTTCCATTCAGTTGCTGCTACTGCAATAACGTTGGGTAGATCATAAGAAGACGGGTAATGCGGTATGATGTCGTTGTCTGTGCCTTCATTGCCTGCGGCAGCAATGAACAGCATGCCGGAGTTGGCGATTGCCTCCTCAAGAGCTCTGCTGTAGCTACCGCCGCCCCAGGAGTTACTGGTGAGTGTGGCACCCATCATTTTGGCGTAGTCTAAAGCCTTTATTGCGTCAGAGGTATAGCCGCCTCCGGGGCCGAGGAACTTACACGACATAATCTGAACGTTCCATGTTACTCCGGCAACTCCGCCATGAAAACCACCTTCAACCGCATCGTTGCCTCGGGCGCCGATAATGCCGGCGCAGTGTGTGCCGTGATAATCTTCCTCACCGTCTTCGTGGTAGATCGTGTTGTCGTCGTAGAAGAAATCCCATCCGTAAATGTCGTCGATGAACCCGTTGCCGTCATCGTCAACACCCGGCTCACCGTATAGCTCAGCTCCGTTTATCCACATGTTTGGGGCAAGGTCAGGATGATAATACTGTATGCCCTGGTCGATGACACATACGATCACGTCCTCGGTATCGGTTCGAATATCCCACGCCTCCGGCGCGTCAATGTCAGCATCCGCCAAAGGAACATGGAACCATCTCTCTGTGGCTGCCTTGAGACCAATATTGTGCATATTATACATGTAGCCCAATAGGAAGAAACGATCGTTAGGCATTACATCCGGATACCACAGGTAGTTGGGTTCAGCATATTCCACGAACGGGCTGGATTCATAGATTAGCACGGCTTCTTCAACAGACATGGTTTCGGGGAGCTTGATTCTGTGTATCTCTGAAACATCGCTGACTGCTATGGATTCTATGACTTCCACACCCAACCTGGTGTTGAGAGTGTGGAAGGCGTCGCCAACTGCTTTCGCGTGTACGTCAGCCTCCGATACATACTTATGTCCTTTCAGTTTGACCAGGATCTCTCCGTCTGCCCACTCTATGTCTGCTCGCCCTCGGGAAACAGGGATCACCGGAAATGGATCCTCGCTGATAGCAAACGAGATTGGGATGTTCGGTTTGGCAGAAGCGGTAAACGTAGCAAGGATCACTACAAGAATACCTATGAGTGAAGCACGCCTCCAAATACAGGATCTTGACACGTGTGTTCCTCCTCTCATCAGATACTTGCAGAAACGAACTCAGGCGCCTACTTAACCTCGCCGTTCACCGGGTTGGAATGCATCACCTCCGAAATGATTTTTAGGAATTCACGACCACTTTAGGTAAGCGCTATTCCAATTCTTCATCAGCCGTACAACTCCTTCCGAATTAACAGAATTGTATGAAAACTCAGAATTCCATGCTTGCACGTTCTCTTGTTCTTCTGAAAAGAGCAGACTACAGGTTGCGTTGAAAAGACGTGACTCTATCGGGATAATAGCCTAGCATGATATAATGAAAAAAAGGCAGGTGACACAAGTGGCCCCCAGTAATGTAGTCTGTTTCGATTTCGATGAGTTCCAAAGGTGGATGGCTCAGTCTGAGCAAACACTACGATCTGCATATGTCGATGCTAAGCACGAATTCTACAATTGGTCATGCTTCAAGGCTCATCAGGCAGGAGAATACTCACTAAAAGCGATTCTCCATGGTCTAGGGTTGTCTGCAATAGGTCATTCAGTCCTCGTGCTGCTTAACCTCTTGAGTGACCAGGGGATACAGATCCCGGACAGCCTTTTTGCCGACGCCAGGGCACTGGACCGGCATTATATACCCCCAAGATACGCAGATGCTTATCCCAGTGGGAGTCCGTTTGAGTTCTACGACGAACAGACAGCATGTGAAGCACTGAAAGCGTCAGAACGAGTTATCGAATTTACCCGGAAGTTGAAAGATAGCGTAACTTCTGATAAGGAGGGGGCTTCCGGATGATTGCTGTCCTTAAGAAAAGGCAGGCCCTTCGTGAGCACTATCTTCAGCTTGCCCTCGAATATGTGCAATCATTGGAATCGGAGTTGTCCATAACTGCAGCCGCTGTCATCGGTTCAGTGGCTCGGGGTGACTTTAATGACGCAAGCGATATTGATGTGATCATCATTTCCGAAGACTTGCCTCAAGACCCCCTTGAGAGATCCGCTGTGCTTTATGAAAACGTTCCTCCTCTTGTTGAGCCCAAAGCGTACACAAAAGACGAGTTCAGAAAGATGCTGTCAAAAAGGAATCCTATTGCTCTGGCAACTCTTAGCGAGGGTGTAATGCTAATTGATAANNATTACTCCACCGATAAGTGAGGCAAAGGCCAGCATCAGCAAGGGGATTGGTTTTCCGTTCTTCTCCGACTTTTGGATTATGGCTGCCGTGACGTACGCTCCGACAATGAAGCCCCAAAGGTATCCCCCTTTTGGCCCTATCAGTATTCCGATACCTGAAGCTCCTCCTGCGAATACCGGGAGGCCCAAGGCGCCCAGAAGAACGTATAGTGCCTGGCTAAGCGCAGCCAGATTAGGCTCAAGGACTAGTCCTGCAAGCATGACTCCGAATGTCTGAGCTGATATAGCCACGGGGCTAATAGGTAATTGCAGAAACACATACGCGAGTACGCACATAAGGGCAGTAAACATGGCAACCCGTGTCAAATTACGTACGCTTAATGATTTCATATGGCTTACACCTGCTTTCAGTGGGGTATCCTGATATGTGCCATTTACTGCCATGCTGATTTATCGGTGCTTGGTCACAGTGTCATGGTCACAGTGTCATGTCGGAACAAGTTGTCCTGGCCGCAAACATATTCATTCTCTCAAGCAGACTTAGATTCCTGCTCAATCTAGGTTTGCTGGGAAAATGGACCGAATTCACCTATTGTCTCGCCTGACATATCTTGCACCGGCGATTGATCCAGGTAGTGCCTTGCGATAGTATGATAGAAAGGGTTTAGGACGGGGGGATGCGGAAAATGAAGATCTTGGCTCTCATAGGCAGCCCGAGAAAAGAAGGTAATACTCAAGCGCTGATTAGCGAAGTCGTCCGAGGCGCTATGAGTGTAGGCGCGTCTTGCCAGGTCATAAATGTATGCGATCTTGCCATTGCGCCCTGTCGAGGATGCGAGAGTTGCAGTCGCATCGGAACTTGTGTTCAGAAGGATGACATGCTGGACATGTACCCAAAGATCTTGGACAGTGACGTCCTAGTTATAGGTAGTCCTGTGTACTGGTGGGGCCCGTCGGCTCAGATAAAGACGTTCATGGATCGAATGTTTGCCTTAGTCCAGCAGGGGGGACGGGAAAGATTCAAGGGGAAGAAGGCCGGGATTGTGACGCCGTATGGTGATACTGACCCGGATACGCCGGAACACTTATTAGGGATGTTCAGGAAAGCCTTTGACCACCTCGGAATTGACATTGTGGGGACTCTTGGAGTCACTGCGGGTCTTAAAGGCGAGGTTGCCGATAACGAAGAAGCCATGGAACAGGCGTTTAGCTTAGGCGTGAGACTCTGCGAAGGATTTCGTTAGAAGGCCCGGAGGTTCATGCGTTAACCTAAGGTTGAGGTAATGTGCTGATGGACGATGTAAGGCAAGCGAAGAAAGGCCCATAGAACGAGGTGGGGCTAATGGACGACAGCACCGGCAAGCATTGGTATTCCAAGGAACTGCAGGCCGTGATCCTCAGGGAGCGTGCTGAAACCCGGAAGAGACTTCAGGCGGAGGCATTGTCTCGGGCTAAAGCAATTGCTGATTTCCTGAAACGGGAATATGGGGTATCAAAAGTCATTCTCTATGGTTCTCTCACAGATGGATTCTTTCATGAGAGATCTGATATAGACATCTTAATTGAGGGATTTTCCGGTCCATTTTGGGAGATGCGTTCTGCTGTGGATCGTTTGGCAAAACCGTTCCCGCTAAGTATAGTGTGCAGTGAAGACGCGGACGAGTCTTTACTTAAGCATGTGTTAGATAAGGGGGTGCCTTTGTGAAGCCTGAGGAGTACTTCTTGGTGGAGTCGAGAATCGTCAAAGAGAAGAGCAATCTTTCGTTTCTTCTCAAGCAACTAGAGAAGCACGACTTATACCCGGACGTAAAATCCGATAAAGTAGGCGGTTTTGGCCTGACTGACGATGAAGCGGCCAGAATTATTGGCTCGATTCTTCATGATTTCTATACAGTCTTCGAGAACATCGCAAAGACTATTGCATCCAGAATCGATAAAAGCATGCCTTCAGCGGAGGAATGGCACAGGGAGCTTTTGGTGCAAATGACACTTCCGGTTCCAGGGCTACGTCCGAATGTGCTGTCAACCGAAACTGCGTCACTGCTTGAAAGATATCGTTCTTTTCGACACGTATTCAGGAATATCTACGGTTTTCGGCTCGAGCCGGCGAGGATTGCGGAACTCCTGAAGAACCTACCTGATACAGTAACCTTACTTGACAAAGATCTGGAACGCTTTATCGATGAGATGAGAGAGGTTTGGAAGTAGGCAGGTAGCGCTTTCACTATAGTAAGAAAGGTTCGAGGAATATTTGAGGGGAGTCCTGCTCAATGACGGCTTTCTTCTCTGTTGCCAGGAAAACTCAATATGAACAGAAAATCCAACGGTCTGTCTTCATAGGCCACGCTTCGCCTGCTCAGGACGAGGAAGAAGCAAGGCAGTTCATCGCTGAGATCAGAGAAGAGCATGCCCAAGCCACTCACAACTGTTATGCTTACCGGGTCGGGCTTTCCGAAAACCCTTTGACTTACTACAATGATCATGGTGAGCCGTCAGGCACTGCCGGTAGACCGATTCTTAGCGCGATCTTGAAAGCAGATGTCACTAATACCGTTGTCGTGGTGACTAGATACTATGGCGGCCGAAAACTGGGGGTGAGAGGCCTTATTGACGCTTATCACAGCACAGCCGCAGGCGCCTTGAAGCAAGCCGGTAGGGTTGAAATCATCCCCCGTGTGCCTCTGGTTGTAACTTGCGAATACGCAGAGCTGGATCAGGTCAACTACTTGTTGAGTCAAAGTGACGCAGTGATTAAGAAGACAGACTACAAAGACAACGTCTCCCATGAACTCCTGGTCCCTGAGGCGGACTATGCTGCCATTATCGCTCAACTTTCAGCCATACTTGGGGTGGAAGCCATACCCGGGGTGGAGCGGAAGGGAAGCGGGTGATCCCATCCCATGACTTCACTACATTCTTACGATCTGCACCGGGGACATCGACTGTGGCAGGACGCACGCCTGTAGCGACCACGACGACATCAGGTTTCTCAGCGCAGATACCCTTGCAGCCTCCATTCCGGCAGGCCCTCCTCCGACCACCAGTACTCTGCGTGACGTTGGGGCCTTCGTCATAGGAAACTGACGTTCATACCCTGCGCGGGCATTGACTGTGCAGCCTATTCGATGTTCTGCGAAAAGCTCGTCAATGCACGCCTGGCAACACGCGATGCATCTGCGAATCTCGTGAACTCTGCCTCCCGTTACCTTCTTTGGCAGGTCTTCATCAGCGAGAAGCGCTCGTCCTAAGGCAATGAGATCAGCTTTGCCTTCAGCCAGAATCCTCTCTGCCGGTTCAGGATCGTTGATTCTTCCTATAGCGATCACAGGAATCTTCACAACTGACTTTACGCCTTCAGCAAGGTCAACAAGACATCCTCTGGCAATGGCCTTGCCTCGTGATAGGCTCGAAATGTGTCAGTTACAGAGCCGTCTTCATACGCAAAGTTTGTTACCATCGGTGGCATGATCATACAGTTGCGAAGCTCCATATTTGCGATCTTAATCGGACTTGTAAGAAGCTTAAAGCCTGCCATTGGAATCACCGCTCTTTCCTATGTTCTGCGTTACGCACCAAGGCATAGTTTCCGCATAAACCGAAGTTAGTATGCCTAATCCTTCCTTTAGCTCCCGTCTTTGCCGACTGAAAGTGTCAAAGACACAGAGTATGGCAGGAATTCCTGAGAGTATGGATGGACCATTGACAATGTACCAACTGTACTCTATACTAGAACAGCATACAGTTCATTGCCCAAGGCGGCAATTTCATTTGGTTGGGAGGAGAAATACATTGTCTGGGAGTAAGACCGCCCAATCCAGAATAGCAGTGACGCATCGGGTGCCTATTGTCGAGCAAATCAAGACCAGCGTGCTTCGGCAAATAGCTCAAGGAATATACAAGGAAGGCGACAGGCTGCCCAGTATTCGACAACTGGCCAAGGATCTGGGGGTAAACCCTAATACTGTAAGCAAAGCCTACAGCGAGCTAAGTCAATCCCACGTTGTGGAGTCGGTTGCGGGCAAAGGGGTCTTCGTCAAACAATCAGTCATTGCAGTGGACTCGGAGAATGTTCCTCTTCCACGTGAAGCGCAGGTTGTCATTGAAGAGGCTATTGAAAGATTCTTTGATGAGGGCTACAGCGGAGAGAGCATTAAGCATGCTTTCATTGTGGCCCTCGATAAGATCATAAGGTCGCGACAACCTAACGTCGCGCTCGTGGAATGTACGCCACAGGATACCGCCTACCTGGCAAAAGAACTCTCCAGTAAGCTTGGCCTTCATGTGACACCGGTATTGGTGTCTGACTTAGGGGCCACAGTCGAACCTCGAGAATTTGACGTTTTTGTTACTACTCTGTTCCATTTTCAAGCTGTGAAGGAAATTGCCGACGAGTGCAGCACGGTTTTTCCCGTCAATATTGCACCTGCTCCCGACCTTCTCTTGACAATATCGAGATTGAAGAAAGAATCCACCGTACTTGTTATGGCTACAGATCCGGATACTGTCGACTCTCTGAAATCAGTTGTTGACTTGTGTCATAGCGGTCAGGTTGTCGGATGTTTGTCTGAAGATATCGACAGAATCAGAGAGGCGCTAAGAGTGGCTAAGGTAGTGATTCATAGTGCATCATGTTGTGATGTCATCAAAGAGCTACAGCCTAGACAGCCGACAATTGAGGTTGCATTCCATATTCTGGACGATTCGGTCCGGATGATTGGTGCCGAGATTAAGAGACTATGGCCGCATCTGGAGGTGGTGAGTTAGGGACAACGAGTACGATCTGATGTTGATGTTGCATGAATTCTGCATCTGTCGAAGTCACGTATGAAAGGGGTAACAGCAGTGAGCGCAAAAACACAAAATGTAGTGACAACTCAACCGGCTATTAGGGGAGAGCTTTGGGCGGCTGGCGCTGCTTTAGGATTCACTCTGTCAAATATGTTTGACAAGCTGGGTCTTGCCCAAGGCAATCCGTACGTCGGNNGCTTTCGGAACAGTCATGTTCTATGTTGCCATGTCTCTTGGCGGAGTAGTTATCGCAGTTCCCGTTGTCCAGTCTCAAGTGCTCTGGGCGGCGATAATCGCTCACTTTATGCTAGGCGAGCGGTTTGATAAGAGGACTGCCATTGGAAGCCTGGTGTTTGTGGCAGGTTTAGTGCTATTGTCTTTAGGGCAAATGCAAGGGGCGCCTGTCTCATCTCAGTGGGCAATGGCGATTCCGCTGGCTTTGATAGCAGGTCTTGGATGGTCATTAGGGACTGTCCTGTGGAGAAAAGGCCTTGTGAATGGTACGAGCAAGTGGGTCGGGATGTCAATTCACTATCCCATGGCTTGGCTTGCGGTTATCGTCTACCTGATGATTACAGGACAGATGTCTGCGTTTAACATGCCTATGAAGGCCGCTGCTGCATTTGCAGGAAGCGGTGTTTTCTCCGGGGTTATTGCAGTTACGATGTTCATGAATGCCTTGAATGTGATACCTGTCGCTAAAGCTAACATAATTAAGTCGAGTTACCCTGTGCTTGCTGCCATATTCGCTTGGATTCTTTTCAAGGAATACCTGAATGCAATGATGATTGTAGGTATCATAATAACAATTGTTGGCTTAGGCATTATTACTCGGAAGTCGGAGTAAGCAGAGGAATAAGGTTGTTTGCCGCTTGGGGGAGTGTANNACGATGACCCCTATGCGCCTCATATGCCTTTGATGTTTCTCACAGGGCCGCTCACCGGAACACCGGTTCTGTGTTCAGGCCGGCATTCTGTAGTTGCCAAATCTCCGCTTACAGGTATATGGGGAGAAGCAAGTTCCGGTGGGAAGTGGGGTAGCGCATTAAAACACGCGGGCTTCGATGGTGTAATTTTCATAGGCCGGTCTGAAGAACCCGTGTACCTACTGATAGATAACGGTAGCGCGAAACTCGTGGACGCTTCTCAATTGTGGGGCTTAGGCACTTACGAAACCTCAGATTACATCACCGAGAGACATGGAAAGGACTTCGTGACTTCATGTATAGGTCCTGCGGGTGAGAATCTGGTGCCTCTGGCATGCATAATAAGCGATGGAAGAGAGGCTCGCGCAGCAGGTAGAGGCGGGCTTGGAGCTGTAATGGGTTCAAAGATGCTAAAAGCTGTGGCAGTAAGGGGAAACACTGCTCCCCCAATTTCTCATCCGGAAGAGCTAAGAGAGTCTGTGCGGAAGTTGGCGCGCATGGTAGCACGAGACGGTTCCGGACTTCGGGAATATGGCACGTCATCAGGGACTGTGCCTCTTGAGGCTTCCGGAGACATGCCATCACAGAACTGGAAGGGCGGACGCTGGCAGGAAGGCGCGAAGGCAATTTCAGGCATGGAGTTGTCACGGATGTTTCTGAAAAAGCCTACGTTCTGCGCCCGCTGTGTAATCGGATGCGGAAGGGACATTGAAATCACAGAAGGCCCCTACGCAGGAGTGAGTGGAGCAGGCCCTGAATATGAGGGCGTTGCGCTGTTAGGGGCATTGTCTGAAGTGGATGACCTTGCAGCGATATGTAAGGCAAA
>MTKW01003790.1_pt1 | contig 12865 bp, 13 predicted proteins | sample 1042761 | NCBI WGS metagenome assembly MTKW01 (sample SAMN06205366, study PRJNA360243) | anaerobic digester metagenome | biome: Wastewater treatment plant; feature: Anaerobic digester sludge; material: sludge; isolation source: anaerobic digester fed with sludge from wastewater treatment plant ...
GTGTATCGTCAGGTTGCGGCGTCTTGATTGGGGGGCGGGGGGGAGGGCGGGGGGGCGGCGGGGGCTTATTTGGCTTCGTAGCGGCGCTTGTGGTCTTTGATGCCGGCGAGACGGAAGGGGCCGCCGCGATAGGGGGCGAAGACGTGGTCGGCGCCGTCTTCGGGGATGCCGTAATTGAAAATATCTTCGTACTGGCGATAGGTGACGGCGACGCGCGTGGAGAGCATTTCCTGATGCTGTTGGGTGAAGATGTGTTTTTGGTAGCCGGGCTGGATGACGCCTGAGAAGAATTCGGCCACGCAGCCGGAGCCGTAGGAGAAGAGACCGATTCGCTGGTTGTCGAGGGGGGCGGGGGCGTTGTCGAGGAGGGAGGTGAGGGCTTCGTATAGGCAGGCGGCGTAGGTGTTGCCGGTTTGGCGGTTGTAGAGGAGGGCGGGTTCGATGAGGCGCTTCAGTTCCGCTTCGGGGGGGGATTGGACGCCTTCGGCGCGGCAGAGGCGGTCGAATGATTTATAGGCGATTTTGGTGAAGGGGAGGTGGAAGCAGTAGTGGGTGTGGCCGTTCAGTCCGCGCCGGGAGGCGGCTTGATAATTTTTCCATGCGTGGATGAGGGTGGTGAGGTACATGCGGGTGGAATACTTGCCGTCCACGAATGCTTCGGCGCGGTAGTTGGGTCGCCAGAAGTCCATGATGTCTTCGCTGTGGAATCCGGCTTCGGGGTCGAGGGCCATGACGCGCGGGCGGGCGGAGACGAGCATGGCGACGCCGCCGGCGCCCTGGGTGGGTTCGCCGGGGCTGGCGAGGTCGTAGCGGGCGACGTCTGCGGCGAGGACGAGGGCTTTGGTGTGGGGGCGGGCGGCGACCATGGCGGCGGCCATGCGCAGGGAAGCGGTTGCGCCGTAGCAGGCTTCCTTGGTTTCGAGGCAGCGGCAGTTGGAGGGCAGGTCGAGCAGTTTGTGGCAGAACAGGGCGGCGGCTTTGGATTGGTCTATGCCGGATTCGGTGGCGAAGAGCACCAGTTCGATGTTTTCGCGTCCGGCTTTTTCGAGGAGGGGGAGGGCGGCGTTGGCGGCGATGGTGACGATGTCCTGGTCCGGGGGCATCACGGCCATTCGTTCTTGACCGATGCCGATGACAAATTTGTCGGGGTCCACACCGCGTTTTTCGGCGAGGGTGCGCAAGTCCAGATAGTAGGCCGGGGTGTGGAAGGAAATCAGGTCAATGCCAATTTTCATGGTGCGGCGCGGTTGGGGGCGGGGCTTGTCGGGACGGGTTAAAACCGCTGCCAGGTGGCGCGGGCGCATTCGTGCGCCTTGGCGCAGATTGCCTGTTCGTCGAGGGTCAGGACCTTGGAGTCGCGCATGAGGATTTTGCCGCGCGCGATGGTGGTGTGGACGCGGGCGTAGTTGAGGCCGTAGAGCATGTGGCCGAGGAAGCGTCCGGGTTCGAGGGGGGTGGTGGGGACGTAATCGAAAATGGCGATGTCGGCCAGTTGTCCGGGGACGAGTTGTCCGCGTTTTTCGGGGAAGCAGCGGGCGGCGATTTGCGCGTTTTTGTTCAGGAGCATGTCGCAGGCTTCGACGAAGGCGACGCGGGGGTCGGCGAGGGTGGCGCGTTGGAGCAGGTGGGCGACGCGGGCGGCGGAAATCATGTGCGAGGTCATGCCGTCGGTGCCGAGGCCGAGGAGGATGCCTTTTTTCAGCAGCGTGAGCATTTTTTGGGTGCCGACGGCGTTGTTCATGTTTGATTCCGGATTGTGGACCATCATGGTGCCGGTTTCGGCGACGAGGTCCATTTCGCTTTCGTCGAGATGGATGCCGTGGATGAAAAGGGATTTGGGGCCGGTGAGTCCGAATTTGTGGAGGCGCTGGATGATGCGCGAGCCGTGTTTGGCGAGGCAGTCTTCTTCATCGGCGGCATCTTCGGCGACGTGAATATGGACGCCGGCGTTGGTTTCCGCGCAGGCCTGGGCGGTGGCTTCGAGGGTGGCGTCGGAGAGGGTCATTTGCGCGTGGAGGCCGAAGAGGGCGGTGATTTGGCCGTCGCGGCTGGCCTGGGTTTGGCGGATGAAGCGCGTGTTTTCGGCGAGGCCGTCGCCGGGGGTGTTGCGGTCGGAGGTTTCGTAGCAGAGGCAGCCGGAGAGGCCGGCTTCGCGGAAGGTTTCGGCGATGATGTCGAGGGAGCCGTCGGTGCAGGATGGGGAGGCGTGGTGGTCTATGATGGTGGTGCAGCCGGTGTGGATGGCTTCGAGGAGGGCGACGTAGGAGGAGTAGCGGACGGCTTCGGGGTCGAGGGCGAGGTCGAGCTTCCACCAGACGCGTTCGAGGATTTGCACGAAGTTTCGGGCGGGTTCGCCGGGGGCGGCGAAGCCGCGCGCGAATGAGGAGTAGAGGTGGTGGTGGGCGTTTATCAGGCCGGGCATGACGACCATGCCGGCGGCGTCTATGATTTGGGCGTTGGGGGGGGCTTGGAGGGTGGGGCCTACGGCGGCGATTTTCTGGCCTTCGATGAGGATTTGGCCGTTGGGCAAAATGGTGCCGGCATCGTCGAGGGTGACAACGAGAGCGTTTTTAATGAGCGTTGCGGACATGGCGATATCTCCTGCGGTTTCGAGTTTTCCACACTGTGGAAAAATATTTTCCATAGCGTGGAAAAAGTTGTAGCACGTTTTCCATGCCGTGGAAAAACATTTTCCGGCGACGGGTAAGCGAGGGGGGGAGGATGGGGGGGAGGGGTGGCGGCGTCCGTTTCGTCCAACGGTGTTTTGTTTCGTCCAGATTGGCGCGATTTTGGACGGAAGCTAGTTTTTGCGGCGGAGGAGGGCGAGGGTTTCGAGGTGGTAGGTGTGGGGGAAGAGGTCGTAGGGTTCGACGGTTTCGAGGTGGTAGGGGGCGGCCATGAAGAGGGCAAGGTCGCGCGCGAGGGTGGAGGGGTTGCAGGAGACGTATAGGATTTCTTGGGGGGCGAGGCGGGTTATCCAGTCTATGGCGGCGAGTGCGAGGCCGGGGCGGGGCGGGTCCACGACGACGAGGTCCACTGCGGGGGGGATGCCGGGGGGGAGGGCTTGGTTGACGTCGGCGGAGATGATGTCCACGTTGGTGATGTTGTTGAGGGTTAGATTTTCACGGGCGGCGGCGACGGAGGGTTCCCAGCTTTCGACGGCGATGACGCGGTCGGCGACGGCGGCGAGGTGCAGGGCGATGGGGCCGGTGCCGGCGTAGAGGTCGAGGGCGAGGGCGGGGCGTCCGGCGCGGGTGGCGAGTTCGCGGAGGCGGGCGAACAGCTTTTCGGCTTGGGCGGTGTTGCTTTGGAAGAAGGTGTCGGGGCCGATGCGGAAGCGCAGGCCGTTGAGGGTTTCTTCGATGTGGCCGGGGCCTTTGAGGAGGGTGCGCTGGTCGGGGCGGGGCGGGCCGTGGAGCTGGGTGTTGAGGGAGAAGTATGCGGTGTCGGCGAGGTCTTCCACGGTGGCGAGGAATTGTTCCTGGAGGCCGGGCGGGGAGATGGTGGTGATGAGTTCGACCAAGCGCTGGCCGGTGCCGCGGGCTTCGCGGATGGTGAGCTGGCGCAGGCCGTGGGTTTTCTTGATTTCGTGGAAGGCGGGCAGGTTGAGGCGTTTGGCGAGGGCGAGCATGCGCGTGACGAGTTCGCGGGAGGCGGCGGACTGGAGCCAGCAGGTGTCGGCGGGGACGATGTGCATGAAGCTGCCGCGCCGGTGGAGGCCCAGACGCAGTTCGCCGGCGGGGGTGGCGCCGAAGGTGAACTCCATTTTGTTGCGGTAGTCGTTGGTTTCTTCGGCGGGGACGAGGTCGGCGATGAGTTCGCTTGCGCCGGGGATGGCGTGGAGGGCTTCGCGGAGGACTTCTTTTTTGAAGCGTAGTTGGGCGGGGTAGGCGCAGTGGCGGAAGGTGCAGCCGCCGCAGTCGCCGGTCCAGGGGCAGTCGGAGGGGATGCGTTCGGGGGCGGGTTCCAGGACTTCAATGGCGCGGGCGAAGGCAAAGTTCTTTTTCTTTTTATAGACTCTGGCGCGGACGGTTTCGTTGGGCAGGGCGTCATCCACGAATACGACGAAGCGGTCGTGCCGGGCGAGGGCTTGGCCGCCGTGGACAATTTTTTCGGTGCGGAGGGTGAGTTCGAGGGGGGCTTTTTTCATGGGCAGGGGGGGGAGGGGGTAGGATTCAGGGTTCGGGGTTCATTTAGAGGTCAGAGAGCAGAGGTCAGGGTTTTGGGGGTTCAGGGGAGGTTATTGGCGGAGGGCGCGGGCGGTTTCGCGGTCGTGAATTTTTTTGCGGAGGGCTTCGCGTTTGTCGAATAGTTGTTTGCCTTTGCCGAGGCCGAGTTCCATTTTGATTTTGCCGCGGGCGAGATAGAGTTTGAGGGGAATGAGGCTGTGGCCTTTTTGTTGCAGGAGGCCGGCGAGGCGGTCGAGTTCGCGGCGGTGCATGAGGACTTTTTTGGGGCGGTCAGGCTCGTGGGTGTTGAAGCTGGAGGCGGCGGCGGCGTAGGGCTGGATGCGCATGCTGTAGATGAAGAGTTCGCCGTTTTCGAAGGCGGCGTAGGCTTCGGCGAGGCTGGCGTGGCCGGCGCGGCAGCTTTTGACTTCGCCGCCGGTGAGGGAGAGGCCGACTTCCCACGAGTCGAGGATGTGGTATTCGTGGCGGGCTTTTCGATTGGTGGCGAGAGCGCCCTTGCCGGCATCTTGCCGCGAAGTCATGGGGCGGTGGGGCGCCGGGGGCGCTTAAAGGGCGAGGAGCGAGCGGCCCACTTCCGCCTGGGGAGTCGGCAGCGCGCCCAGTTCGGCGGAGAGCTTGCCTTCGGCAATTTCCTTGAGCGCCAGGTCGAGGTGGTCCATATCCAGCGTGTCCGGCTTAATCAGCGGGCGCTGGCCGGCGTTCAGTTGGCGGACGCGCTTGGAAACCACGTTGACGAGCAACGGAATGTTGGGCATTCGTTCCTTGGCTTTTTCCAAATAATACGCGTTCATGGGATTCCTCCAGATACAAAAAGGGTGCAATCAAATTAACAAGAGGACGCACTATAGGGAGGCGGGGCGGGGGAGTCAATGGCGAAAATGCGAAGGTAAAACACTTGCCAGTGGTGGGCGGCGGGCGTATATAAGGAGGGTTAGTTCTTTTAACGACCGCATAGAAAGGTGAGGCAGGCGAGTGGCTAAGGCGATTGAGCAATTGTTGGTTTTGCAGACTTGTGATCAGGAGATTCGTCGGTTCCGCAAGGAACAGGATGATATTCCCTTGCGCTGGCAACAGATTGAATCGCGGCTGAGCGCGCATCAGGAGGGGCTGGCCCAGGCCGAGCGCAAGGTGCTGGAGACGCAGACGTTCATCAAACGGCTGGAGGGGGAAATTGAAGAGGGGCGCAAGCATATTCTGAAGTTGCGCGACCAGCAGTTGCAAATCAAGAGCAACGATGGCTACAAGGCGCTGGAAAAGGAAATTGCCGTCACGCAAAGCCGCATCCGCAAGCAGGAAGATGACGTGCTCGACGCCATGGAGGGTGTTGAAGCGGCGGAGGCTGAACGGGCGACGCGACGCGACGCGCTGACGAAGGAACAGGCGCGGGTGGCGGAGGAGCTGAAGGCGCTGGAAGAGCGCGCCGGCGGGCTGGGCGGCGAATTGGAGTGCAAAGAGGCGGAGCGCACCGCTTTGGCCGCGGAGATTGACGCGGTTTGGCTGTCGCGCTATGAGCGGATTATGGCGAAGCGGCGCGATGCCGCGATTGCGCTGGTGGAAGGCGAAACCTGCGGGGGATGCCATCTGAAGCTGACGCGCGCGCAGATTGTGGATGCGCGCAAGGCCGACACGCTGACCTTGTGCAACCAGTGCGGCCGCATGCTGTATCTTGCCCTTTGAACGCGGGTGTGAGAAAACAAGGGTAGTTCTTTGACAGCCGGAGCTTCGGGCGCCGGTCGCTCGCGTGTCGCTTCGGCGGCGGCGCGGGAGGAAAGTCCGGACTCCGCAGGGCAGGGCGTCCGCGTTGGTGACGATGCGGAATCCCTTTGGCAAACGAAGGGAAAGGAAAGTGCCACAGAAACCAAACCGCCCGGTTCGCTTCGGCGGGCCGGGCAAGGGTGAAACGGCGGTGTAAGAGACCACCGTGCGGGATTGAGAGGTTCCGCGCAAGGCAAACCCCACCCGGAGCAAGATCAAATAGGGAATCGCAGGGGCGGCCCGTCCCGATGCGCGGTGACGCGCGGCGATTCCGGGTTGATCGCCTAGACAAATGACCGGGCCCGCGCGAGCGGGCGACAGAATCCGGCTTATTCGCCCGGAGTTCCGGTTGTCAGAGAAACATTGGGAGAAAAGGTTGCAAACATTATTGGGACAAACGCGTTGGCTGCGACTCGCCACGCTCGGCTTGGGCGTATTGGCGGCGCTGCTGGCCGCGCGGCTGGTGTTGAGCCTGCGCCGGTCGTCGCCTGCGGGCGGCGAAACGGGCGCTCGGGAGCCGGCGGCGGTTGCGCACCTTTTCCGGTGGCCGCGGGTGGAGCCGGCGGTTTGGCAGCGGTTCCGTTCCGGCGCGGCGATTGAAACGACAGCGCCCAGCGGCGGCTGGGCGGCCCGTTACCGGCTGGCGGGCGTTTTTCTGGCGCTTTCGGCGCCGGAGCATCCCGAAGATGAGTACCGTTGTGCCATTCTCGATGACCGGCAAACGAAGCAGCAGTATTTGCTGACGGAGGGGGAGTGGCTGGAGAATTTGCGGGTTGTTCGCGTGGCCAGCGATTATGTCGTTTTGAGCGACGGCGAACACGAGGAAACGGTGCGATTTGTCGCCGGCAGTCGCGCGGGGGCCGACCAGACGCAAACGGTCGCCGTTGAAGATGAAAAGCCCGTGGTGCTTGAAAGCAATCGCTTCGGCAACCGGATTGGCGAGACCCGCTGGGAGATTAACCGCGAGGCGGTGATGGAGTATTACCGGGAAATGATGGACAACCCGGAACGGCTGGCGAAGCTGTTCCTGGCGATGGAGGCCGACCGCGATGAAGAAGGCAAGGTTGCGGGGTACCGGCTGAACATGGATGTGGGCGAGCGCGAATTTTACACGCAAATCGGCCTGCAGCAGGGCGATATTGTCCGCCGTGCCAATTCCATGCGCATGACCAGCCAGCGGCGGGCGGAGTATTTCATCGGTGAATTCGCGCAGGGGCGGCTGGGCGCCGTGGTGCTCGACATTGAGCGCAACGGCGAGGCGAAGAAACTGGTTTATCTTATTCAGTGAGTGAATGGGTTGGCATGGCTAATATGATGCGACAGATACTTTTGTTGAGTATGGTTGCCACCTTTATGGGTTGTGCCACATACCCGAAGGAAAAGAACTGCACCTCCTGATTTGTAGCATTGGCTACAGCGATGAAGAAACGAAGAACAGTCATCACCCTCGTCTCAATCGTTGCGTATGCTGTTGCGTCATGGATATGCTCACAATTTATGGTGTGTGGATACGAGAGTTCCGACAGACAATGGCATGCATTTGATGCACCATTCAAGGGCGTCACATACGACGGGATCGTTCGCTCGTTTGACTCATACATGGTGGACAAACAGATGCTGAGTATCGTCCTATGCAGAACAACCGCGAAACGCTGGGCGCATCCATTCGCCTGGCCGGACTATGTGTTTGGCCGGAGATGGCGTCTATATTTTATCGAACCAACGCCGAGGCAAATCCTTCATGAAAGAAATATCAGGGAACTAGATGCCGCAAAAAAGAAGGTATCCAGCACGAGGCTGGTGTGGTACGCGAACCTCATGGCGTTTCTCGCGCCCCGCAGCCTTAACATTGGCTGAAAGATATGAAACGGATATTTGCATTATTGGCTTTAAGCGTCTCATCCTGCCTTGCCATAGACAATCCGATAACGGCGGAACAATTGGCGACATGGCTTGATTACAGCGGCCCTGTCACAATGGAGAGGCGCGATGCAGGCACAAACGCGCTGACTTTCCTCCCCGGCAAATTGGTCGGGCTAACGGGGTATGCCACCAAGGAACATGCCCGCTCCGTGTATTATGTAGCTCTATATGAGGGGGGTACTTTCCTTGCGGGTCGGCGCGCAGAAACCGAGAAACGAATAGAAGAGCGGATTGCCAATCCCGCATCCGGCACCCATGCCATGAGGCCTTCCATTCAGGCGATCCGTATCCGCAATGGTGGTCGAAAGGTGTTTTTTGACGATATGTTTTTAGGGCAAGGCGGCGGGGGCGAAATTGCTTTTACCACGCTGCCCGGCCAACCGTATGATTTGGTGGTGGCGCACATCGCCGCCGATGATGATTCCACGAAGGAGGGCGATATCAACCCTCCTCCATTGCCGCAGAATACTCTCTCGGATATTTATGACATGATTGAAGGCGCAATTCTCAATGAACTCGGTCAAGAAGCGGGTCCAGGGTGTTTGCCGCAAGGTGTAGAATCCGCTGAGCCGTGAGGTTTGAGGAAGATGATGAAACGGATTGTCACGGCCATATTGTTACTCGCAAGCAGGTGCGTTTTCGGGGCATCTCATTTTGATGACGGGATTTATTTGCGTGCGGCGGGGGCTCCGGCTCCTGAGATTATATGTCAGGACGGACAAAGGGTTTTTCTGGGTGCGAGCGAAAATCTCCATTTGTTGAAGGTTGAGTTTATATCCTGCAATAATTCCAATACGCTATTTGATTTAAGATTGGTTGTGCCCTTCGATGAATCCATCAAAAGTGGTTCATACATCCTTCTGGTTGCGGGGACCGCCTATTGCCAACACATGCTGGGAGCACCCGGCAAAGACGCCTACCGTGAGCATGTCTCAGGATATGGCGCAGGCAAGTCGGTATTGGGTTTCACTATTTCAGGGGGAGAGGAAGCAAAAGAGATTTCGGAGTTTTTCAATGTGCCGCTACCCCTGCGCGCAAACCCGGGCTACAACCTGCTTGCCAGCTTTACTCCCGCCAAGCCTGCGTTTGATCTTGGGGAGGAAGTGAGCGCTATTTTGAGAATCCGGAATGCCGGGACAAACACCATCGTATTCCAGCAAGGCGGACGGTGGTACGGACGGGACACGCAGTATGAATTTTCAGCGCAATATAAAGGCAAGCCGGTTGAAGACATCGGGGGGGATTCCGGCCTTGGCGGTGGCGCGGGCGGCACACGGAGGCTTGAGCCGGGCGATGAGTGGGAGGACACCGTCAGCTTAAGTCAATGGTTCGCCTTCGACCGGCCGGGGGTGTATGAGATATGCGGGTCCTATTACCTTCCCTTTCTGGACCCTGCTGACATATTCGCCTCTTGGATTATTTGGGACGATTATGTCGCGGCAAATTTTTCGGTGAAAATAAGAGTTCGGGATAAAGGAATATGAAGCGAAATGCTCTAGCAATCATCTTGGTCGGCATAGTTGCTGCGCTGATCGTCGCATTTCAATGGGCTTACTGCTATGGCAACGATAACTTCTCTTTGATTCAGGTCGATGGCAAACCATACAAGGTCTTCCGTTATGGCTTCCCATTCATGATTACTGATGCCAATGCAATTACAGGAATCAATACTCCTCGCAATCACCTGCTCATCCGCCTAGCGGGGAATTACCTCACCTATTTAACCTTGGGAATCGCGTTTACGGCATTAATAAAAAAGACCCGAACGAGGGGGGGCCAGGACTCTCCACAAGGTGTCGGGCCCCCTGACCTCTGACGATGTCACGGACTCCGAACAGGCGAATCCAGCGTGTTCGTCGCAAGGTGTCGGGGCTGCGGAACTGTGAAATCGGGCATTTTTGAAAAAATGGGTTGCGTGGGCGGGGAAAAATGGTAAGTTGGGGACAGTCTCTTTTTGTTTTTAGTTAGGGGCGAGCGTAGCTCAGTGGTAGAGCTCCACCTTGCCAAGGTGGTTGTCGTGGGTTCAAATCCCATCGCTCGCTCCATTTTTTATTCCTGTGTTTATTGGGGTTTTTGCCTGATTTTTCGCGTTTTTTGCGAGCGGCGGGTTTTGCTGAGCGTTTATCAAGAAAGTCGCATTTGGGCGGTTTGGGGCGTTTGATTTGTCAGCAAATTGTCAGCAGGCGGGGGCGGGGGGCGGAATTGTAGATGCGCCGCTGGGCGCATTGGTTCGGAGGGGAACGGAACAGCCGTTTGGAGAGAGCAGAGAGCAGAGAGCAGAGGTCGGGATAGGACAGAAAACCGAACAGCCGGAACAGCCTCTGCGCTCGGCGAGCGCAGCTACAGAACAGCCGAGTTGGCTTTACCTGGAACCTGAAACCTGGAACCCTGTGGAGAGGTCAGAACGCAGAGGTCAGAGGTCAGGAAAAACCAGAACAGCCGAACAGCCTTTTAACGCAAAGGGCGCGAACGAAACGCAAACGACGCAAGCGATTTTTTTGGGGAGGGGGGCGAGAAGGGGGCGATGGGGCGAAGCGCAGCCTTAAGCACACCGGCGCAAGGCCGGTGGATGGGGCGGGCAGGGGCGATGGGGCGAGAAGGGGGCAGAGGTCAGGGAACAGCCGTTTGGAGAGGGCAGAGAGCAGAGGTCGGAGGTCAGGGGGAACCGAACAGCCGGAACAGCCTCTGCGCTCAACGAGCGCAGCTACAGAACGGGCGAGCGGGACGCTGGCGGTCCCGTGTGAACAGCCGTCTGCGCTCGGCGAGCGCAGCTACAGGGCAGCCAGCGCGCCCTACCTTTTTTTGAACCGCACGGCTTTCTTTCAGTTCCGCTTGCGTCGCAGGGCCAGCAGCAGGCCGCCCGCGACCAGAAGGGCGGAAGTGGCGGGTTCGGGGATTGCCCCAAAAACCAGCGTCTTATTCGGCTCCGTCTCATACGCGTAATTTTGGACCTGAATGAGTCCCAGCCCGCCATTGTAGACCTCGACCCAACCGTAATAAAACCCCTCCGGTTTTTCCAACGCAAGGCCGAGATAAAATCTTTTGTAGGCATTCAGTCCAGTGTTGAGATAAAAGACTTCGCCAAAACATCTTGTGTAGGAGGCAATGGTAACGTCCCCATCCGGGGCTGACGGAAGTTTTCCCCACCAGCGTGTCGGATCATCCTCCACCCGGGGGAGCACTTCTCCCGTTGCAAACGGTGAGGCGCATGCACGCGAGAACAGGTCGCCGGTTTCATGGCTGCCCGTGGTTTCGGCAAAACCATACACCCACACGCCATCCTTTATTGAAATACTAGCGCCCATATAGCCATCTTCTCCCGGCCTTCCATACTCCAACCATGAATTTTGAACGCTGGCATCCTTAATGCCATCACCATCCAAATCCAAGTATATGGGCAGAAGTATCTCCATATAGTCGTTAAAGTCGTTGTGATACCATCCTTCATCCTCAATATAGACCACGTGGTCCGAACCGAATGAGGTCATCATGTAGGCCCACACGCGGGCAGGCAAAAGCAATGCGCCTGCCGCCACCATTGCCCCAATAAGAAACGATTTCATTAGTAAACCCCGGATTGTCCGGCACCTAACGCAAAATACAGGGTGTTGGTGTACCTCCACCGACTCCTTCGAACAACGTACCACGGTATTGCGGAATGTCAAAAAAANNTCTGCGCTCAGCGAGCGCAGCTACAGAGCGGGCGAGCGGGACGCTGGCGGTCCCGTGTGAGAACCGGAACAGCCACACGGACGGACACGGACGGACACGGACGGGCACGGACGCACAAGTGGGGGCGATGGGGCGGAATTGTAGATGCGCCCGCCGGGCGCATTGGTTCGGAGGGGAACGGAACAGCCGTTTGGAGAGAGCAGAGGTCAGAGGTCGGAGGTCAGGGGGAACCGAACAGCCGGAACAGCGTCTGCGCTCAGCGAGCGCAGCTACAGAACAGCCGTTCGGCGGCGGGACGCCGCCGGTCCCGTGTGAGAACCGGAACAGCCACACGGACGGACACGGACGGGCACGGACGCACAAGTGGGGGCGATGGGGCGGAATTGTAGATGCGCCGCTGGGCGCATTGGTTCGGAGGGGAACGGAACAGCCGGTGGGAGAGAGCAGAGAGCAGAGGTCGGAGGTCAGGAAAAACCTGAACAGCCGAACAGCCTTTTAACGCAAAGGGCGCGAACGAAACGCAAACGACGCAAGCGATTTTCTGGGGGAGGGGGGCGCAAGCGGGGGCTGTAGGGGCGAAGCGCAGCCTTAAGCACACCGGCGCAAGGCCGGTGGATGGGGCGAGAAGGGGGAGGGAGGGGGGCGGGGGGCGGATGGCGCTTATATCCAATGGGAAATAACGGGGGGGATGGATTTCGCTTTGACGCAGCGGGTAAATTGCGAGAGAGTGCGCGGGCTGGAGCAGCGGGTATGCTTGTGCCGTCATGAAGAATCGCCAACCATTTCTTGATATAGATTTCAACGCGCGTTATCGCGAGCAGTTGCGGGAGTCGTCTTATCGTCCGAAGACGAGCGAGGAGTGGGATGAGCGGGCGGCGGCGCGGGGGCGGCGCGGGCCGGATAGCGATTATACGGAGGCGTTTCTTTCCCGCGTGGATTTTAGCGGCGTCCGCACGGCGCTGGANNGCCGCGTCCGGGTTATATCTATGCGGTGAATATGCTTTATCAAATGGGGTTTCCGGCGCGTGTGGATTTTTTGAAGAGCACCGGCGGGATGACGTATGCGGATGCCGGGCAATTTCTGGAGGCGGTGCGCTGGCGCATCGGTGAGTTGAGTGCGGCGGATGAGCGGCGCTTGCGCAGGTTTTTCGGCGCGTTGCCGCAAACGGGGGATGGTCGGCGGCGGTATCGTCATGAATTTGTCTGGGCGCTGTTGTCGTGGGAAAAGCCCCGGCCATGAGCGCGACGCTGGAGGGTGTGGATCGCGCGCGGGCCGTGGAGCGGCTGACGGCGCTTTGGGCGTTGAATGAGGCGGGTCTGGGGGG
>MTKW01003996.1_pt1 | contig 12856 bp, 15 predicted proteins | sample 1042761 | NCBI WGS metagenome assembly MTKW01 (sample SAMN06205366, study PRJNA360243) | anaerobic digester metagenome | biome: Wastewater treatment plant; feature: Anaerobic digester sludge; material: sludge; isolation source: anaerobic digester fed with sludge from wastewater treatment plant ...
ACGACGAATTGTATAATGACAAGTATGATGAATATGATAAGACCTACTACTTCATTGCCCCCCACTACGAACTGACCAAATGCTTCGATTATGCTTCCGGCGTTGTGTCTTAGAAGGATGAGACGTGTGGAAGACACGTTTATCGACAAACGGAACAGAGTCATGATTAGGAGAAGTGAAGGGAACACCGAAAAATCAAGGGGTTCTTTTGTATACATGGTCAGAAGCAAAATCGCGATTGCCATGCTGAAATTCACGGCAATTAGCACGTCAAGCAGAGCCGGAGGCAGCGGTATGACCATCATGGCCACGATTAACAGTACAAACACTGATATGATGCTGTTAGTTCCTCGAGTAAGCATTAGATTCCCTCCGCGTCTAGTTTGCCGGAAACATGATATACGTAAGCGAGCACTTGAGCTACGGCCTCGTACAGTTCTTCAGGTATCATTTCTCCTATGTCCACGGCCCAGTATATAGATTGAGTGAGAACAGGATCTTCAAATACGAAGACGTCGCTTTGCTCAGCAATTGACCGTATGCGAAACGCTATTTGGTCGGTTCCTTTAGCTACCACTTTTGGAGCAGCATCTTTGGCCATATCATACCTTAGGGCCACTGCATAGTGGGTAGGATTTACCAAGACTACATCGGCGCTAGGTACATCTTGCATCATCCTGTTCATCGCAATTCTTCGTTGTCTTTGCCTTATCGCTTGCTTGACCTCGGGTTTGCCTTCTGTGTCCTTGAACTCTTCGATGATCTCCTGGCGCGTCATCATTATGCTCTTTTCAAATTCCCACCATTCAAAGAGGTAATCAACAACGCCTATTAATACCAAAAGAATGCTTGAGTTTATTAGTATGTTCTCAATGCTTGTCCAAACTAGGTTAACTGATTGCGGTAAATCGACCACTAACAGGCCAGCCAATTGTGGCCATATGTCTTTCAATGTGTTCCATCCCACGAGACCTACTAACACGATTTTCAGGATAGATTTCGCTAGTCCTTCTAGGGAGCGTTTTGAGAAGATACGTTTGAAACCCTCCAGTGGGTTTAGTCTCTTAAAATCTGGTAGTATCAGGTTTGCCCTGAACGAAAAGCCTACCTGAAACATGGAGGTCATTGTACCAAATACGAGGGCAGCAGTCATTATTGGGAGGCTTGCCAAGATCAAAGTGATAACCGCATCGTTGAGCGCCTTGCACGCCCATTCGATGCCCCATGGTGATGCGGGATAGTAGGTCCAGATCTGGGCCGCTTTCTTACCTATTATTTCGACACTAAACCTCGCGCTGTACTTAAGAGCAAATACGGCACAGAGCATGCTGATAGCAGAGGTCAGATCTTGGCTAGCAAAAACCTGCCCCTTTTCCTTTGCCATCTGCCTTCTTTTTGGCGTTGCCGGTTCCTTTTTCTCAGCTGAAAAAAGCTGCAGATCTATGTCTATGTACGTGGTCATCCTCCCAAAACCTCCAGAAGAGTCTGCAAAAGGGCCTTCATTGACATGGTTATTTGCTCGGTAAATGCCCCGTAGAACATCACGGAAGCTGAGATAATCCCTAGGCCGACTAAGGTTTTTATGGGCATTCCTATGACAAACAGGTTCATCTGGGGTACAGTTCTAGCTATTGCGCCTAGGGCGAAGTCAACTATGAGAGCAGATGCCCACACAGGGCAAGAAAGGATAATAGCGGTTTTGAATATTCCACCAGCTGCGCTTAGCCCTACTTGTGTCCATGCTCGTGGTATGTACGCTGCTCCTGCCGGCACAAGATCAAAGGACTGATACAAGGCCCTTATGAAGAGATGGTGGCCGTCTATGCTTAGAAACACCAAGAGGATAAGCAGGTACTTGAAAGTACCTAGAACTGGAGATGATTGACCATACTGAGGATCTACTACATTCGCCATGCCGAAACCGATTTCAATGTCTGCAATATGGCCTGCAGTCTCTATAGCTGCCATGATTATGTTGCCGCAAAAACCTATGACTAATCCTAGAAGGATCTCACTTGCAGCGCACAAAATGAAACTTGCTGGCGAGTTTGGAGGGGTTGCCGCAGGCACTATGGGATAGAGCATATAGCCTAGCACTAGACTGATAGTTACTTTTACTATTGCAGGTATATATTTGGCACCAAATACAGGCGCAGTTATGAGAACTCCTGTAGTGCGTAAAAGGATCCATATGAAAGGGAAAACAGCCTCAACCCATGTACCCATAACTTTCCTCCGTATCTGTTCTATATGAGCCCTGGCAAGTTTTCTAACAATCTCTGAGTGAAGTCTATAACTACTTTTAGCATCCAACCGCCAAATATCATCATTGAAAGCATAACTGCTAAGATCTTTGGAACAAAGCTAAGCGTCTGGTCGTGAATCTGAGTTGTTGCCTGAAATATGGATATTATGAGTCCAACGACAACTGATACAACTAGACAAGGCCCAGCTACCAGCAATATTGTTCCAATCGTTTCTTTTCCTATCGAGATAACCTGATCCATCGTCACCTCTAGACCACCCCCTACATTCTCATGGAACCGTATCCCTGCCCACTATCTGAAACCATTGATTAGCGATCTAGTCAGAAGACCCCAGCCATCTACTAGAACGAACAAAAGGATTTTGAAAGGTAGTGAAATAAGGACTGGCGGAAGCATTAGCATTCCCATTGACATAAGAGCAGATGCGATTACCATATCGATTACTAAAAATGGCAGGAAGAGTAGGAAGCCAATTTCAAATGCCGTTTTGAGTTCCGAAATTGCAAATGCAGGGACGACCTGGACAAGAGACATGTCTTCGGGATTTAGGGGTGTATCGCTATCTGTGATTTCGACGAATAGTTGGAGATCTTTTTCCCTCGTCTGTCTCAACATGAAGTCTAAGATAGGTCGTTCTCCGCGAGCGACAGCTTCCTCAGCAGTTATTTCACCCGCTATGTATGGTGCAATGGATTCCTCATTCACTTGGCTCCACGTTGGCGTCATTATGAAGAAGGTAAGCAGAAGAGCTATCCCAATGAGTACTTGATTGGGCGGGGTCTGCTGCGTGCCCAATCCAGCTCGCAAGAAAGAAAAAACCACTGCTATCCTTGTAAAGGAAGTAGTAAGGATTAAGATAGCAGGCGCTAGTGTAAGAACTGTAAGAGCAGCTAAAATCTTGATCGCCGTTACAAGTCCACCTTCCCCAGCTTCTCCATCAATTGAAATATTCACGTTAGGCACGAGGTTGTTAGAAGCTGCGAACGCCGGGGTAGATAGTGACAGGATTGTACAAATGCTCAGAATAAGGATAAGGAGCGTTTTGGGGTTTCTTGACTTATCCATTCGCTCGCCCAAATTCTCTGCGAATCTCGCAAAGAAAGTCGTCTTATCTTTGGGATTTGTCCCTTCTTCCTCTCGGTTGAACATTTCTTCGACTTCTTCGGAAGAAAACTCCTTTAAGAGGGAGACACTATTGTTGGTGAGCCCGAGCAGAAGTATAGATCTACCTGCTTCAACCACGCAAAGTATCTTATCTCTTCCAAGAGGTAAAGAGTCTACAATCTTAAGGCAGACTCTAGGTCGATGGGACTTGAATCCACGTTTGGAGAAACGTACAAGAAGTGCCGAAAGTACGATTACCAATCCGAGGAACCCTATTATCTTGAAACTCGACGAAACTAAAGAGTACCAGTCCATATGTATGCCGGAACCCCCCGGCGGATCCCCCCTTTTTTCTCTATCTAACAAAAACCGCCTGGGTTAAGAATGGCTATGAGTTACTTACCATCTCAGGTGATGGTTTGGTCTTTGTTCACTATCTCTTGAATCCTAACTCCGAAATTCTCATCTATGACAACTACCTCCCCTTTAGCAAACAATTTCCCGTTCACCAAGATGTCAACAGGGTCGCCGGCGAGCTTGTCTAGTTCAACTATGGAACCGATTGTTAGGTTTAAAAGGTCTTTTACATAGCACTTTGCCTTTCCCAATTCCACAGATATTGCTAAAGGTATGTCCATCAGAAGGTCGATGTCGGAGACCAGTCTCCCGGGTGCAGATTTGGGTTCCAATTCTTCAAACCTCGCAGGTTTGACCGAAACCATTTTCTGGTTCCTAGGACTGTATGCACCTATTGTATCATCTGTGCTTTCTGCCTGTTTTTCAGCAGCTGCCTTTTCTTTCGAATAGTCAACTTCCACAGCGCGTGATGCTTCCAGATTTGGTTGTTGCGTAACATCGGTGATTGTACTTTCGGATTCCTCTACTTCTCGTAACAGAGCCTCTATTTCGCTTTGGCTAAGGCTTCCGTCCTTCATGAATTATCAACTCCCTTCAGGCGTCCTCGGCTCTTGAAACTATTCGAGCTGCAAGTCTCGATCCAATCCGTCCAATCTCAGCTTTGAACTTTGGTTTGTCTAGAATGTTAATTACCGCAGGATCCTTCGTCCTGGTGTTAAGTTCAATTACGTCACCGGGTTTCAATGAAAGAATGTCTCTCATTGTAAGGGTGGATTCTCCGAGAGTACAGGAGATGGGTATTTCGATGTGTTTGATTGCATCAATGGCATCGCCACTATCCTGCGACGTGTCTCCATCGTTTCTTCTGGAGAACCAGCGATGTGCTGAAAGAGTTGGTAGGATAGGTTCCAAGAGCACATATGGTAGGCAGAACTCAATAGTACCGGACTGAGCCCCAAATTTCATCCTCAGAATCACAGACAAAATCACGTCGTTAGGCGCCATAGCTTGTTGGATGAACAACGGGTTCAGTTCGATTGAAGACACTTTGAGGTTGTGTTCTTCAACCTTGAATTCGCGCAACGTGACGGAAAGCATGTCTGTCATGGTTTCAGCTACTCGCATCAACACAGCTGACTCAATATCTGTCAAAACTCTCGAGAGAGAAAGCGAATCGCCTGGACCACCGCACAGTCTATCTACCATTGGGATCGCGATTTGCGGGCTGAAACTAACTAGCATATTTGACGCAAGCGAATCCCACTCGACCACTGCAACGACGCATGGATTGGGCAAGCTATTTGCGAACTCTTCGTAGGTTATCTGGTCTACCGATTCGACATTTGAGTGCACCGTCATCCTAAAGAAACCGGAAAAATACGAGGTAACGAATCTGCACAAATTGTCGAACAACATCTGGACCCCGCGCAAATGGTCTTTGGAGAACTTGTCGGGGCGTTTGAAGTCATAGACGCGCAATCTTGGTTTGGCAACTTGAGGTTCTTGTTGCTCTGCACCTGTAACCATCATCGAGTTAATCAGGTCCTCGATCTCTTTTTGCGTCAATGCCAAACTATCTCACTCCCTTCAACTGCTCACTGGATTATGAATTCCGAAAAGTACACGTTTTTTACTATGCCAGGACATCTCTCTTCAATCCTCTCAAGGACATCAACCTGGAGGTCTCTTAACCCAGTCTCGCCTATGAGTTCCTCGTAAGTTTTTGACCTCAAAAGGGCATATATGTCTGTTTTAACTTCAGGAATTTTTGACAGCAGTTCCTGACTCTCCTTGCCATCCATCATCTCGATTTCAATGGTTACCCTGATATACTTTCCGGGATCCAGAAGATTCGTTATAAACTGACCCAGGTTGTAGGTTACAGTTTTGACGTTTTCGGACTTTGGGTCACCAGAGTCTTTTGTTGCGCCAAACAAAGGAAATCCCCATGCTTTCGCCGCCACAAAATAGCCTACGGATAGACCAACTACCAAGACTACGGCTATGATGATAATCGCCTTTTTGCTCTTCAATCTAGTTCACCTCTATCCATTTAGTTCTATTCACCTATTCGGCTCAGCCGAGGATAGGGATGGCCTGAGAATAACTATGTCCACTCTGCGATTCTTTTGCCTGCCCTCTACAGTTTCATTCGATTCGAGCGGGTAGTATTCGCCGTACCCTGCGGCTTGCAGCTGTCTTGGCTCTACGCCTGCCTCTTCTATCAAAAACCTTACCACTCGTGTGGCACGTGCTGTTGATAACTCCCAGTTTGAAGGAAACCTCGGGGTGTTAATCGGCCAGTTGTCCGTGTGTCCCTCTACGCGTATGGGATTATCCAGGTCCTTTATGATGTCACCTATCTTTTGAAGTGCCTCAGCAGATTCGGGCCTAAGGATGTCCTGCCCTACATCAAAGAGCACTGTGTCTGCAAATCTCAATACAACTCCACGTTCTTCGAGACTAACTCCGACTTTGTCAGAAAGACCGGACTCTTTGAGTTCCTTCTCGATGACTTCTTGCAGTTTCGCCATTTCTGCCATTTCCTTCGCTAGCAGCTGCGCCACTAGATCGCCAGGATCAAACACCTCAGTAGGACTGCCGTTAGGAGTCGGCACCGGTGCACCTTCCAATATACCAAGCGCTCCCTGCAGAGAAGACATCACAGCTTCAAATTTCTTAACGTTAACCACGGACATAGAAAAAAGCAGCACAAAGAAGCACAGAAGAAGCGTAACCATGTCCGCATATGTGTTCAGCCATGGTGCCTGAGGCGGAGGATCTTCATCTTGCATCCAAGGTTTCACGCCCGCTCACCTCCCTCGTTTTTGAAGGCATTGAAATCTCTAATCTATCTTTGGGAGGCAGGAAAGACTTAAGTTTCTCTTGGACTATTCTAGGGTTATCCCCAGACTGAATTGACAAGACGCCTTCTATAATCGCTTCTTTTACGTAAACCTCGTTGGTGCTTTTGTTTTTTAGCTTGTTAGCTATTGGCAGACAGACTACGTTTGCAATGAGTGACCCGTAAAAGGTAGTTACCAGTGCGGTTGCCATTCCGGGGCCTATGGCGTCCGGACTATCGAGGTTCACTAACATCTGTATGAGACCTATCAGCGTTCCAAGCATACCAAAAGCAGGGGCAAAGACAGCCATCGTTTCGAATACGCTCTGCCCTAACTTGTGCCGTTGTGTAATGAACACTAGCTCAGTTTCCAAAATATTGCGTACAAGTTCCGGAGTTGTTCCGTCAACTACAAGCCTTATTCCTTTTTGGAGGAAAGGATCCTCCAGGGCGTCTGCATCTTCATCGAGAGCCAACAGACCTTCTCTGCGCGCTTTGTCTGCAAATTCTACAATGGTGTTGATGGTCCCAGGTAGGTCCTCTTCTTTTTCTGTGAAAGCGTTCTTGGCGATCTTTATCACTTCAAGAAAAGTGCTAAGGTGATAGCTCATCAAAGTAGCAGTGAAAGTCCCTCCTATTGTTATGAGTATCGATGCTGGATCCCAGAAACTCCCGATGCTACCGCCTGACATTATCGCCAAGACAAGAATGACGATACCCGATACCAAGCCGATAACAGACGCCCTATCCATTTATTTTCACCTCGTGCCTAGATTCAGTTACCTCTTAAGATTGACCAATTCTTGTAAAAGCTCGTCCGATACTGTAATTACTCGTGAGTTTGCCTGAAATCCCCTCTGGGTAATGATCATTTGAGTGAATTCCTCTGCCAGATCTACGTTGGACATCTCCAAGGCCGCGGGAGCTACGGTACCTCTCCCTGACGTGCCCGCAGGACCTATCTCCACGCGTCCTGAGTTGTTTGATTCTAAGAAAAGGCTGTTGCCCAGTTTGATAAGCCCCGATGGATTTCTAAAGTTCGCCAAAGCGATTTGTCCCAAGACTAGGTTTTTTCCGTTAGAATAAAACCCAGAAACCACTCCGCTTGAGTCAAAACTAAACGACTCCAAAGTGCCCGTGGGCCAGCCATCTACTGCTCCCGACTCCACCGTAGTAGGACCTGCCACTTGGGTCAGGTTTGAAAAATCCATTGTTATAGCCTGACCTTGAGAAGCGCCTCCTGTTGGATTTAAGGTAAGCGTAGCACCACCAGTTGGCGAATTTAACGTTCCATCCGCATTAAATTTAACGACCCCATTTCCGATCTGGTTGTTTTCGTAGGTCGCAGTCCATGACCATTCGTTGGTGGTTGCTGTCTTTTCGAATTTCATAAGAATGGTATGGGTACTCCCGAGAGAGTCATACACAGTTACCGCCGACTGCTTAGTTGCACCTACGTCGCTGTTAGCATCAAGATTCTTGATCCATTGCACATTCTTTGTTGCCTTGGCTGGCATGTTTGAACCTATCTGTATTGATAGAGGTGTCAGATTATCTCCTGTGCGATCAGTTGGGAGAACTCCAGAGGAGTCTGCAACCCATCCCAACACCTTTCTCCCCTCGTAGTCCACAAGGATCCCGTCGCCGTCGGTAGAGAAGATCCCTACTCGCGAATACGCTTTTGTCTCACCATCGAGAACCACAAAGAAACCGTTGCCTTCTATTGCTACGTCTGTCGATCTGCCAGTTGGCTGAAGATTTCCCGGTGTCTGAATAGTATCTATACTAGCCACATCTACACCCAAACCTACCTGCATCGGGTTGGTTCCGCCTCGTTCAGTAGTCGACGTACCAGAAGGAGAACCCGCCCCTTGTAGAGTTTGGCTAAACACTTCCTGGAAAGTTGCTCTACTCGACTTATATCCTGGTGTGTTTACATTAGCTATGTTGTTTCCAATTACGTCCATGCGGGTCTGGTGTGTCCTCAACCCAGACACAGCGCTGAACAGTGAACGCATCATGTTTATTGCACCCCTTTTCTTTTCATGGGTTCGGGCGCTTCTTCCGTCGGTCCGAAGCGCGCGGCCTCCCTGAAAGGGTCCGGCCCCGAANNACCGCACTGTCTATGGAAGTGAACAAGTTCTCCTTCATTCTGTCTTCCGGAACCACTGTTATTACGGTCCTACTCTGAGGAGCCACAAGAAAAGCTGCTCCTTGTGAAATGACCAAAGTAGACCTCGCTCCTTTCGCTTGAGCGATATCCATGGCATCTGATAATTCTCCTAAGCATTCTTCTTTGGCGGCTTGTCCCCATTGGTTCAGCCTATCTTCCGCATGCCTTGAAAGTCTAACCCCTAACCCGTTTTGTGCCTTGCGTAAAGTTTCGGCAAAAGAACGGTTTTCCTGAGATACTAGATCCGGTCTCTTGCTTTCGCGTCGCTCTGGTACCCGGCTAACGTTGGATGCTCGTAAATCGCCACTATTTTGTATCTTCAGATCCATGATTGGTCCCCCCAATCCAAACAAGGTTCTCAAATGGAATTAATCTATCCTCGCTTTTAACTACAAGCTTTCCCTCTACGAACCCGACGCCTTCTATCGATCCTGAAACATACCCGTCTTCGACTGCTGCCTGGAACTCCTTTCCAATAAGGTTGGAAGCGCCAAGGAATGCCTTTGAGTACTCGCTTTCGAAGATCACGTTGCATAGAACCGATACCTTGTCGTTAAGATCCTGTACTTGTGTGGCCGTGGTAAACTGAGCCATTTGAGCGAAAAAATCTTTCTCTTCCATAGGAGCCATGGGATCTTGATATTTCAGCTGAGTAAGCAGGATCTGCATAAACTGATCCTGAAGGCCTTCGGCTGTATTTGAGCTGCCAAAAGTCTGACTCGACGCTGTCTGGACTTTCTGAACTGTTAAATCCACGTTTGTCGCCTCCTTTTACACACGATAGTCAAATACTCTGTAACCCTTAGACAAATGATCCGCTATCTCGGTCTCATCAATGTTTGGATCGAGCGATAGCCGTGTCGGACCTGTGCGATGGTTCTTTATAACATCGTCAAAGGACTTACTATGGTGTCTCTGCCCATTCGTCGTCCCTAGATCTGCAAAGAAACCGGCCAGAGATAGCCCTTTTTCAGATAGAGTCTGCGCCAACTGATCATGAGACTTCATGAGGGCCTGTTGCGCATCGTAAGAAGATGTGACGAATTTCACTACTATTTCGTCACCCTTTGCCGAAAGCCAGACAGTCATTTTGCCGAGGCTTGGCGGGTTCAGGCGAAGTTCTACGCTTGTGGGCAAGCGACTGTTAGCTTTTTCTGCCAAGAATTCAGCCAGTTTCTCAAAACCCGTGGGCAGTGATCGGTGAATTACATCCGATCTGTGATCTACTTGTTCGGTGGGTTCTTGAAGATGGTCGTTCAACTCAAAGACCATGTTCCTACCCCGCGCAGCATCGGACGCGGGCGTGCTTGCCTTTTCATCGTCACCTTCTCTCAGCAAATTGTTGGGCTCCTCATGGATTCTGGTTTCGAAAGAGGTCCCGGTGAGGTCAATCGCGCCATCTCTTGTTGGGGTGTTTGTTTCCCCTTGGGACACGTGATCTTGTTCAGTCACCGCGTGACTCTTTTGCGACGCTTGTGCTTCCACGGCATGGTTTTGTGCGTTTTCGCCGAGAGCCAACGCAGAACGAAACTGCACTTTCGGAATTGAAGACTTCTGGTTCGATGAATCCTCATACGCTGGGTTTATCACTTCTTCGTGCAATACAGCGACGTTCTCCACTGTTTCCGCACCGATCATTTCCTGAAATGGCAAAGACGAAGATGCGGTCTCAGGTTCCAGATATATTTCTGAGTTAGGAGCGACGGGCTCTTCTATCATGTCGGTAGCTCCGGAAAATGGCAGGCTCACCTCCGCGAAAGAAGGACTCATTGGATATCTAACTTGATTCAAAGCAGTATATTCGCTGACATTGCACTGTATTGAAGGTTCTATTCCGGATAGAAATAGATTGGTTTGGTTTTCAGCATCTTCGACTATTACTGGTTGCGCGTTTTCAGCTGGTATACCCATCTCGGCACAAAGCAGCATTACTATACTTGCAAAATCTAGGCCGACGGGGCTAACGGCTTTGCTTGATCGCCACACCGGCTTGTCGGTGTCAAGAGTTTCTCCCACAATAGGGAGGTTAATGCTAAACGATGCACCCATTGACTATTAGGTCACCTCCTTTCCGTTTCTTTGATAGTACCTAGATCCAATTTCATCCAGCTCCTTGTTCTGTTCCCACCAATAGGCTTTCATGTACTGACTTCGATGCTTTTCTTTGAGCTGTTCAAGTGCTTTTTTCTCTGTGGTTCGCGAGATTGCTTCTTCCTGAGCCTCCCTTACCAAAAGTGTTTGTCTAGCCAATTGTTCCTTGGTTGTTCTTATGTCTTCGTTTAGCGCTGCGCCGTAGTTTAAAATCGCTTTCATCTGAAACGAGTCAAAGCCTTGTTTTACAAGCGCAAGTAGATCGTCCCGGTTCTTTGTCTCTCTTTCTTCGATAACCTCCAGGGCGTGCTCAATAGCGTACATTTCATTGAGGAGGGCTCCAAGTCTCTCCTCTGCAATAAGCCGCTTTAGTTCTCGCACTTCAAGCACTTTTTCTAAAGGGAATGCAAACTTTCTCAAAAAGCATCTCCAATCTTGTTATCGAATAGAGACCGACATTTGAACAGGGCTAGCCAATGTTCTTAAATGCGCCAGTCATTTCCGCTATCACGTCATCAAACGAAACCGACTCATCAACGCCTTGTTTCAAGAAAGAGTTGATTGCTTCAATATGTTCTAAAGACCTATCTATAGCCGGGTTCGAACCTTCTACATATGCACCGATGTTTACAAGATCCTCAGCTTTCTTATAGGTGGCCAAAATGCTCCTCATCTCTTGGGCAATTGCTAGATGCTCTTTGCTTACGATAGTTGGCATAAGACGTGATACAGACCCAAGAACATCGATAGAAGGGTAGTGACCCATTTGGGCCAAATCTCTAGACAGCACTATGTGGCCATCCAGAATGCCTCTAGCGGCGTCGGCGATAGGCTCGTCCATGTCATCTCCCTCGACCAATACAGTGTAGATCCCTGTTATACTGCCGGTACTTGCTTTACCAGCTCTTTCTAAGAGTTTTGGAAGATTGGAAAACACAGACGGCGTATAGCCTCTGGTCGTAGGAGGTTCTCCAATAGCTAATCCTACCTCTCTTTGTGCCATGCACCATCTAGTGATCGAGTCCATCATTAGCAGTACGTTCAATCCTTGGTCTCTGAAGTATTCTGCTATGGCAGTTGCTACCCAGGCGGACTTAATTCGCTTAAGTGCGGGTTCGTCGGAAGTGGCCACAACCACAATAGATCGTCTCAGGCCTTCTTTACCTAAGTCTTTTTCTATGAACTCGCGAACTTCGCGACCCCTTTCCCCTATTAGGGCTATTACATTCACGTCTCCGGATGTGTTTCTAGCGATCATACCCATTAAGGTGGATTTCCCCACACCGGAGCCTGAGAATATGCCTATACGTTGACCTTCTCCAATGGTCAAAAGCCCATCTATTGCCCTTATTCCCGTAGAGAACGGAGAGTCAATTAGGCCTCTTTCAAGGGGGGCGGGGGCTTTCTCCATTACAGGGTAATAGGTTTCTACCGGCCATATGACGTCGTTATCCATGGGAAATCCCAACGCGTTGGTGATCCTACCTAACATTTTCTTGCCTACAGGGACCTTCATCTGCGTACCGGTAGCTTCGACAAAAGACCCTGGAGCAATTCCATCCAAGTCGTCAAAAGGCATCAAGAGTGCCTTGCCGCCCCTGAAACCTACTATTTCAGCCAAGACCGGAGATCCCGACCTTGGCCATAGTCTGCAAATCTCTCCCATCCTTGCTTTCGGGCCCGATGACTCAATCAAAAGGCCGATGATGTCTGTCACAGTCCCGCAGTGTGTAAAGTTTCTAGCCGACGCTATTGCGTCTATGTACGTTGAGAACGGGATTTCCATCATACGGCACCTTGTCTGTGTTGGCGAGTTCTAGCTTCCCCTATTGCTCTCGCTATATTTGCGATTTGCGTTTCTATGGTTGCATCAACTTGTCCACGCGGGCTCTCAACTAAGGCTCCAATAGATATGGAAGGATCACCTACTACCTCTATGCTCCTATTATTGTATTGACCCTCGAGATTCTGCTTTGAGCCTTCTATAATAGCTACGATCTCAGGGTTCACGTTGATCGT
>MTKW01010707.1_pt1 | contig 12845 bp, 13 predicted proteins | sample 1042761 | NCBI WGS metagenome assembly MTKW01 (sample SAMN06205366, study PRJNA360243) | anaerobic digester metagenome | biome: Wastewater treatment plant; feature: Anaerobic digester sludge; material: sludge; isolation source: anaerobic digester fed with sludge from wastewater treatment plant ...
TGGGCAAGCTGAAAAGGACAGACACCATGCCCCTCGGGGTCTTTCTGTCTGTGGCAACTTTGATCATGGCTGTGGTCACCTGGCCTCCGTTTTGACCCGTTACTGTCTGTACCTTGCCTTTCTTTCAGAACTTTCGTTGGGGGTGACAGAGTGTTCGAACTGAGCAACGAAAAGAAAGATCACATGATCTCGGTCATAAAGCAGTACGTCTTGAACGAAAGGGGAGAAGAGTTGGGGGAGCTGGGGGCCCGGTTGATCTTGGGTTTTTTCATGAAAGAATTGGCGTCCGAATTTTACAACCAAGGGGTGTTCGACGCGTACCTGTACATTGTGAGGAACGCGGACGGAGTTTTGGAGCTTCAAAGATGAGGCCCGGGTTGCCCCGGGCCTCGTTGTCTCTACACCAAGCAGTTGAACAGAAGTTTGAACGTGCCGTGGGTTTGGGCCCTGAACTGAGGCCTGAACCCGAACAACACAACCTCTCCGTCCTTGCACTTGGCTTTCATGATGCAAGGCTTCTTGGCGATCTTGTCCTCTCCAACGAGCCATCCGCTTTGCATGAGATCCCTTTCGGGGTACTCCGCCACCACATCGTAATCCTCTCCGCCCCCGGACCAGCCGGTGACTTCGAAGACCACACCGCTCCTGTGATTGAGAACCAAGCCCTCATCGGGCATGCCCCACGCCACCGGGTGGCTGTTATCGAACTTCACGCGCAAAGTGGAGCCCGGGCAGAAGTATCCCTTCCAAGTGATGTTGGCCAGGGCGTTCCTGATATTGAGATCGCAGGCCTGCACCGCAAACTCCCAGGCGCTTTCTATGGCGACGATCCTGCCACCTGATTCGACAAAGTCCTTGACAGCTTTTGTTCCATCCTTGCCGATGCCCACCCTGTACTCGGGGGGGACGCTCGTCATCCAACGCCTCATGAAAGGATCTTGAGCTGCGTCGGGGCCGAGCATGGCAGCTAGTCTGTCGCTGGGGAATATGATGACGTCCACTTTGTCCTTCAAGTTCCCGTTCTTGAAATCCTCGGGTTTGAGGCTGATGTAGGGGAATTCGAAGTTATCCAGCACCAAGCGGGTCCAGCCTTCGTCCATGTTGCCGCCCATGTACCTTTGATACATGCCGATGCGAAGGGGCTTGAGTTCCTTCTTGGGCACACCCTCGAGGGACGCTTCATCGGGCACGAAGTGGAACGTGAGGCCAAGATCCTCCGTTATCTTCTTCAGAGCGTCTACAATTTCCTCAGAATGCTTCACGTAGAATGTGCCTGCGGCGAAATCGCACCCGTAGTAAGGAGAGGTCCACGGCGCGGGTTTGCACGTAGCCCCCTCTTTTTTGCAGGGACACTCCAACAAGGGTGCTTCCAGCCTGAACACTTTGGCCCCTAAGGGCAACAGCCTGTTCACGGCGATGAAAGAGTCGTTGAAGCGGGAGTCAAGCAGGTAGCCCGCGGGGGCTGGATCCGGGACAGCTGTGGGACCTGGCAACAGGACCTCGTCAACGATCTCCAGTTCCGCGCAGAACCTAGCCCGCACATCCTTAACGTCAACGCCCATGAACTCCCCTAAGGTGTCCGTAGCTATATCGTAAATGGTGGGCGAGCCGTCGGGATTTCTCGTCCAATGATTGTCAGGGAAGAACACCCGAGCAAGCAAGGACTTGATCACCCCGTACTTGGGCTGATCCAAGGCTACGACGTAGGTGCCTGCGGGGAACAACCGGTCCCCAACCTGGAACTCCTCCTTCGCTCTTTTCACCTCGATGCCGTGGCGAAGAAGCAGTTTCACCAGCTTCAGTGCGGTCAACGGGTCGTTTTGCCTGGGTGAGATGACGAAAGCGTACGTGTCGTCAGCTGCTCCCCTCTCGCTTTGCCTCTTAGCCGAGAGATAGGTGTTCCACAGGATCTTTTCCCTGAAGTTCGCACATATGTCCAGGAGAGCCCAAGACGCTATCTTCTTTTGCTCCACCAGATCCCTCAGTCGCCACCATCCGCCGGGCCAAGGGTTGGGGAAGTTGGTCTGGGCCTCATACTTGGGCATGGTCTTCCTGTCGGCACCTCTGAGCTGGTGGGGGTGGACGTAAACGGGTGTGGCTAGCCTCACCCCAGCCGATTCGCTGATCATCGCAGGTACGTTGTGCAGGTAAGCCATCCAGTCATGACCGCCCCCGGCCCAAGCAGGATACTGAGCTGCGTTTATGATGCCCTTTTTACCCTCTTGCTCCAGGGTATAGGCCATGTGTGCGCCGTACCAGGACATGGTTCTCCACATGAGGGGATCTGCCCACGGACGGATAGGATCGCAGTAGGGCGCTATGAAGAACCTGGCCCCGTTGCTTCCCATCTGGTGGTGGTCCTGGTAGGCGTGGGGGCGCCAGTCAGTGAACAGGATATCCCCTACGTACTGGGATTCCACCAAGTTCAGGGCGAAGCCGTCCCTGTTGTTGTCGTGCCCCGCGTACTTGTGATACAGCCAAGGGGGATTGGATCCTTCGTACTCCGTACCCAAAGTCTTGTTGTACCAATCGGTGACCATGATTTGCCCGTCGGGGTTGAAGCAGGGAACGAGCAAGAAGATGACGTTCTCAAGAATTCTTCTGTTCTCGGGGGTGTCGTGGGCTAGCAGCTCGTAAGCCTGTTCGGGGACCATTTGGGTGCCCGATACCTCGTTGGAGTGCATGCTCACCGTTTGGCAGACCATGGTCTTGCCCTCTTTGACAAGTTTCTTGATCTCCTCAACGGGGATGCCCCTTGGGTCCGTAATCTTGTAGTTGATAGCTTTGTAATGGTCCAGTTTGTCCAAGTTTTCCTTGGCCGATATGATGGCTAGCAGGAAGGGATTACCTTCCGTCGTTTTCCCCATCTCCACGACCTTGATGTCGTCCGATTCCTTTTCAAGCAGGTAAAAGTATTCCACAATCTTGTCCCACCGGGCAAGCTTTCTGTCTGCCCCCATTTGGAAGCCGAAGAACGCTTCGGGGGATGTTATGTTCCGAACGCGATCTTGGGACATACTTTCGTCAAGCCTCCTTATGTAATCTGGTGACAACGCTCCGGAAGCTTTCTTCTCCACAGGGGTGCGAAATCCCTACAAGACACGAACAATTAGGGTGGGGAAAAAGGGGAACGGGGGAGGAAAGGCCCTCCCCTCCCGTCAGACGGGGTTTCCTATCACGTGATCCATGTTGTAGAGGCCGGGACCTTCAGAACGCAGGAAGCGGGCGGCCCTCAAAGCACCGTGGGCGAACACGTCCCTGGATATGGCGGAGTGGTTGATCTCGATGACTTCGCCAAGACCCGCGAAAATCACGCTGTGATCCCCGACGATGGCGCCTCCTCTCACCGCGTGGATGCCCAGTTCGTTTTTCTTCCTTCGCTCTGTCTTGGTGTGTCTGCCGTGGGTGTACGAAAGAGTGCCGTCCAAAGCCGAGTTGATGCCTTCAGCGATGGCCAAAGCCGTGCCGCTTGGGGCATCCACCTTTTGATTGTGGTGTCTCTCTACTATCTCGATGTCGAAATCGCCGTAAAGCGCCCTTGCGGCCTGCTTGGCCAGAGAGATGATCAAGTTGACACCCACAGCCATGTTAGGCGCGTGCAAAACAGGTATCTTTTCAGCCGCGTCTTTCATAGCTTCTTTTTGCTTTTCGTCAAAGCCCGTGGTGCATATGACCAAGGGGACGTTCCTTTTGACCCCGAACTTTAGCAAGTCCCCCAGGCAGGTGTGGTGGGAAAAATCAATGAGCACGTCCGGACTTTCCACCACATCTTCCAAGGAAGCGTAGACAGGATAGCTATTGTTATGTTTGGATGGGTCCAGATCCACGCCGCACACGATTTCATCGTTCCCCGACTCCCTTAGGATCCTGGTGATCACTTGCCCCATCTTTCCATTGCATCCGTGCAGAAGTATTCTCACGCATACCACCTCAGTACATGATACTTGAGCCCTTTTTCACCTATTCACCAAACCCTGCAAAGTCGGGAGATCCACGTTGCCCCCGCTCACGATGCACACCACGTTCTTCGCACCTTTTGGAACCTCTGTCAGAAGACCTGCGACGGAAACAGCACCTGCCCCTTCCACCACGAGTCGCTCCTCTTGCAGCAGGCATTTCTGCGCTTTCAAGATGGTGGAATCGTCAACGAGGACCATGGTGGGGCTGTACCTTCGCACTATCTCAAAATTTAGCGCACCGGGTGCTCCCACCTTCACTCCGTCAGCTAAGGTGTCCATGCTGCTCAGGTGAGAGATCCTGCCCTCGTCCAACGAAGTTTTCATGCTGCAGGCTCCCGTCGGTTCGACGCCCAGTGCTTCCAGTTTTGTCCCAAGCGTTGCGGCCCCGAGCAGAAGGCCAGACAGAAGCCCTCCGCCTCCAACAGGGCTGAAGACCGCGTCAACGTCCGGGAGGTCCTGTAGGATCTCCGCCACGATGGTGCCTTGCCCCTCAACGATAGCGGGGTGGTCGAAGCTTGGGACGAACGAAAGATCCCGCTCTGCTGCAAGGTCTTTAGCGTACTCGTACGCATCATCGTAAGAGCTACCGTGAAGGATGAGGGTGGCACCGTACGCCTGGGCCTTTTCCTTTTTTACGGGGCAGGCGTTTTCAGGCATGACAACGGTTGTATTTGCACCGACCAATCTCCCTGCCAAAGACATGGCAAGGCCGTGGTTACCGCTTGAAGCGGTGATGACGCCCCTTGAAAGCGCGTCTTTTGACAGGTTCAACATGCAGTTCATGGCCCCTCGAAACTTAAACGACCCTGTTTTCTGCAGCGATTCGAGTTTTAGGTAGACTTTTTTCCCTGTAAGCTGTGACAGAGACTCCGCTTCCACCAGAGGAGTTCTAGTTATCCACGGTTTTAGAAGTTTCCTGCATTTTTGTATGTCGAAATCGTTCACCCGGAAAGCCCCCTTTACGCGACACACAGCATCAGACCGCGTTCACGATAGTATTTATGATATTATGGAGACACAGTTTATTCAATGCCCAAAGAAATGTTGTGAGACAGGAGGGACAGTATGAAAGTCTACATATCGGCCGACATAGAAGGAGTCTCCGGTGTGGTGTCGTCGGGGCTTCACACCATGCCCGGAGGCGGGGATTACGGAAGGGCGAGAGCCCTCATGACCGGTGAGGTCAACGCGGTTGTGGAAGGGGCTCTAGCTGCGGGTGCGACTCACATAGTGGTCAACGATTCTCACGGACCCATGACCAACCTCCTCATAGAAAAGCTGAACCCCGAAGCTCTTCTCGTTTCAGGGACCCCGAAGCCTCTCAGCATGATGGAGGGGATAGGGGAGGAGTTTGATGCGGCGATCTTTGTGGGGTATCACGCCAGGATGGGCACCCCGGGGGTGCTGAGCCACACCATATCCGGTGGGAGCGTGGCCAACGTCTGGATCAACGATGCCGTAGTGGGGGAGACGGGCATAAACGCAGGATTGGCAGGGTATTTCGGCGTTCCTGTGGTTCTGGTGTGCGGTGACAATGTTTTGGCCAAAGAGGCAACGGAGCTTTTGCCCCACGTGAGAACCGCTGTGGTGAAGACCGCGATCACGAGGCAATCAGCTTTGTGCCTTCCCCCGGAAAAAGCCCAGACCCTCATAAGAGAAGAAACCAAGAAGGCTTTGACGTCCCTTGATTCCGCGAAGCCCTGGCTGCCGGAATCCCCCTTTACGTTCAAATTGGAGTTTAAGGATTCGGGTCAGGCGGAAAACGCAGCCCGGATGCCCGGTTCAACGTTGGTAGACCCCAAGACGGTGAGTTTCACCGACGACGACTACCTTGTAGCGTTCAAAGGTTTGAGGGCGTTGATTGCACTGGCAAGATAGGTGAGTTGAACAAAAGGCACTTTGGTGCCTTTTGTTCTTTTACCTACCTTGTGGACAGTTTCTCCTCCACGACACCCCACAGATTCTTGATGCTCTCCCCCGCGGGGCAATCGTACGCGGTCGCGGGTTGGCCGTTCACCATAGCTTCGGGCACCATCTCATCGTAGGGAATGAGGCCTACAACAGGGCAGGATGCTTCACGGGCCATACGTTCTACCGTCTTCGTATTGTCCTCATCGATGTCGTGCTTGTTGATGCAAATGAGGGCGGGCACTTTGAAGTGCTCACACACCTTAAGGATCCTGGACAAGTCGTTTATGCCCGAAAGCGTGGGCTCAGTGACTACCAGGGCCAGATCCGCCCCGGAAACACACGCGATGACGGGACAACCTGTGCCGGGGGGGCCGTCGGTGATCAGGGCTTTCTTACCCTCTTTCATCATGATCTCTCTTGCCTTCAGCCTGACGGCGGACACGAGTTTTCCCGAATTGCCTTCCGCGGGCTCAAGACGAGCGTGGACGAAGGGGCCGTGGTCGGTGTCGGACACGTACCAATGGCCGGACAGTGCGTCCTCCATCACAACGGCCTTTTCGGGGCAAACATGGTAACAGTAGCCGCACCCTTCGCACAGAAGGGGTCTGACGGCGTAAGCTTTTCCGCTGTCCGTGAGGTGAAGCGAGTCGAACCTGCACACCTCAAAGCATTTCCCGCACGCCGTGCACTTGTCCGGGTCTATGACGGCTTTTTTCGAGGCGTAAAATGTGTGGGTTTCGGTGTTCTTGGGCTGAAGCAGCAGGCCTAAGTTGGCAGCGTCCACGTCGCAATCGCAAAAAACGGCGTCCTGCGCGAGGTGTGTGAACCCTCCCGCAACCGATGTTTTGCCCGTGCCCCCTTTTCCGCTTAAAATGACCAGTTCTTTGCCCTGTTGCACCTTTCGATCGTTCACTTCACCTTCTCCTTTCGCCCAGAAAGGCACTGCTTTTCTGTTTGTCGAAGCAGCTGCTGAAACATCTGTTTGTACGCCTCTATGTGGGTGATTATGGGTTCGCCCCGGGCGTACAGCTTGGCTATCCTTCTGTCCAATGGGATTTCCAAAAGAACCGGTAGCCCTTCTTCCGCGCAGTACTCTCTGACCCTGTCGTCACCCAAGTTGCACCTGTTGATGACGACGGCCCCGGGCACACCGAGCTTCTTGAGGGTTTCTACCGCAAGCCGCAGATCGTGAAGGCCAAACGGCGTGGGTTCGGTGACAAGCAGGCAAAAATCCGAGTCCATGACGGATTCAACCATGGAGCATGAGTTGCCTGCGGGGGCATCCAAGAACACGGTGCCTTCTCCCGCCGTGTCTTTCACCCTACCTATTACGGTGGGTGCCAGGGGCTCCCCGGGGTTCAGTGAGCCGTGGGTGAACGAAACGGGGTAGGGGGCGTTCCCGTAACCCGATTCCACCGTACCTATTTGACGGGGGATCTCGGTGATGGCGCCGAAGGGGCACACGTGGGAACACACTCCGCAAGCGTGACACAGTTCGGGCAGTAGCAGGGTGGTTTTGCGCCCCACCACTATGGCGTTGAACTCGCAGTTTTCCCCGCAGACTCCGCAGTGGGTGCAGGCCTCCTGATCGATCTTTGGGACGGGTACTTCTACGGTCTCTCTTTTCGTCACCGTAGGCTTGATGAACACGTGACAGTTGGGCCCTTCCACGTCACAATCCAAAAGCTGCACATTTTCGCTGCAGGCAGCTTTTGTAAGGGCCAGGTTCACCGCCACCATGGTCTTGCCCGTTCCACCTTTCCCGCTCGCTATCGCGATCCGCATAAGTAAGTCTCCTTTCCTTTCCCGTGGTCGAAAGGCTTCACGTGAAAGGGAGCGAGCCGCGAGCTCGCCCCCTGGTAATTCATTCGCTGAGGTTACTCTTCCTTTTCCTTATCGCCTTCCTCGGTCCCCTTGAGATCTTCCCGAATGCCTGCCAAACGCTCTTCTATGATTCTCTTTTGTTCTTTCAGGAAGGCCTCCTCATCCTTGAGCGCCTGGTGCTCATCCACCTGCGGACCGTAATCCCAATCCCAGCCGTAACGAGCCGCAAAACCTCTACCGTAACCCGGTCCGTAACCACCGTAACCCCGGCCGTAGCCGCCCCTACCGTAACGAGGGCGGGCGAACCGTCTGCCCCTGCCGTATCCCGGGCCCGGCCCGACGAAACCGGGGTGTGCGTAACCTGCACAGTAGCCCCTGCCTCTTCCTGTCATGGGTCCCTCACCGAAAGGACCGCTTCTGTCTCCTCTTGGCACGTTAATCCCCCTCTGTTTTGCTTTAAACTTTCGTTACCTGCGGCCCCGACCGAGCCACCGGGCAGGCCCTGCGAGCCAACCCCATCCGAAACCTCTGCCCCTTGCCCTGCGACCCAGCCCTCGGCCCCGTCCTCTGAAGTATCCTGGAAGGAGGAATCTCCCGCAGTACCCCAGGCCTCTTCCCGTGAGAGGTCCACGGCCCCAAGGCCCTGTTCTGTCTCCGCCTGGCATGTTAACCCTCCTTTCAGAATCGTGAAATTCCTTTAGCGGTTGCGCCGTCCTTGCCCTCCGCCTTCCACACTACTGTGTCTTTCCAGTTTGCCTGCCTTGAAATCTTCCACTGTGTCGGCCACGGTTTTCGTGGGGTCGGCCGTGTACATAGCTATGCCGCAAGCTTGCAGTGCGCCGTAGGCGTTTGGACCCACGTGGTTCGCGCACACTGCCTCCACGTCTTTGTCCGCCAAAGCTTGAGCTGCTTCAGGGCCTGCACCGTGACCTGCCTTGATAGCGGGATTGTCCACCGTTTCCACCTGGTCCGTGTCGAGATCGACGATGACGAAGTAAAGACATCTGCCAAACCTGGAATCGACCTGCGCTTTCAAACCTTCCCCTTGCGAACAGACGGCGATCTTCACTGTTTTTGGCCTCCTGCGAATGTAGTGCGCTGTTTGCGCTTTGTAAGTTTTCCCCCAAGGTTATGAGTATATACCCGTAATGTCATTGTATCGGGTTTTGAATATATGTCAATAACTATTTTGGGCGAAGGGCTTCACCTTGAGCCGTTGACACCGGGTGGGGCAGCCTGTAGATTATGGGTATAAACCAGTTATTGATTGGTCAGGGGAAGGAAGCGAGGTATCTGTATGCCCCGTCCACCTAAACCCAGATGGGTAGAGTTCTATCCCCGCGTCACGTATTTCAAACCCGCGGGGGTGCAGATGCGCGACTTGGGTGAGGTAGTGTTGGGTGTTGATGAGATGGAGGCTTTGAGGCTCAAGGATGTTCTTGGGCTGGAGCAGGTGGAGTGCGCTGATAGGATGAATCTGGCCCAAAGCACGTTCCAGCGAATTTTGACCGCCGCCAGGCAAAAGGTAAGTACGGCCATAATAAAGGGGAAGGCCCTTAGGATAGAGGGCGGCACTTACGTCATAAGCCCCCTCACGTTCGGGTGTAACAAGTGCGGAAGCCGGTGGACGAACCAGGACAGACACCTGAACGAACAGGTGTGCCCTTCGTGCGGTGCCCAGGACTACAGCGTGTTCCGGGCGGGCCAGGGAGGTCCGGGCAGGCCGGGAAGGGGCGGAGGCAGAAGGTGGCGGGGGGGCAGGGGTGAAAACTGAACCCCCCTCGAACCCTTTAACAGAAAGCAGACTGGGAGATGAAACGAATGGGAAAACAAAACGTGCACGACAAGATGGACCAACCGGAGAACAGCCACATCAAGAGGGTCATCGCGGTCATAAGCGGAAAGGGCGGGGTAGGCAAATCGTCCATCGCCACGCTTTTGGCGTCGGAGCTGCGGAGGAGAAGGTACCAGGTGGGCCTCCTTGACGCGGACATAACGGGGCCGAGCATCCCTAAACTCATGGGAGTAAGCGGGAGACCCCCCACTGTGGGAGCCCAGGTGGTGCCCGCGCAAAGCGCGTCAGGCGTACGGGTCATATCCATAAACCTGCTCCTCGACAACGAAGAGGATCCCATAATATGGAGGGGGCCGCTTTTAGCCGGCGCCGTCAAGCAGTTTTGGGCGGAAGTGCTGTGGGGCGACACAGATTACCTGGTGGTGGACCTGCCTCCGGGCACCGGCGACGTTCCTCTCACAGTCCTGCAGTCCTTGCCTTTAGACGGGGCGGTCATAGTGACCATGCCTCAGGATCTGTCCGTGCTCGTGGTGAAGAAGGCCGTGACCATGGTGAAGATGCTCAACGTGCCGATTTTGGGCCTCGTTGAGAACTTGGCTTGGGCTGAATGCCCCGAGTGCGGACACCGCATGGAGCCTTTCGGGCCCAGCAAAGTGCACGAGGCGGCGGAAGCCATGGGCATAGACGTGCTCGGGTCCTTTCCCATTTCGCCCCAGCTCACAGCTTTGGGAGATGCGGGTAAGATAGAGTACTTCAGAAGCGATGCTCTTTCCAAAATGGTAGACTTGATCACGGAGAAATTGCCGGTTTAGCGAGGGGGAGATAAGCATGAAGATAGGGATCGCTACGGATGAAGGGCACGTGGCGGTGCATTTCGGAAGGTGTCAGGAGTACACCCTGTTTGACGTTGACGAGGACGGAAGGACGATCACCGGTAAAAGCAGCTTTGAGAGCCCCGAGCACGAGCCTGGTCTTTTGCCTCGGCTTTTGGGAGAGCGCGGGGTTACCGTAGTCATAGCCGGGGGTATGGGCCCAAAAGCTGTGGGGCTGTTTGAGGAAAGGGGCATCAAAGTAGTCACAGGTGTGTTCGGTCCCGTGGACGAGATAGCCCAAGCCTTTGTGGACGGGACGCTTCAGACAGGGGACAGCACCTGCGATCACATAGATTAACCTGTACTTACAGGAAGGTGTGCTTTCGAAAGAGCCGCGGTTAATTCGGCTTTTTTGGAAGCACTTTTTCCATGTAAGATACGAGTCGCGACATGGTTTCGGGGCCGACCGCGTGCTCCATGCGGCACGCGTCCTCCTCCGCTGTTTCGATGTCTACGCCCAAGACTTCGTGCAAGAAGTTCGTCAGCACTATGTGTTTTTCCCTCACGATCCGGGCTTGCCTTTTGCCCTCCGGGGTCAAATACACCCTTCCGTAGGGTTCCTGGGTGATGAGACCTTTCTCGCGAAGGAGGGACATGGCCCCTGAGACGCTGGATTTGGCGACGTCCAGGCGGGCCGCGATGTCTGTAACCCTGACTGCTTCGTCCGTTTGGGCCAGGGACAGGATGGCCTCGAGATAATCTTCTATTGACGAGGACAATTTGTTAGTCATTTCTAAGCTGTCTTCAACCCCGCTGTAAAAAATCCTGCAAGACTGTTCGAATCTCGTTAATATGTCCGGAATACATTGTCCCTATGCACCTTTGGTGTATAATATGGGGAGGAAAGTTCGTTGCACCTAACATTGTTACACGAGGTGATGGATGTGGCTAAATCCGACCCTGTGGTGGCGTTGGTAGGGCAGCCAAACGTGGGCAAAAGCGTGATCATGAACCTTTTGACCGGTGCCGGCGCTGTCGTATCGAACTACCCGGGAACGACTGTGGAAGTCACCCACAGCCAGTGGGTTGTGTCAACGGCTGACGCGGCCTTGGCTAACGTCGTACAAGCAGAAAACAGTACGGTCCGGTTTGTGGACACGCCGGGGGCGTACAGTCTACACGCGGACACTCAGGAGCAAAGGGTTACCCAGAGGGTGCTCCTTGAACGAAACGTCGACCTTATCATCGATGTGGTTGATGCCCGGGCCCTTGACAGAAGCCTTTACCTCACGTTCCAACTCATCGACTTGGATATTCCCATGGTGGTGGCTCTCAACCAGGTGGATCTTGCGGAGGAAGCGGGCAGGCGCGTGGATCCCCAAGCGCTGTCTGTAGCTTTGGGCGTCCCCGTGGTCCCCATGGTTGCAAGCAAAGGTATTGGTTTGCCGGAACTGAAGAAAAAGATCCTTCAAGCCCTTTGGCCCCAGGCAAGATCCGGTGCTGTTTCCGGAGCTTTCACTCGCCGGGCAGCGGCAGCTGCTCCGTCGGCCATCCCGGTGCGCTTTTCAGACCCTGTAGAGGGGATCATAGAACTGTTGACCCAGCGTATCGTTGCCCAGATTCCGTCGGAGTCGGGCAAGCACTACCATCACCCGGCAAGGGCTTTGGCCATTCACCTTTTGGAGTGCGATCGCCTGGACGAGGAACTGTTTCGGCTGTATCCGTGGCTGAAAAGCACGGTGGAAATGTTTCAAAAGGACATCGCCTACAGCTCCCCTGAGTGCAAGGCGTGTTTTAGGGAGTGTTCCCTGTGCCCCAGGGCAGACGGCAACCCGCCGTTTTTGACGTGCTTGGAAAGAAGCACGCAAGCGAGGATTTTGGCCCAGGAGGTCACCCGTAGAACGATGGCCAAGAGCCCGGGGTTTCGGGCTCGGCTTGAGTCCTTGCTCGATGCCCCGTGGCCGGGCATTCCCCTGTTGCTGTGCATCATGGGTATTTCCCTCTCAGCCATATATTTCTTCATGGAGTTTGCGGAAGACGGTATCGAGTGGCTTGTGGAAGGTTTCACCGGTTGGCTGTTGGGAATCATGGGGACCTTGTCCGCAGGAAGCGCAGTTACCTTCGTGGTGACTGCTTTCATGGACAGCATCCTCTTACCCTTTGCGGTCGTCATGCCTGCCATGTTGAGCATTTACTTGGTTATGGCTCTGTTGGAGGACTCGGGGCTCTTGCCCCGCATAGCGGTAACCCTCGATAGGGTCATGTCCGCTTTCGGTCTGCCTGGACACTCCACAATTCCCATTATCCTGGGGTTTGGCTGCAAAGCCCCCGCTGTTTTGGCAACCCGCATGTTGGGCGACAAAAGGAGCAGGCAGGTGGTTTCCGTGCTGCTCGCCATCACGGTGCCTTGCGCCGCGAGCTTTGCCATCATCACGGGGGTCGTTGAGCATTTCGGCGCGGATCTCAGGGCTGTCTACGGGTCCATGGTAGTTGTCTTTGTCCTGTTGGGCCTTGCCATGGGCCGTGCATCTTCCGGAGAACCCC
>MTKW01032370.1_pt1 | contig 12837 bp, 6 predicted proteins | sample 1042761 | NCBI WGS metagenome assembly MTKW01 (sample SAMN06205366, study PRJNA360243) | anaerobic digester metagenome | biome: Wastewater treatment plant; feature: Anaerobic digester sludge; material: sludge; isolation source: anaerobic digester fed with sludge from wastewater treatment plant ...
AGCATTAATGATAAGTTGTAGTACGGATCAACCTTATTATGACATACCTTACGATGAAAATGGTAATGTATATATTACAAAAATCTCAGAAGTTACGGCTGACGTTGTTACAACTGCCGATGATTCCTTTACAATCTACTGTTATTTTCCAAATGCAAAATCAGGAGATGTAATGACAGCTCAAGTATTAAAACGCCAGGTTCCCAGTTGGGATCCGAATGGTGCAGAACAACTGCTTCCTTATGGCACACCAAAAAGTATCACAGTTGGAAGTGACCTAAAAACTTCGGTCACCTTCACAAGGGCAGAAGCGGGCCTCATAAATGTTGGCGATGTTATAACTGTTACTTTTGCAGGAGCAACTGATTCCGGTATCATTACAATTACGCTTAGAGATGCTAATTAGCTATTGTATTAATTAAAATTTGACATTCCCGTGTTGGTACAATAAATTAAACAGACGATGAGACAACGCTCTCAATTAATAAAAAAGAGCGTTGTTTCGGTCTGTTTTCGTTATGTCGGATTAAAATTATTTATTTCAGTAACAGGATTTATCCTTTAAAATACTATGAAAATGGGAAAAAGAAAAAATTTAACCAGAAGGAATTTTATTGCCTCTTCGGCTGCTGTAGCAACTGGCCTTTGGATTGTTCCAAGCAATGTTGTGGCAGGATTAGGCCATAAACCCCCCAGCGATAAATTAAATATTGCCGGAGTTGGAATTGGGGGTATGGGGTTTGGTAATCTGAGAAGAATGGAAAATGAGAACATTGTTGCATTGTGTGACGTCGATTGGGCACACAGCCAAAGATGTTTCGCACATTTTCCAAAAGCAAAAAAATTTTGGGACTGGCGAAAAATGTTTGATGAAATGGATAAGTCAATAGATGCAGTTTTAATTGCAACTGCAGACCATACTCATGCAATTATTGCTGCTCATGCCATGACACTTAACAAACATGTTTATGTGCAAAAACCACTTACTCATTCTGTTTATGAATCAAGGCTTTTAACAAAGCTTGCTGAAAAATACAAAGTCGCTACATCAATGGGAAACCAGGGATCATCTGAAGAAGGTGTAAGATTAATTCAGGAATGGCTTTGGAATGATGAGATAGGAGAAGTTACTAAAGTAGAGGCATTTACAGACCGGCCCTTGTGGCCACAGGGATTGGCTGCTCCTAAAATGGGCATGTGGCCACCTGAAACAATGAATTGGGATTTATTTATTGGGCCAGCCAAATTTCGTCCGTACCATAGAATGTACACACCATGGACCTTTAGGGGCTGGTGGGATTTTGGCACAGGTGCACTTGGAGATATGGCCTGCCATATTCTTCATCCTGTATTCATGGGGCTTAAACTGGGCTATCCAACTAAAGTACAAGGTGTATCAACACTACTTATGACAGACTCTGCACCAGATAGTGAAACAGTCCAATTAATATTTCCTGCCCGACCAAAACAAAGGGGAATAAAAATCAACTTACCTGAAGTTCAGGTTACATGGATGGATGGGGGCATGCGGCCTATGAAACCGTCGAATTGGCCGGAAGGACGTGATATGAATGTTGATGGTGGTGGTGTTATTTTTCATGGAACAAAAGATAAGATTATTTGTGGTTGCTATGGTAGAAAACCCTGGTTGTTATCTGGTCGTGTACCGAATGTTCCTCAGTCAATTCCACGTATTACTGTAAGTCATGAAGAGGACTGGATTCGTGCTTGTAAAGAAAATCCTGAAACCCGGATTGAAACTGCATCGCCCTTCTCAGAAGCAGGACCATTTAATGAAATGGTCGTAATGGGAGTTCTTGCTGTCCGGTTACAAGACCTTCATAAAGAATTACATTGGGATGGACCAAATATGCAATTTACTAACATCCGGGATAACGAAGAATTGAAATTTTTAATCGATGATGGAATGGAAATAATTGAAGGCCACCCCAGATTTAATAAAGTTTGGGATGAGCCAATTAATGCAAAAGTATTTGCACAAGATTTGATTAAACATACCTATCGAGATGGGTGGTCTCTTCCTGAAATGCCTTCGTAAATGAGTAGTTAAAATTTTTTATAACTGTTTGAATTGTGTATAATTCAAACAGTTATAAATCTATTAATTACAATAATTTTTAAATTAAAATCATGAAAAAAATTTTTATACTAACTTTTGCAGTCACTCTTCTTAATTATAGTACCTATGCTCAATCTGAATGGATTTCATTATTTAACGGTAAAGATTTAACCGGTTGGTTTGTCAGAGGTAATGCAGCATGGTCTGTTCAAGATGGAGTGCTTGTTGGAGAAGATGGTATGGGGCACATTTATACATATATAACTGCCTCTGATTTTGAAGCCAAAGGAATGTTCCGAATTAGTGGTGAGAGGACAAATAGTGGTTTCTATTTCAGGGCCAATCCACCAGAAAATAACCCAGATGGATTTCCCCGTGGTTATGAAGCCCAGATTTGCCATAATCAGGACGCATATACAGGATGGCTATGGAAACCTGGAACTCCAACAGGCAAAGCTTCTAAACTATTAACAAAAGATGGCGAATGGTTCTCATACAAGATTCAGGCAATTGGAGATAAAATTAAATTTTGGGTTAATGATGAAATGGTAATGACACATGAGGATGATGAATTTAAATCCGGACATTTTGCCATTCAAGGTCATAACCCGGGGATGAAAATAGAAGCAAAAGAACTATATTACAAAGACTTAACAAAGCATTAAATTTTATTTTGATATAATTAGATTAATTTCATATTTAAAAAATATACTGAGATGAAAAAAAGTATTATTTCTTCAATTATAATAAGCAGTTTGTTTATTATATCAGTCAATGGAGTAGCTCAAAATGCAAACAAACTTTCTAAAAAAGAGAAAAGACAAGGTTGGGAGCTGCTTTTTAATGGAAAAAACTTTGAAGGTTGGAGACAATGCAATGAAAATGATATGCCCGCTAACTGGACAATCGAAGATGGAACAATGAAAGTTTTTACCGGGGAAGGGAAAAGACCCGGCCAAGGCGCAGGTGGAGATATTCTTTTTTATCCTAAAAAGTTCAGAAATTTTGAATTGTCAATTGACTGGAAAGCTGGAGAAATGGCGAACTCCGGTATTTTTTACTATGTAAGAGAAGTACCCGGCAAACCAATATATTACGCTGCTCCAGAAATTCAGGTACTTGATAACGAAAACGCCACCGACAATAAAATAGACAGCCATCTGGCAGGTTCGTTGTACGATATGATTGCAGCTGATCCTTCCACTATCAATCCGGCCGGTGAATGGAATACCTGCGTCATTAAAGTTGACGACGGCAAAGCGACAATTTCAATGAACGGAACAGAAGTAGTAAAATATACTCACTGGACACCTGAATGGGATGAACTTGTGCAAAACAGTAAGTTCAAAAACTTTCCGGGGTTCAAAGAAGGAATTTCGAAAGAAGGATATATCGGACTTCAGGATCATGGATATACGGTTTGGTTTAGAAACATAAAAATACGAAAACTTTAAAGTAATTTTATCTTGAATAAAAAAATATTTTCCAAATAGTACAATTTTCTCAGATTGGTTCACTACGAGTTTTGTCATCCGATGAATTTTTAATTTACAAGAAATAATAAAAACAACAATACGCTTTTGCTATATTCATCGGATGGCTTTTGATTTGATGAATCAATCAATCAATCAATTAGAATTTACTATATAAACTAAAGTCAATAAGGAATAATACCAATTAGCCAAATATAGGTTAATTTTAAATTGTTTAATTTTTCTCTTTTAAAAGATAGAATTACAATTTATAATTAAGTTTTCTTAAAATGTCAGTATGTTTAAAGGTAAAAAAACACAAAATGAAAGAAAAAAGAAATTCTAAAAAATTAACAAGAATATCTCGCAGGGATTTTATCGAAAAAACAGCAACCAGTGCAGTTGCTATGACCGTTTTACCATTGAGAAGTGTATTTACCGGACAAAATAACTGGCCTGCTGATGCAAAAAAAGTTATTTTTTACATGATTGGACATGGACACATTGATCCCGTTTGGTTATGGCCTTGGTCGGAGGGCGTATCAATTGTTCACAGCACTTTTCGCTCAGCGCTTGACCGGATGAATGAATCACCCGATGTTGTTTTCACATCAAGTTCAGCCCAATTCTACCAATGGGTCGCGGACAATGATCCTGCAATGCTGGATGAAATCAAACAACGTATCAGAGAGGAACGTTGGAATGTAGTTGGTGGCTGGTGGGTAGAACCCGATATGAACTTACCATCGGGTGAAGCTATGGTTAGACAAGGTCTTTACGGACAGCGTACACTAGAAAAACTAGTCGGGATACGGGCAAAGATAGCTTTCAATCCAGACTCATTTGGTCATCCAGGTACTCTGCCACAAATTATTCGTCAGCAAGGAATGGACAATTATGTATTCATGCGTCCGCAGGCACATGAAAAAACAATACCTTCTGATCTATTTTGGTGGGAAGCCCCTAATGGCTCGCGCGTATTAACATACCGTATCCAACAAAGTTACAATATTAGCCGTGAGGTGCAAGGTCGTGTGAATCATATTCTGGAACTTGCCCCAACCCAGCCTATGAAAAACTTTATGGTATTCTATGGCGTTGGTGATCATGGTGGTGGTCCCACTAAGGAAACTATCCGATCAATTAACCAGTTAATGACAGAAAAGGATGCTCCGACCATTAAGTACAGTACGGTTGATCGTTATTTTGACGATGTTCGTTCTCAAAGCCTGAATTTGCCCATTATAAAAGATGATCTTCAGCATCATGCTGTTGGCTGTTACAGTGCCGATGTGGAAATCAAGAAGAACAATCGCCTGTCTGAAGCCGCATTAGTAACAGCTGAAAAAATAACAGCAATAGGTTCGCAGATATGGGGGGCACATTATCCGAAAGAAGAATTTACAAAAGCATGGAAACAAGTACTGTTTCTTCAGTTTCATGATAGCCTTGCAGGTACTTCATTGTCAGCACATTCTCAAGATGCCAGAGAAGGGCATAATTATGCCATGAATATTGCAAATACTGCAATTACGATGGCAGTTCAGAAATTAGAATGGCAGATTGAATCGGAAGATCCCGAATCAGAATACCTTGTTGTATTTAATCCTCATGCATGGGAAATTAATGCAAACATAGAATATGACTTGAACCACAAGCCTAATCCGCAAGTTACTGATGAACTAGAACAAACTTTACTATCACAGTATATTCAGGCGCAAACCGTAACAGGTCGCAAGCGCATTTTGTTTAACACTGCTATCCCAGCTATGGGTTATCGACAGATACGGATTCAAAAAGGAGAAGGTATTTCGCAATCAAAAGTAAGTGTGGATAATAATCGTTTAGAAAACGAATTTTATCGTATCACGTTTTCATCCGATGGTCAGATTGGTATATTTGATAAAGAAACCAACAAAGAAGTATTCAATGGTGGAACTACGGGTTGCAAAGGTGTTATTATTGATGATCCGAGTGATACTTGGAGTCATGAGGTTCGTGATTTCACAAAAAACACAACTGGTAGTTATAAGTACACTACTAAAGGAGAAATCGGTGCCTTTGGCAACGCAAAACTGACTGTGACTGAAAGAGGTCCACTAAGAGCTGCTATTCGTGTTGAAACTATCTATGGTGACTCCAAAATGACAACAGACTGGATGCTAACAGCAGGGTCGCGGAATATTGAAGCCAACATATCACTTAACTGGAACGAAAAATTAAAAATGCTCAAGTTTTCATTTCCTGTGAATATTAACTCACCCAAAGCCACTTATGAGGTACCTTATGGATTCATAGTACGGCAGACTAATGGTGAAGAAGATCCTGGGCAACGCTGGATTGATGTAACCGGACAACATGAAGGCACCACTTATGGTTTGACTATATTTAATGATGCCAAATACGGCTATAGTATTCATGATAATGACATGCGAATTACTATTTCTCGCTCAGCACCGTATGCGCATCATGGCCCGCGAAAACTGTCGGAATTAGCACCTGATGGAAATTATATATGGCAAGACCAGGGTATTCAAACTTTTCGTTTGTTATTAGTACCACACAAGGATAGCTGGCAAGATATTAATGCCCCGCGTATTGCTGAAGAATTCATCGCCCCTCCTGTCACAATTTATCAGGGAATCCACAAGGGGACAATGAATAAATCAGGTTCATTCATGTCAGTTAATGCTCCAAATATAATCATTCCTGCCGTCAAATTATCTGAAGATTACAACGATGGCATCATCCGTTTAGTTGAAACAATGGGTAAAGAAACAGATGTAATACTAAAGTTTCCTTCAGCCAGTTACCAATGGGAAGGACAGCTAAAAGCATTTGAGATCAAAAGTTTGAGATTGGACTTCCAGTCAGGAAATATTGAGGTAGTCAATTTATTGGAAGAATAGAATAACTGTTGCTATAACCAAATTTTTAGATATATACTTAAATTAAAAAACTAAGACTTTTAGTCATCTTGAAGTAACATTATTTAAATTTTCGCAAATGAAAACTTTATCACGTAGGACTTTTATTCGAGCAACATCTACATTAGCCACTGGAGCAGTTTTTATACCAAATTTAATAAGTTGCTCTCCGAGTAATAAATTGAATATAGCTGTTGTAGGAGTAGGAGGTCGAGGAGAAACCAACTGGAAAAAGGCTATTAATGAGAATATTATAGCCATGTGTGATGTTGACGACACAAGAGCTTCTAATAGTTTCAAAGCTATTCCTAAAGCAAAAAAATTTAAAGATTTCAGAAAAATGTATGATGAGCTGGGAAGTCAAATTGATGCAGTAATAATTTCCACGCCGGATCACACTCATTTCCCTTGTACAATGGCAGCCATGGAGATTGGAAAGCATGTATATGTTGAAAAACCATTGGCTCATAATATTTGGCAACTACGAACATTAAAAAAGGCTGCCAAATATTATGGAGTTACTACACAAATGGGGAATCAAGGACATACTACTAATGGTATAAGATTAATAAAAGAATGGTATGATGCAGGGATACTCGGACAAGTAAATGAAATTTTCGCATGGTTTGGTCCTTTTGATTTTAAAAAAGGGGGTTATTGGACTAAGCCAGAAAGTTTTCCTCCTCCAGCTCAATCAATACCTAATGGTTTAGATTGGGATTTGTGGTTAGGTCCTGCTATGGAACGTCCTTTTAATGAGGTTTATGTTCCAAAATCATGGAGAGGTTTTTATGACTTTGGAAACGGGATGTTAGGTGATTGGGCATGCCACACACTTGATGCACCATTTTGGGCTCTTGATCTTGGAATGCCACATACAGTAGAAACAATTACATCAAGTCCCAGTCCAAATAATAGTTTTATATCAGAATCCTCAAAAGTTACTTTTTATTTTGACAAAAGAACTGACAAAGTTCCCGTTAAACTTACATGGTATGAAGGGGGAATGAAACCAGATATTAGACCAGAATGGAATATTAGCAGTTTACCTGAGAGTGGAATGATTATGATTGGTGATAAGAAATCATTAATCACAGGAGGCCGACCCAATAATCCACATCTAATGGTTTCAGACAATGAATGGGATGACTTCCTGAAAAATGCACCTGAAAAAACAATTCCAAGAGTTGGAGAAGAACAACCTCAACAAGAATGGATTGAATGTGTAAAAAACAATACTCAACCAGGCTCAAATTTTAATTATGCGGCAGACCTAACAGAAATGATTCTAATAGGTGTGTTATCCCAGCGGTTTAAAACAAGATTGGAATATGATTCAGCTAATATGGACATTGTTAATCTACCAGATTTAAATCGCTATATCAAAGAACCAATTCGTGGGGGGTGGGCGTATGGAGAAAATTTATAAAGGGAGTATCTCATAATCTGTGTAAGTACTAATCAGTGAAGTTGAAAAGGCGCGCCTTTTCAACTTCACTGATTAATTTTTTTATTTACATTAAAATACTTACATTATTAGATTATGAAGAAAGAAGATTTTTTTAAAAGGATGTCTGATAAACAAACTTGCTTTCGGGTGTAAAATCGACGCTATCCCACAAAGTGTGTCGAGTAACCGGATACATCTACTTTGTATCACTCCGGATTAACTTCTATTCAGTAAAGAAAATCATTTTCTTCAGTTTATTTCTGACGTGCCTCAGTCAGGTGTACCATTTTTACCTGCTGTGTTCTGTTTATCCCAAATGTATTGCATCCCACAGCTATACATTTTATGTTTGTGAAAACAATTAAACAGAGGAAAATTATGAATTCATTTTTTCGATTTTCTGTTATTTTATTCCTGTTACTTTTTCCCGTAGCACTGTTTGCTCAGCTGATTGATGTTAGCGGGACGGTGGTGGATGAAGTTGGAGAACCGCTCACGGGAGTTTCCATTCAGGTGAAGCTGAGCAGTACGGGCACGGTTACCGATATTGACGGAAACTTTCATTTGTTGGCATCGCCCAACAGTGTGCTGATGTTTTCCTTCATCGGATTTGTTGCACAGGAGGTGCCGGTGAGCCCGGAGCCGATGCGCATTGTGCTTCGGGAGGATCAGATTTTGGTGGATGAAGTGGTGGTAACCGCTTTGGGAATGAAAAAGGAGAAGAAAGCGCTTGCCTACTCCGTTACCGAGTTAAAAGAGGATGCTTTTCAGGTGAAGGAGAGTAACCTGATGGCAGGGCTTGCCGGGAAAGTTGCGGGCGTGAATGTGTCGAAACCTACCACTGGTGCAATGGGTTCGAGCAGGGTAATCATCCGCGGGAACGGCTCTTTTGGCAGCAACCAGCCGCTGTATGTGGTGGACGGAATACCGGTTGACAACAGCAACTACGGGCAGCCGGGCACCTGGGGTGGATACGACGGCGGCGATGGAATTTCTTCTATAAACAGCGATGACATCGAATCGATGACGGTTCTGAAAGGTGGAACTGCGGCAGCGCTCTATGGCTCGCGTGCAGCCAACGGCGCCATTGTAATCACAACCAAAAAGGGCAAAAAAGGGAAAGTAACCGCAGAATTTCTCAGCTCCTACACTTTTGACACACCGATTGTGAAGCTTTCCGATTTTCAGTATGAATATGGACACGGACTTTCGGGAGTTGCCCCAAACACTTTGGAAATGGCGGCAATCAGCGGTCCGTCAAGCTGGGGAAGCAAGCTGGACGGCTCGGATGTTGTTCAGTTTGACGGCGTGAAACGCCCGTACAGCAATGTGGCGAAGGACAATTTTAAAAATTTCTACAATAATGCCTGGTCGCTCAACAATTCCGTCTCAATTTCGGGAGGAAATGATCAGGTTTTATACCGTGTGGGATTTGGCGACCAGCGCTATGATGATCTCTATCCAAACTCAGGTATGGAGCGCAACAACGGCTCACTGAGCCTGACTGCAACCCTGAGTCCAAAACTCTCCATGCAGGCGCAGATGATGTATATGCGCGAACGGGTGAAGAACCGGCAGAATGTGAATGACTACTCCGCCAACGGAAATGTGCTGCTCTGGACTTTACCGCCAAATGTGGATATCCGGACGTTCTCTCCGGCAGTGGACAGTAACGGGAACGAGCTGTTGCTCTCGGATGTTTATGTCTATTTTGCCAATCCCTATTTTATTGCAAATCAACGCCATCAGGAAGATGGAAAAGACAGGCTCTTCGGAACTTTTCTGATGCAGTATGATATGACAGACAACTGGTATCTTAGGGGACGTGCCGGCGGTGATATGATATACCGGCGCACGGAAACAGTTACCCCCAAAGGAACCGGTTACGACAGGGACGGTTCCATGAACAATGGTTCCACCTTTGGCGGGGAGATGAATCTGGAAGCGATATTGGGATACCAAAATAATCTGAATTCCGAACTGTCTATTCAGGCATTTGGTGGCTGGAACAGCATGATTGCATGGAGTGAGTCCGTTTCTGCTTACGGAAGCCGGTTTATTCAGCCCAACTTTTATACAATAGGAAATACGGCGACCACAAGCGGTGGGGCAGGGCGTTCAGAAAATTACATCAATTCGTTGTTCGGGCAGGCTGAAATCTCTTATCAAAATATGCTCTATCTGACGCTGACAGGCAGAAATGACTGGTTTTCCGCTCTGTCGCTCAAAGGAAAAACAACACCCAACAATATTTTTTATCCATCCGCCGGGTTAGGTTTTATCGTCAGCGATGCCTTCAAATTGCCTGCGTGGATATCGTTTCTGAAAGTGAGAGGCGCCGGCTCGCAGTCGGGAGGTGCGGTTGGTCCATATAACCTTGCACTGACCTACGGTTACGGAGAAGCAATTAACGGGAATCCGACAGGTTATGTCAACAACTCCACAATTCCCAATCTGAATCTGAAACCACTGACATCTGTTTCCTACGAAGCGGGGAGTGATATCCGCCTGTTTAAAAACCGGCTGATGTTAGATGCAACCTATTATGTGAGAAATACCCGCGATGATATTGTTACGGCTCAGATATCTTCGGCATCAGGCTATAATAATGTGTTGATCAACGCCGGAAAAATCGGGAACAGAGGTGTTGAAATGCTGCTTTCCGTCGATATAGTGCAAAATGGCAAATTCAGATGGAACAGCTCCTTCAACTTCTCTTATAATCACAGTGAAATTATCCGCATTACTGACCGGGTGAACAGCTTTATTGCGGCAACCAGCCGAACGGGTGCAGCCGGCGATGAGGGAAGTCCCGCTTTTATCTATCAGGAGGTGGGCGAGCCCTACGGAATTATCAAAGGATACTCCTATCAGCGAAACGAAAATGGAGAAATTATTTTTGACCGGAACGGATATCCCAGGACCGGAGAAATCAAAAAACTGGGAGTGGGAGTTCATCCTTACACTGCCGGCTTCGGTAATTCGTTGTTCTTCAGTAATTTTCATTTAAATTTTTTGATCGACGGTAAATTTGGAGGGAGTATGTTTTCAGGAACAAACGATATGGCTTATTTCCTTGGAACACATAAAGGAACATTGGAAGGCAGGGAGACCGGAGTTATCGGGAAAGGGGTGAAATCTGATGGAACGCTCAATGACAAAGCGGTTCCTGCCATGGACTACTACATGTATCTGGCAAATCGCATTTCGGAAGCTTTTGTTTATGACGCATCGTTTGTAAAACTGCGCGAATTTTCATTGGGTTATACGTTTCCCGACAAAGTAATTTCCGCTTTGGGAATTTCAAACCTGACCCTTTCGGCAGTGGGACGAAATCTTGTCACCCTCTTCAGTAAAGTGCCGATGGTTGATCCCGAATCTGCCTTTTCAAGCGGCAATGCACAAGGGCTGGAACAGTGGGGTTTACCTGCTACCCGCGGTTGGGGATTTAATCTGAGTGTGAAATTTTAAACAACAAGAAACTATGAAACAATATAAATACCATCTGGCGTTGTTTTTTCTGCTGATTCTGGCAGCCTGCGATTTCGCCGAAAAAAATATCAGTCCCAACAGCAGCACCACCATTGAACCGGGACCGCTGCTCACCCAAAGTCAGTTTTATACCAGCAACGAAGGTCTTGCCAAGCGCGCCCAGATCGGGTATTGCATGATGATGGTGCAGCAGACTGCTTCGCTGGAACGCGATGAGATGGCAGGCGACAAATACCTGCAAACCGAAATGTTGGGCGTTTTCTTCAATGATGTTTTCTCATCCGGAATAAAAAATATTCAGGAACTGATCAACCGCACGGAAAAAGATGAGTCGCTGGTGAACACCTATGCGGTAGCGCTTATCTGGAAATCTTTTCTTTTCCACAGAATAACAGACCTTTATGGCGACATTCCCTTTTCGGAAGCGGGAAACGGTTATCAGACCCAGAATTTTTATCCGCGCTATGATACACAGAAAGATGTCTATTATGGCATGATTGCCGACATCGAAAAAGGGCTTTCGCTGCTGGACGAAACCAAACAGCCTATTGTGAAAGGTGATATTATTTACAACGGTAACATTGAAAAATGGAGGCGCTTTGGCAATTCGCTGATGCTGCGTTTGGGAATGCGGATGGAAAATGCAGACCCGGATAAGGCAAAAAATGTAGTGCAAAATGCAATATCGGGCGGTGTGATGCAGGAGACCGGCGATATCTGCATGGTGCAGCATATTGCAGGAAAATCATCAACCGAAAATCCACTGAGCACTGTTTTTAAAAGTCACGGGCTGGTTAACAGCGGTGCAATCAAAATCAGCAAAAAAATGATGGCTCATCTGAAAGATACGCACGACCCGCGGCTAAGGGTATATTCGGCGCTGCCCGACGGTAATAATGACCCGGAAAAGCAGAAAGGACTTCCCAACGGTTTTGATGTTTTGACCATTCATGGCGGCGAACCGGATTATACATCTCTGGCTGATTATTCAACTTTTAATCCCGAAACTATTCTGAAACTTGATGCACCTACGATCCATCTGACCCATGCAGAAGTGGAGCTGCTCAAAGCGGAAGCAATTCTGAAAAAATGGATTGACGGAGATGCTGAAGAAAGTTACGAGCGTGCTGTGCGTTCGTCTATGCGGCAGCAGGCATTTTACGGCAGTGTGGGAATTATAGAAGAAACTGAAATTGATGAGTATCTGGAGCAGAAACTTTTTTCAGATGTAACCACACAGGAAGCAAAGCTCAATGTGCTGGGCACCGAATTTTGGGTGGCAACATTCATCAACGGATATGAGAGCTATGCCAACTGGCGGCGCACCGGTTATCCCATCACAACTTATACCTCGCATTACACGGGGCCGAAGCCCGGGGGACAAATGTACATCGTGATTGTGGACAACGGTCGGTC
>MTKW01025391.1_pt2 | contig 12836 bp, 9 predicted proteins | sample 1042761 | NCBI WGS metagenome assembly MTKW01 (sample SAMN06205366, study PRJNA360243) | anaerobic digester metagenome | biome: Wastewater treatment plant; feature: Anaerobic digester sludge; material: sludge; isolation source: anaerobic digester fed with sludge from wastewater treatment plant ...
TATCTTTTCAACCTCGGCGAGGGGTATGCCAACAGGGAATTGCGGAAGGTCGAGGTTGTGAGCGGGCAGACGCTTGAGAAGAACATCGAGCTAGGCGGCTCAGGCGTACTGCGGGTTAACCTGCTGTCAGATGGCAAGCCGCACCGTGAGGGACGGGTGATGCTATACATACACGATCCCGACGCACGCAGAGTCGACAGCGAGGAATACGTGTGCGACCTTGAGAACGTGTCAAGAGGCGTATACGAGCAGAAGGTAAANNTATCTTTTCAACCTCGGCGAGGGGTATGCCAACAGGGAATTGCGGAAGGTCGAGGTTGTGAGTGGGCAGACGCTTGAGAAGAACATCGAGCTAGGCGGCTCAGGCGTACTGCGCGCTAAGCTCATTGTCAACGGCAAACCCCATGACGAAGGCCGGATAATGGTATACGCCCACGATCCAGACGAAATCGACTTTGAGTCACAGGAATACGTATGCGATCTCGATGAGGTGTCAAGAGGCGTATACGAACAGAAGCTGCGAGAGGGTACATACGACCTGTGTATCTGCAACCTTGGAGAAGTTTTTGGTTTCGAGGAGAGGTGGATTCGCGGAGTTGACGTAGCTGGCGGTAGTACTACAGAGCGCATACTCGATTTCGGAAGGAAGGCAACAGTCCGGCTCAACTTGACCATCGACGGGAAGGCGGCCCCGAGCGATGATTTCCGAGTCATGGTGTACAGCGCCGAGACACAAGACTACGTTCGGGATCTGGGGCCGACTCGTCGTGGAGTTTTCGAAGGCGATCTCATTGAGGGGACATACGAGATAGAGATATCCGATGGCTGGAACAGCTACTGGCTACGGGATGTCGAGGTCACAGGCGGCTCGCTCGAACTCAGGGTCGACCTGGATTCAGGGGACTTCGACTAAGCTCGACAAGCATGTCAGGCTACATTGAGAACCATGCATAGGAGAGGAGGGGGGTAACCCCCTCCTCGTTCATGTTGTGCGCCCGGCAGGGCGCACTCACTTGGGGGTGCAAGTCCCCTACAGGCCCTGCAGGGGGAACTGTTAGCCGAACGGCAAGGGTGGTCACCGCGAGGTGGAATCTGAAGGAAGCCGCAGGCAAAGCGCTGGCCCGACGAACAGAAATCGCATACGAGGCGGCCATGCTGGGTGAGAGGGCAATTGTCTTCAAAGCCCAATACCTGCACGGAAAGCGTGGACGTATATGCGGCGGGCATAAGCGTGAAGGTGAGAGCGCATTACCCGGGGAGGTCTGCCGACCTGCCATGTGCTACCGTCGTCGAGAGGCGACGGGATGGGTCGGCAGAAGTCAGCAGACGGCATAGTAGGCCCTTCGACCGGGCTGAAGGCCAGAACATGAAGCGCCGGACAGGAGCCTTGAGTTTCGTTGACGGAGGAGGCGTAGACCGAGATGGTTGAAATGCCGGAAGCCCACCCGGAAGATAGCGGACGGAATCTGCGAACACACGGGCAGGGCGCGCCAAACGTCACGGCAAGGAGAGAACCCTCCCGCCCGGAAGAGTCGGAACTGATAGATGCGGTGTTCGAACGCGAGAACATGAAGCGAGCGCTGCGCCGGATACAGGCAAACAAAGGAGCGCCGGGAGTGGACGGTATGACCGTCGATGAACTGCTACCTTACCTGCGCCGGGAATGGCCTCGCATCAAGGAAGAGCTGCTGAATGGAACATACAGGCCGGCCCCCGTGCGAACGGTAGAAATACCGAAACCGGGGGGCAAAGGGACCCGCATGCTGGGTATCCCAACGGCCCTGGATCGGCTGATTCAGCAAGCGTTGCACCAGGTGATGTCGCCGCTCTTCGAGCCATACTTCTCCGAATCCAGTTATGGGTTTAGGCCTGGACGAAGCGCACACGACGCGGTCCTGCAAGCGCAGGCGCATGTGGAATCCGGAAAGCGCTGGGTGGTCGACATGGACCTGGAGAAGTTCTTCGACCGAGTCAACCACGACGTCCTTATGTCGCGGGTGGCCCGGCGGGNNCGGCGGGAGGGAACGCCGCAAGGCGGCCCGCTCTCGCCCTTGCTGTCCAACATCCTCTTGGATGACCTGGACAAGGAACTCGAACGACGAGGCCATGCCTTCTGTCGGTACGCGGATGACTGTACGATCTATGTGCAATCACAGCGTGCCGGTGAACGGGTGATGGAATCGCTCACTCGGTTTCTGGAGGGAAAGCTCAAGCTAAAGGTCAACCGTGAGAAGAGCACGGTCGATCGCCCGTGGCGAAGGAAGTTCCTCGGCTACTCGATGACGTTTCACAAGAAGCCGCGGCTCAAAGTGGCCCCGGAGTCCGTGAAACGCTTCAAAGGCAAGGTGAAGGAGATCCTTCGACGCGGCAGGGGGCGCAGTCTGCGACGCACAATCGATACGCTCATCCCGATCCTACGCGGCTGGAGCAACTACTTCAAGCTGGCGCAGGTGAAGAACGTATTCGAGGAGTTGGACGGATGGCTCCGGCGGAAGCTTCGGTGCATCCTCTGGCGTCAGTGGAAACGCACCTATACGCGAGCACGCAACTTGATGAAACGCGGACTGACGGAGGAGCGCGCATGGAGGTCCGCCGCCAACGGGCGAGGCCCTTGGTGGAATGCAGGAGCCTCACACATGAACCAAGCCTTCCCGAAGTCCTTCTTTGACTCATTTGGACTCGTGTCGCTGCTCAATCAGCATCGGCTATTCCAGAGTGCTACATGAACCGCCGTGGTACGGAACCGTACGCCCGGTGGTGTGGGAGGTCGGCGGGAGCAATCCCGCCACCTACCCGATGCCTCTGTCATATCACTCGTGCATCGTGCAGGAGCCTTCAAGCCGCAGACCCGAACTGACCTAGGCTTGCGAGACTTCGTCTTTTGCGCCAAGCCAAAGAGTAGACCAGGGCAGTTGATCTAGCTTCAACGGAGAGCTTGGGTAAAGCGACGGGGACAAATCGTGCGTCCTTGGGCTGCCCCAAGGGGGGGTTTGCAGTGGACTCAGAGGGTCAACTGCGTACCGCCGAGCGCGAGTGAGGCGGGCCAGCTTTGCAGACATCGAGAGGCTCCTTCCTATGAGGATCAAGCTGTGGCCCGATTGCTCCGCTGACCGGCATCGATTCGAGCTGCGACAGTGGATCGGTTTGCCGGAGGAAACCCCTGTCTTCATTGCTGAGGATGCAGATTCCTGCCGCGCCCTCCTCGAACTCGTCAGCCCGTCATGTCATCTCAAACACCCCCAGGCCCTATTACGCGGGCACCAACGGAGGATTTACTATATCGATATAGAAACCTAGTATAGTAGTGGCATATATGGAGTTTCGCTCCAAGAGCGGAGGTCCGAAGTTACCACGTAGTGAACCTGATATTGAGCAAAATACTCCAGCAAGGAGGAGATGTGTTTGAGAAGACGGTATGGAGTTCCGGCGATCTGCATGCTCGTAGTGATTGTCTTGGGGCTATGGCTGGCGCCAGCGTCAGCGGGCTCAGGCGAACCCCTTTATGTCGCCTTGATATGGCATAACCACCAGCCATTCTACAAAAACACCGCAACTGGCATGTACATGATGCCCTGGGTGCGGATGCATGCTGTAAAAGACTACTATGACATGGTATCCATACTGAAGGACTACCCCAATGTCCATGCAACGTTCAACCTGGTGCCGTCACTGATCTTGCAGCTTGATGAGTACGTGGACGGAGCGCAAGACATTCAGCTTCTACTTTCGCTGAAACCCGCATCGGAGTTGAGCAATGATGATAAGGATTTCATCTTGAGAAGATTCTTCGATGCCAACTGGGATAACATCATCAAGAAGTATCCCCGATACTGGCAGCTCCTGAACAAGCGGGGGCAGGGAGTGAGCGACGAATCCATAGCCAGCGCCATCGAGTCCTATGATGAACAGGACTTCTGCGATCTACAGGTCTGGTTCAATCTGGCCTGGCTTGACCCTGACTTCATCGATGAAGATCCTAACATCGAGGCCCTCGTCAAAAAGGGCCGGGGCTTCACCGAAGAGGACAAGCGTATCGTTCTCGACAAACATGATGAGATAATCCGCAAGGTAATTCCAATTCATCGGGAAATGCAGAAGGCAGGGCAGATCGAGGTGACTACTACGCCCTTCTACCACCCGATAATGCCGTTGCTTTATGACGTGGAGCTTGCGCGTGTGGCCAGCCCTAAGCTGGACTTGCCGATAGAGCCGTTTGCCTACCCTGAAGATGTGGAGGCGCAGCTTGCGAAGGCAGTCAGATTCTACGAACACCACTTTGAAATGGCGCCGCGTGGGCTCTGGCCATCAGAACAGGCAGTCGGGCAAAGCATAGTCGGCCTCGTTCACGATGCCGGCTTTGACTGGATGGTCTCCAGTGAGGGCATCCTCGCAAGGTCCCTCGGGATCGGCTTGCGCGACGGCGGCGGCAGGATCGTCAGGCCTGATGTCCTCTACAAGCCCTACATTGTGGAACAGGACGGCAAGGAGGTAGCGATACTCTTCAGAGATATCGTGCTCTCAGACAAGGTAGGATTCTCGTATTCAGGCATGAGCGGCCGCGCAGCAGCGCGCGATCTCATGGACTATCTGCGGAATGTGAAGAGGAGCCTTGCTTCAACTCCTGGCCCTCACGTAGTAACAATCGCCCTCGATGGAGAGAATTGCTGGGAGTACTATGAAAACGACGGCAAGGAGTTTCTGCACACGCTTTACGGGGCTTTGAATGATGATCCGGATTTTGAGGCAGTTACAGTTGAGGAGTACCTTGCCGAACATCCCGCCACAGACAGGATTCCGATTCTCCATACTGGGTCGTGGATTTCGGATGATCTTGAGACATGGATAGGAGAAGTGGAAGAGAACCGCGCATGGGATTACCTGGCAAAAGCGCGACGAACTCTTGCCGACTTTACGGCAGAACACGCCGATTCGGGTGACGATGAAATAAGGATCGCCCTTGAGCAGGCATGGGAGGAGCTTTATGCCGCAGAGGGCTCTGACTGGTTCTGGTGGTACGGCGATGACCAGGATTCAGGCAATGACGAGGCCTTTGACGAGCTCTTCAGGATACATCTTCAGAATGTGTACTCCTACATTGGCCTCCCGGTTCCAAACTACCTTTACATGCCGATAATCCCCAAGCAGGCAGCAGTCCCAGAAGATCGAATAACAGGACTGATGCATGAACCTGTGATGGATGGGTTTGTCGATTGGGGCGAGTGGGAGAAGTCGTCGTTTTATCCAAAGGATGATGCCGCTATCTTCAACTGGGGAGCAGGTCAGAACATCTTCTCGTCCTTGCGTGTTGGGGTGGACAATGAGAATCTCTATATCCGCATACGAACACAGGACGGGTTCGATGAGCTCTATGGCAAGGACTTTGCAATAGCGGCATATCTCACCAATCCGAGACGGCACGAGCTTAACACAATTCCCCGGTGGAGCCCATTGGGTCATGAGGCTACGGTTCTGGGATTCGCTCCGGGAACCGAGATACTCGTGGACTTTGCAGATATCGAGAAGTCAGGCCGCGCAACTGCCCTCCTCTCGGTAGCAGCGGGCGACGACACTTGGACCGAAGTGGGCCGGATTGACACAGTCGGGGTGGGAGAAGCCCTTGAAATCTCTGCCTCCTTCGAGGCTTTGGGGATAAAGCCGGCCGATGTGGCTCATGTCGCCGTCGTGGCATCGAGCGGGAATCGAAACATCGACATGATGCCGACATCAGGCCCAGCGGAGTTCAAGGCCCCGGTAGTCACTGTTGGGCGTCGGCTCTTCAGGATTGAGGACCCGCGTGGCGACGACCACGGGCCGGGGACCTACACGTATCCGACAAACCCGGTGTTCACTCCTGGCGTATTTGACATGGTTTCATTCGAAGCCATCGATTCAGGAGAGGAAGTAGTCTTCAAGGTGGAGCTTGCAGAGGAGATTGTGAACCACTGGAACTCCGGAATCGGGCTTTCTGTGCAAACAATCGACATATACATCGACACTGATAACATGCCTGGCTCAGGCTTTACAAAGGCTTTGGGCGGCAGGAGAGTGGACTTCGAGCCCGAATGCGCGTGGGAGTATGCAATCTGGGTCGAAGGCTGGAACCAGAGAGTCTTCCTGCCGGAGGGTGGGGACGTCGGCGGCGTTACAGCTACCGTTGACACGATCAACAATGTCGTTGCAGTCTCAGTTCCCAAGGCCATCATAGGAGAGCCGCAGCCCGGTTGGGGCTACCAAGTATTCGTGCTCGGGCAAGAAGGCTTCCCATCCGAGGGCAACTTGCGCGTGCGCGAGGTATTGGAGCAGACCGCAGAGTGGAGGTTTGGCGGAGGCGACAACAGCGTGTACGATCCAAACGTCATCGACATGCTGGCTCCAAAAGGATGCACTCAGGAGGAGATACTCTCCGCCTATGATGTTCCAACCAAGAGGCTCGCAGTAGTGCCCATGATATACCCTGGCTGGGAATAGCAAGTTCGTGGTGAAGGGGTCGCAACGCGGCCCCTCGCCTCTCGCAAGCCCTCTACGTGAGCGCGGGTTACCTGCAACCGAGGGTTGACATCAATGGATTCTGTATCTCAACCGAAAGGACGGGTTGCACAGTGTCAAAGAGAGTGTTTGTTTGGTCCGCAGTCATCATCATGCTGGCATTAGCATCTCCCGCTCTTGCGGCCGAGAAGATTCCTGTTGCATTTGCATTCACTCCTCCAATCGCAGCAAATACAGTGACGGTGGCGGGCACATTCAACAATTGGAGCCCCACCGCAAACCCCATGACAGGCCCTGACGAAGATGGAATCTGGACTGCCGTGATCCATTTGGAGGCCGGACGCTACGAGTACAAATTCGTGGTTGACGGCGACAAGTGGTATGATGATCCTAGCGCAGCTGAGCACGTTTCAGACCCATATGGGGGCAAGAATTCCATAGTCTACGTCGGCGTAGTTCCCAAGGCCGAACCTGCCCTCACCTTTGACGGGTGGTTCGAGTCGCGGCTTGCAAAGGAGCCGGAGCAACCCTTGTCGCTGTCGAGCGACGCCTACTTCAAGTTCAGTGGCCAACTCCGCCCAGGCCTCGAGACCTTCACAGAGCTTCATGCTTGGAAATCCCTATCTCTGGGCGGCGATGCAGGCTGGCACTTGATGCCCCCTATTGACGGTGTTGAGGTGAACCAGGCTGTGGCTACGTTCAGGCTTTCTGACGGAGTCGCAGCGAAACTCTTCTACAGGGGCCATGCTGGTAGCACCAAGGACCCTATGACCCTCATAGCATCAGAAGGATGGGACAACAGGATATGGGATCGCCGCGCCGCCGAGATCCTTTACTCCAAAGGTGTCATTGATGGAAGGATAGGCGCCGCAACGCTCGCAGGCAACAAGGCCCTGGTCTACGGAGAGATCGAAGCTCGCCCCACGGAAAAGATCTCAGTGGGAGGGGTAGGCACATACGAGAGATGGGCCACCAGTGCCAGAGAGGATGGGGAGGATCACAGGGCCAACATCGGCGCATACGCAGTCGCAAAGCCCACCGATGCCTTGACAATTCGTGGCGAACTCCTCCAGACCCGCGGGACTACGATAGTCTCCGACAGCAAAGTCCCTGCGGAAGTTGAGTTTGTTTACCCTGCAGAACGCGAATCATCAGGAGCCGGCACGGTTTACGTAGTCGGTGAATTCAACGATTGGGATCCTAACCAGGGCTTGGCCCTCACGCGAGATGCCGACGGCAACTGGAGGGGCTCAATCGAACTCCTCGAAGGAGAATACGAGTACAAGTTCTGGTACGCTGACCCCGAAGGCGAACCGGACTGGGGCCATTGGATGGGGCAGGGAACAGGAGGCGACAACTTGGTAAGGCACGTCGGAGGGGACGATGCGTCTCTCCAGGACTTCTACTTCACCGAGCCCACAGAGGAGCAGGTGTACATCAGAGGCTCCTGGAATTGGGGCATAGACTATGAGATGGTGCACGACCCCCTTACCGGCTACTGGAAGCATACGATGGCTCTCGACCCGGGGAGATACGAGTATGTCTTACACTACGAGGAGGGCGGCCAGGAATACTGGTTCGGTCAGGGCAACGATAACATCCGTATTCTGGCCGGTGCAGGCGGCAGAGAGGTTAGCTACTCCGCACTTGCCTATCTTGCAGAGGCAAGCTACAAGGCAGAGCGGATCGGCGCCACGTTGGGCCTGAAGGGCGCGCAAGACGGAGTTGCGGCCCCCTATGGCAACGTAGGCGCGAACTACAGGACCATATACGGCAAAGCCTGGGCACAGGCAGCGGAGAAGATCAAGTTGACCCTGGATGCCTCATACTCCACGGACGCAACCGGGACCCGCGACTCGGCAACCTTTGCAGTCAAGCCGGGGCTGGAGATCTCTGAGCCCGCTCAACATGTAGCCTTCGTTAGAGGATCATACGAATACAAGAAGGGAAAGAGCAATGGGGGTGTTGCGTCGGTTTCTACCAAGATAGCTTCTGCTGGTCTCTCAGCGGAATTCGCGCATAGTCCCTCGGCGCCAAGCAGTATCAAGCTGACCGTGACCAATGATTTTCCGTTCGACCTGTCGGCCAAGGCTGAATATTGGAGGAAACTCAAGGCTGACGAGTACAGTTTCTACATAGAAGCCTCCAAGAAGATCGATTGGTGCGATGGGACAACGATAGGACTGTCGTATGCAATGCCCAGTCGAAAACTGGGGGCCAAGATATCCGTAGATTTCTAGGTTCGGCGCATAACCGATGCACTACATTTGGCCCGTGCCTTTGGATGGCACGGGCCAAATACATGTCCATAAGCCCTATCCTGTCTGCCGCCAACCCTACGTTGGGACACGTCTTATGGTGTGTAGAGGTTGTAAGGTCGACGCCCTCATGTGTAAAATAGAGACAGGCTTACTGAAGGGAGATAATATCATGGCCCGCTTAGGCATTCATCTTTCCATATCCGGCGGCTTTACCAACGCAACTTCAAGAGCAGTGGAACTCGGCTGTGATTGTTTCCAAATATTCAGTCGCAACCCTCGTACGCTCAGAGCAAAGCCTATTGATCGTTCGGAAGCCGACGCCTTTCGCAGCGCAGTCGCACAGGCCGGGCTAGAACCGGTTGTGATTCACGTCAACTACCTGGTCAATGTGGCAAGCCCCAAGGATGAGACTTACGGAAAGTCCGTCTCTGCTCTTACTGATGAGCTTTCGAGAGCAGAGATTCTCGGCGCTGACTATCTCGTTCTCCATCCAGGAAATCACCTGGGTTCTGGAGCGGAGGCCGGTTGCAAGCGGATTGCGCGCGCTATCGACCGGGCTTATGAAGATTCCGGCTCGTCGGTCATGATATGCTTGGAGAACATGGCCGGCGCCGGAACGGAAGTAGGTGTCTCTTTCGCAGAGCTTCGCGCCATTTGCGAGCTGTCCGAGCATGGCGAGTCCCTTGGAATTTGCTTCGATACTTGCCATGCATATGGTGCAGGCTACGATGTTTCCACTGATCGTGGCCTCGATAGGACCCTGGAGGAACTTGACTCAGAGATTGGCCTCGATCGGCTCATGTTTGTCCATGCAAATGACTCAAAGGGGCAGTTGGGAGCCGCCCGTGACAGGCACGAACACATAGGTAAAGGGCTGATCGGCATGGCAGGGTTCAAAGCTATCCTTGGCCGGAAAGAGCTCCGCGATCTCCCCTTCATATTGGAAACGCCCGTTGATTCCCCTGACGACCAGGTGCGGAACTTGGCTGCCCTAAAGGCGGCTGCGGAGGAAGGCTCTTGAAGAACACGACGCTTGTCGGGGTGGTCTCCAATTACATTGCCCCCGACGCCGCAGAAAGCTTGCGGCAAGCAATAGAGGAAGCCGGAGGCACCGAGATCTTCGCGGTGGGGCGCTGTGACCGCAACTTCATCGTCACTGACATCTCTGTCCTGGCTCGCGGGAATCTAACTGCGGCTCCCGTCGTCGATTGCACTCTCATCCGCGGGCAAGTCGTAATACACAACCACCCATCTGGGGAGCTGGTGCCTTCCGATGCCGACTTGGCGGTTGCTTCAATGCTTGCTGATCGGGGAATAGGCTTTTGGATCGTGAACAATGATTGCTCTGCGCTGCGATCGGTGATTGATCCTTTGGCCAATGAGGCCGGAGCGATCGTGATTGACCCCGCCGATGTACGGCACATCTTCTCGTCTGAGGGTCCCCTGGCCGCAGGATTTGAAGGTTACGAAACGCGCCAAGGTCAGATAGACATGGCGCTGGCTGTCTCCTCCGCCTTCTCAGATTCGGCCCATCTTGTTGTGGAGGCCGGGACGGGAACGGGAAAGTCTCTGGCGTACCTCATTCCCGCCTTTCTTTGGGCGAAGAGGAACAACGTGAGGATCTGCGTCTCTACAAACACCATCAACCTCCAAGAGCAACTGATAGAGAAGGACATCCCAGCGCTTGCGGCATCGCTGGGGGAGCCGCTCTCTGCTGCACTCGTCAAAGGACGCGGGAACTACTTATGCTTGAGAAGACTCAATCGGGTTCTCGATGGCGAAGAGTCCATGATAGAGCCGAGATACCGGAGCGGGTTTGCACAGGTCGTCGAATGGGCAGTTGAGACAGAGAGCGGGGATCGCTCAGATATGCCGTTTGAGCCTGGCCCCGAGATATGGTCGATGGTCTGCTCAGAAGGCGACATGTGTCTCAGAGCACGGTGTCCTAACTACGCGCAATGCTGTTTTCACAAGGCGCGGGAATCAATGGAAAGTGCGGAAGTTCTGGTAGTCAACCACCATATTCTCTTTGCCGACGCGTCCATAAGGAGTCAGATGGGTCCTGAGGTAGATCGCGCAGTACTTCCTCGCTACAACGCTGTGATAGTGGATGAGGCCCATAACGCAGCGGATGTAGCCACTGAGCATTTCGGCAGTCAAGCCTCGCGGATTTCCCTTATCCGGCTGACAAATGCCATCTACCGGCGTGAACGCTCGGCGGCAACGCCTGCCAACGCTCTTGTTGCAGCTTCCGGAGGCAGTCAATCGCCCCAAGCAGACTACGGTGTGCTTGTGAGAGTCCGTTCGAACCTCTACTCAACCTGGCCAGGTGAGCTGGGTAGGCGGCGGGCAGAAGCCTGCCTCGACCTGATTGACATTGAAGCGATCCCGGGGGTGATTCGTGCTCGTGAAGCGGGAGAGACCTTCTTTGATGAGGTTCGCCGCGCAATAGTGGGGGTTTCTAACAGCGGAGCTGAGCGGACCATGCGCATTACCGAGGAGGTGAAGCAGAGCGAGGATTGGGACGGCAAGGTCTGGCCAGCCCATGAGCGTTTCGCTGTGGCCCTGGATGGGCTGGCGAAGTGTTTGCAGATCCTTGCCGCTCTGCTCAAGGGAGAAGAGGATGAGCCAACAGGCGCCGCTCCGGCCAAGGATGTGGGTGAAGATAGGGAAGACTACGGTTCTGGATTTGATGAGGCGGATTTCCCTGAGATCGTGGAGCTCCTGGCCTACGCTGGCCGTGCCCGGGAGTTGGCATCGGCCATTCGGTTCGCAGTGGTTGCTGATGCGCCAGGCCATGTTTTTTGGGCCGAAATCTCGGGCCCGGGGCCTCGCTCGAATGTGCGTGTGGTTGCTGCGCCGATTGAAGCGGGTGAAGCAATTGCCAAGCACGTTGTGGGCACACAGCAATCTGTTGTTTTCACTTCTGCCACTTTGGCTGTTGGGGCCAACTTCGACTACATCATGCACGACATCGGCCTCGACCTGGTTGACCCTAACCAGGTCAGGCAGATGACAATCCCTGCCCCCTTTGACTTCAAGAGCCAAGCGCTTCTGGCTGTAGTCGATGACATCCCTGACCCTGACACACGAGGATGGGAGGAGGCTATCGCCAATGCTGTCATTTCAATCCTCGATGCGTCTGACGGCCGAGCGTTCGTCCTCTTCACATCGTACAAGCTCCTGGGCAGGGTAGCCGATGCTGTTGAGTCGCACCTGGCAGGGAGCAGGATTGCGCTGCTTCGCCAGGGAAAAGCGCCCAGGCATGCCCTTTTGTCTGAATTTCGAAGGGACATACGGTCTGTGCTTTTCGGCACCGACAGCTTCTGGGAAGGGGTGGATGTTCCGGGAGAAGCTCTATCATGTGTGGTAATGCCGAGGCTACCGTTTGCTGTTCCCACGGCTCCTCTGGTTCAGGCAAGAATCGAACACATTGCAGAGACTGGAGGAGAGCCGTTCAATCAATACACACTTCCCGCGGCAGTCCTCAGGTTTAAGCAGGGGTTCGGACGGCTGATTCGAACATCCAGCGACAGGGGCGCAGTTGTGGTCCTGGATCCCCGCATAGTTCGACGCCACTATGGCAGGAAGTTCATTGATGCGTTGCCCGGCTGCGAAACTTATGTTGGCGGTTCAGAGGATGTCAGCGAGAGGCTTTACCAATGGCTCATTAACCCACCTCACTAACTAATACCACCGATGGAGTGGCGTTTTCCCTCTGTGGTCCGCGTGATGGATGCGCCGGCTAGGATTCTCGGCCCGCGCTCGCCCTTTGAAGCTCACCGCGATTCCATATTCTATACCCCGTCGCTTCGCATATGTATTAGGGGCAACAACCGCAAGAAGGGATGATTCCATGGTTTTCTTCCACATATTGAGCAAGTGGCGGATGCTCCTATTCATAGCCTGTGTAGCCTTCACCTCATCTTTTGCGGTGGCTCTATTTGGCAATGCCACTGCTGACGTCGGCATTAGTGCAATCTCTGCCGTGAGCACAGGGGGTAGGCTTGTTCCCATATATTCTGTCGCCCGCGACGACAAGGTTGTGTCAGTTACCGTCGACGCCACCTGGGGCGATGATAAAACCCT
>MTKW01022466.1_pt1 | contig 12831 bp, 9 predicted proteins | sample 1042761 | NCBI WGS metagenome assembly MTKW01 (sample SAMN06205366, study PRJNA360243) | anaerobic digester metagenome | biome: Wastewater treatment plant; feature: Anaerobic digester sludge; material: sludge; isolation source: anaerobic digester fed with sludge from wastewater treatment plant ...
GCCGGAAGTACATAATGAAAGTTGGCCGGGATTACAGAAGTCTCAACGAAACCAGCAAGGAATTTCTGCTGGAGGAAGTGCCTCGGGGGTAGCTAGAAAGTTTGACAGTAAAAGTTGCTCAGGAGCGTCGCCGCAGAAAAACTGCATTAAGGAAATCAAAATGGACGTTGACAGGTACCAATCATGCAGACGGCCAATACATATCTGTAGTCAAACCCAACAAGACAAACCGGTTACAGTGTTTTGTCGAATCGACACAGGAGGGGCGCATAACATGCTTGGAATGAAGCCGGCTCAAGACGAGATCCTGGCCTTATTGGGCAGAGCAGCATTTGATGTGTGGAAAGCCATATGTCATTTTGTCTCGGACCATTACAATATGGATACTACCTGGGACGATGGTGGCAAATATGGAGTCTATGAACAGAAGTTTCGCAGAAGCGGCAAGACACTCTGTACTCTCTACATTAAAGAAAACGAACTGGTTGTGTTGATTGTCTTTGGAAAGGTAGAGAGGGGAAAGTTCGAAGCGGAAAGAATGGCTTTTTCCTCACAAATGCAGGCGATCTACGATAACGCTAAGACTTACCATGACGGCAAGTGGATGTATGCAAAGCTTAAAGATTCACATATGTTTTCGGATATTACCAGAATGCTGCTCATCAAGAAAAAGCCAAACAGAAGGCTTACGATGTGCGGCTACCTTTGTGATATATGCAAAGCTTTTGCTCCGAATATCAAGAAGAAAGATGAACGTGAATGCCTTTCAGCCCTGTGGAGGAAGTATTACGATCTGGACATTAATGTAGAAAATATATACTGCGAAGGGTGCTGGAGCATGAAAGAAGATGCAAGGCGCATAGACAACAATTGCCCTGTAAGAGCGTGTGTTCTTCAAAACAGGCTCGATAATTGCGGTCAATGCAGCAAATATCCTTGTGAAGTTTTCATGGAAAGAAAAGGCCTGTCATACGAAGAGGCCAAGAAGGAACAAGGCCAATTGTTCGATGAAGAGGAATATGAGGAATACATGCTTGCATATGACAATAAGTCAAGACTGGATAGGCAGCGCAATTAGACTGTACCAGAGGATGCCTTACCTACTTGAGAAATCTCTCCACCAGATCAACCGCTTCCGGTGATTCCAGGATATCTCCGTTTATGCTGTTCTTGCCGAATGCCTTCGGACTCAGAAACAGGATGTTCGGTCTTCCATTTACCTGTTGAGACAGAATGTCTTCGAAATGTGTGGTGTTCGTATTGCTGATGACGATGAACTTCTTATCTATCTCCAGATACTTGTTCAGCAGCTCCGGGTGCTGTTGAAAATAGCAGTTGCTCCGCTCATTGAAAACAAAGAAGTTCGAGCAGGGATAATCACAGTAATTAGGGATGATGAACAAGACAGAGTCAGAAGAACATATCTTCTCATACAAAGAAAAGATGCTGTCCCCAATATGCGGGCATGCATCTCTGTGTGTGAAACATTCATAATTGCATGTTCCACACGGTGCAATCTGCAATTCAGAAAAGGTTACAAAAGACACATTGTCGAGCAGCCGGCTCACTAGTTTCATGATGTTTCCGCAATTGCCGTCCTGTCGACTGCTAAAGTTCACTGCCAGTATTTTTAATGTACTCACCCACACTCCATCATTTGAAATCCAGGTCTCACGCTCACCATCATAGTTCTATGGCAACGCGCCCAGTCCTTTCCTTGATGTAAGCAGATAAGTGGAACAGCAAAATCCGGAATGTGTGTTGAGAAACTCATTGACGGTACCCGGTGCAACGATGAAGAGTACAAGTAGGTTCGGTTTGAGGAGGAAGTATCAGAAACTGCGTACTTGATGCCATCGATGAAGAATATCACGAGATTAAGGGCTATGAATTAAGATCAAGGAGTTGATTGGGATGAAATTCTCACTAAAGAGAAGTACAACAGAGCCGGTGGAAACTTGCTCTACTTGGGAGGTTCGAGAACTGAACCTGGAAGGCGCGGATCTCATCGAGACTTTGAGATACCACCTGTCACATGTTATGGAAGGGATCTTGGATCCGGATATTGCAGGCAGAAGGCCGGATGGATTCCTGAACAATCTGCAAAGTGGAAGATTGGGCGATTTTTCTAGAAGATACATTATTACAGCACATGACAGCAATAGAGTAATCGGTTTGCTGATAGGCTTGCCTGAGGAAAACCAAACGCTACATATTTACTCAATAGGAGTTCTGAAGACATACCGGAGTATGGGGGTTGGGTCTGCATTGCTGGCAAAGTGCATAAATGAGATGGCCCAAAGGAACATAAATGAAGTTGTATTGGATGTCCACAGTGACAATATACCTGCGTATAATCTATATAGGAAACTTGGTTTCTATATATGTTGACAGTACCTGTGAGAAAACAAACAGTCGAAGTGGCCATTAGTCAGAATAAGGAGCGAAGTCTCTATCGAGACTAATCACCGACTAGTTGCCGCTCCATCGACTGCTGCACCGCAACTAGACCGTGCGAGAGAACACTGGCTTCTCTATGTCCCGCCCGCTAGCTTGCGCTGCTTGACGCTTGTGGGGCATCCTCGTATCATTGGGCGGAAAGCGAACCCTCGCTCTCTGATTTCGTATTTATCCTATAATGGCAAGACTATGCTAGAAGGCATGGCTGAAATTCATATTGCATAGTAGGGGAAGGGGCTGCGGTAAGTGCTCAAACTGACAGGTGTTACGAAAAACTACTACGTGGGTGATATTATTGTTGGGGCGCTCCGGGGCATAGATATTGAGTTCAGAAAGAGCGAGTTTGTGTCGATACTTGGCCCTTCAGGCTGCGGCAAGACCACAATGCTGAACATCATTGGCGGCCTTGACCGTTATACCAGCGGTGACCTGACTGTCAACGGCGTGTCTACCAGGGAATATCGCGACACTGACTGGGACGCCTATCGCAACCGCAGAGTGGGTTTCGTCTTCCAAACATACAACCTGATCCTGCACCAAACTGTGCTTGCAAACGTTGAGCTTGCCATGACGCTGTCCGGAGTTTCAAAGGCCGAACGAAGGAAAAGGGCAGCTGAGGTACTTGAGAGGGTGGGACTCGGAGACCAGCTGGAAAAGAGGCCAAACCAGCTTTCTGGCGGGCAAATGCAGCGTGTTGCCATCGCCCGGGCCCTTGTTAACAATCCGGAAATCCTTCTCGCAGATGAACCTACCGGATCCCTTGATTCAGAGAACAGCGTGCAGATTGCAGAAATTCTCAAAGAGATCGCCCGCGATAGGTTGGTGATCCTGGTTACCCACAACGCTGAACTTGCTCAGCAATATTCGACCAGGATCGTGCGCCTTATGGACGGTAGAATCACTCATGACTCCAACCCTTACTCGGCTGACACTGAGGCGGCAGTCCGGATAGAGAAGCCGCCCAAGAAGGAAAGAAAACCGGCCATGTCACTGGCAACTGCTCTTTCCCTCAGCCTCAACAACCTGATGACGAAAAAGGCCAGAACTTTCCTGACCTCCTTCGCCGGGAGCATCGGCATTATCGGCATTGCCCTGATACTTTCACTTTCCAGCGGCATGCAAGGCTATATCGCCGGTGTCCAAAGGGACACCATGTCCAACTACCCGGTGTTGATCGAGCAAACCACCATGGACATGTCAGCCATTATTGGCGCTGCTATCGGGGCCAGGCGCCAAAGAGAATCCCATGACCTTGATAAAGTTTACTCTCGTAACGTGATGGCCAACATGATGGATAGCATGCGGCAGCAGATGTCCACCAATGACTTACGTGCGTTCAAGCAGTTCATCGAGGGCGACGAAAGTGGCATTGCCGGCCTCGCTAATGATATCAAGTATGGTTACAGCACGCCGATGAATGTGTACCGGGCGGACGTCTCAGACGGCGTATTCCAGGTTCATCCAAACTCTCTCTTTGGCCGAAGTGCGAGCCAGCAGGGAATGGGCGCAGGCATGAGCGTTGGCATGAGCATGAGGCAGTCCGGGCAAAACTCGGACCTTTGGCAGGAACTTCTCGCCAACGACGAGCTTTTGAATCTCCAGTACGATGTGATAGCCGGCAGAATGCCCGAGTCCTTCGACGAGATTGTCCTCTTTGTCAGCCGGAGGAATGAGATTACTGACTTTGCCATGTTCTCGCTGGGGCTTAAGGATCCTGCGGAACTGGACACGATGATGCGAGACATCTCCCTTGGCAAGGAAACAGGGGTCGAACAGGCTAGCTTTGACTACGACGAGATCCTCGGCCTCACTTTCAAGTTGGTTCCTAACACAGATTGTTACCAAAAGTTGGGCGGAACGTGGGTTGATAGGAGAGAGGACGCAGAGTTTATGGCCGGAGTTGTTGGAGGCGCCACTGAGCTTAAAATCGTCGGCATTCTCCGTCCGGCCGAAGGCGTCAGCGTGTCGGATACGCCAAGCGGTGGCATGGCAGTCATCGGGTACACGGCGGCCCTGACCGAGTACCTTATCGACACTGTGAATAACAGTCCCATAGTGCGAGAACAGAGGAAGAATCCCGGCATGGATGTGTTGACGGGGCTTCCCTTTGCTACGCCCGGAGCGACGTCACCGGATCTCAGTGTGCTTTCGCCCGAACAGCAGGCATACCTTGCTTTGCTCAGTCCGGAAGAACGGGAAGCAGCTATGTCTTCCTACCTGCCCGTATCAAAGGCAACTTACGACGAGAACATGAAAATCCTCGGCGTAACCGACCTGGAGAGTCCGAGCAGTATCAGCATCTATCCTAAGGACTTTGACTCAAAAAACAGTATTAAGGCCATTATTGACGACTATAACAAACGGATGACCGAAGACGGTAAGGCCGAATCGGTTATCCAGTATACTGATTTCATCGACCTGATGCTTTCTTCGGTAACCACGGTGATCAACGCCATTAGCTATATTCTTATCGCGTTTGTGGCCATCTCGCTGGTTGTGTCATCGATCATGATCGGGATCATCACATATATCTCCGTGCTTGAGAGGACCAAGGAAATCGGCATACTTCGCAGCATCGGGGCATCCAAACGGGACATATCGAGAGTGTTTAACGCTGAAACCCTCATTGTTGGATTTGCTGCGGGTGCCATCGGCATCGCGGCTGCGCTTTTGCTTTGTGTGCCAGCCAACAAGATCATTGAACGCGCTACCAGGATACCGGGAGTGGCTGCGCTGCCTTCCTTGGGTGGCTTTGCGTTGCTGCTGATCAGCATGGCCCTGACGTTTGTCGCAGGCCTTATACCGTCCCGGATTGCGGCAAAGAAAGACCCGGTGGTCGCTTTGAGGACTGAGTGAAGTAAGCGCCGCTTTAGAGGTTTCTATGCTGTGAGTTTTGATAGGCTTCAGTTGGCCGCCAATCTGAAACCGCTGATTGGTGGATCACGATTGCCGCTGTGCCAAACACGATTCTCTTAATCACTAGTGTCGAGTGTTTTCGAGTGGGTGCGCATTGTCCTAGAGTAGGTCTCGAACTCATAGAGTCGTGCTACTTCGATGCCGTGTGTCGTACGCATTGTCCTAGACTAGGTCTCAAACCCGTTTGCCTCTACTATACTATCATTGCCCACAGTAAGAGATTAGGTAACATAAGGTTCGCAACGTCCCTGCAACTCAGTGCAAACATCAAACTCGGGCAGTAGGCTGAGCAGGCGAGGAGCTGCCGAGTGCCGTGGCAGAAGCATGAGGTAGAACATGCCTTCTTATCCATAGAGAACCGGGACGGCCTCCAGCGGCGCGTCTATTCAATGCGGAGAGTGTTCCTTCTTTCTCCATGAAGAACTGAGACGGCGAGGAGCTGCAGGTGCCATGGACGAAGCACGTGTGGTGACAGGCGACCTACCCGGCCGGAACCAGACCATAGCCAAAGCATGTGTGGTGACAGGCGGCGCCGGGTTCATAGGCTCACACCTGGCAAGAAGGCTGGCCAAAGACGGTGTCAGGGTTAGAGTGGTAGATAACCTGGCATCGGGGACTCTGAAGAACCTTGAAGGAGTCCTTGGGCCCCAGGGGCTTGTTGATTTCATCTCCGGCGATATCCGGGATTTGGATTGCATTCGTTCTGCTTTCTTAGGAGCACAGGTAGTGTTTCATCAAGCGGCTCTGACATCTGTACCCGGGTCAGTCGACGATCCAGTTCTCACCAATGATGTAAACGTGGCAGGTACTCTCAATGTGCTGACTGCAGCCAAAGAATGCGGAGTCAAGAGAGTGGTTGTCGCCAGTTCGTCTGCAGTATACGGGAATTCGCCAGCCTTGCCCAAGTCAGAGGACCTGATTCCGCAACCTGTGTCTCCTTACGCCATTTCTAAATACGCCGGTGAAATGTACTCGACGTTCTTCTCACAGCTTCAGGGGATCGAGACAGTCTGCCTCCGGTATTTCAACGTGTACGGCCCCAGACAGAATCTTGACTCACAATATGCCGCAGTCATCCCGGTGTTCATATCACTCATGCTCAGCGGTGAGACGCCTGTAATTTACGGCGATGGAGAGCAGTCCAGAGACTTCGTTTACGTCGATGATGTTGTGAATGCAAATCTTCTGGCGGCATCGGCTGAGGCTGAACGCGTATCAGGACAGGTTTTCAACATTGCATCTGGAGCCGGGATTTCTCTCAACCGGCTCGTGGACACCCTCAACCAGGCCCTTAGCACTCAGATAAAACCCAGGTACGAACCAGCGAGAATAGGCGATGTAAGGCACTCCTGTGCCTCGATTCAGAAGGCCAGGAGTCTCCTTGGCTACGCTCTGTCAGTAAGTTTCGAAGAAGGGCTGGGAATGACGGTGAAATGGTATGCTGAGCGGAGTGGTGTTTTGAGAGGGTGCTGAGCAGACTGGTGCTTCGTGGGGATTGTGGTAGGGAAGTGGGTTGGCAGACCTGTCGGTCTCCAACTGCAAACGTTCGAGACTGAAGAACGGGGCTGTGTATGGTTTTTATACAGGTAAACGTTTTGGTCGTCACTCTGGCGACGGCAAACAGAAACTCCCGCCGGTATATCGACGGGTCTTGTGAACTAATGTCAAGTAAATAGACACCTCGAAGCCAGACAGCCGTTCTGAATACATATGCGTGCTGCTGATATGGTGATTAGCGACTCTTCGGGTTTCCCAGCTGCCAGGTAAGTGATTTTGGGCATTCAAATTGGGAAAAGGGCCCCAACCTATCTCAATCGTGTACAGGATTACAGGACTCATCAAACCCGTAAAAATCTTATACAACAGGCGCATTTGCCTGTTCATATACCAACGGGTTTCCGGTTAAGCCGTCGGTATATCGACGACAAACCCAAGAAGCCGCCGGTATGTCGACGGTTACATAATACGGCTGAGATCAGGAGCGAATAAACTTGATAGTTCCCCTAATTATCGTGTCAGCGTGCAGATTATCACGCTGACAAAGGTTTGAGGACCTATGCCCTTGTGGGGCTTGGCGCTGCTCTTATCATGGTAATCAGCCAGTACGGTTTCGTAGGCGCAATAGGCCAAATGTATCTTTTGATCCCTCGCGTGTGGCTGCCCAGGTCGTAAGCGGGGTAGGATTCCTCGAGGCCGGCCTCATTTTTGTTAGAAGGGACGTCGTCAAGGGACTCACGACGGCTGCCGGCCTGTGGTTGTCTGCGGCAATAGGTTTGGCGGCTGGCGTCGGTATGATGTCCATTGCAGTACTGGCCACAGGAAGCGGCCTGGTAATTATGTATGTGCTTGAACTGCTGGAACGGCGGTTGATCCGCCCTAAGAGAGATGCAGTTACTTTGGACCTTGTCTGTGATGGCAGAGTAGGTGTACTTGCGCATGCGAGCACCCTTATCGCCGGCGGAGGATTCAACATAGATTCAGTAGAGCTCCGCCGCACCTGGGTGAAGGGCTTGTGGGGATCCACTTCATACTCGACGATACGGCAGATATTAGGTCTCTGTTAGCTCAACGGACATACTGTCTGAAATATCAATCTGTCGGAATATGGAACAGAGGGTACAATGTTCCGGCGAAGACCTTGGATTCAACCCTACTTCTTTAGACTAGTGTTCTTCTGATTAGTTCCATATCAATTGGGTTATTTGGCTGGTCCGTACTATGTTTATTTGCTGGCCATGTTCTGCACGTGAATTTCCGAGATATGTTGGTGCAATTCTTCGCGGGGCGGGTTTGGCCGCATGCTGACGACCTACGAGGGGTTTTAGTTCCGTTTGGAGTTTATTGACCCAACATAAGAAGTCAGGTAAGCAGTCTAAATTGCTCGTTGTATGCATGTGATAGTGTGTCCGATGTGCTGGCAACTGCTTTGTAGTACGTAGTTAGGCAGGACTTGGACTTTCCTGGGTAGAAAATAGCACCATCTTGAAGTCTCACCGGAAATCTTATTAGGACTTCGAAGAGATTTCACAGTAGTTTATGGCACATGATGACCATGACATTCGAACTATGTTTCTCAGGTGAACAATCAGTTAAAGTGTTTACAACTATATAACTTGTAAATGGCATCCCGAGCTGCGAGGCCATAGTAGCAGGCTCAGGGTTCCTGTAATAGGGGTTTTATGTCATGAATGATGGTGGGGATACAAGGCAGTATATACCTTGGAAAATTTACATAGATGAAAGCAGAATCTCCGACTCCAGATATAAGCTTATGGGTAGCATATGGATCCGTGCAGATCAGGGATGGCCTTTTGTCAATGCATATCACAATATAACACGAGCTCTTTGCGGAGTTGAGCCTGCAATGCTTCATTGGACTAAAATGCCCTCTAAATTGAATCACAAATATGTGAAGTACTACACTAGTGTTGTTGATTTGTTTTATGAATTTCAGTTGCGCGAAGCAATGTTCTATCGGTGCCTAATAGTTGGCAGCGATTACAAACTCGGCCATGAAATCTATCACCAAGGTGATCCGGAAGTAGGTTTTCACAAACTATATTATCAACTCATACAGCCGGTTCTTGATGCTAACCGGATTTATCACATGAGAATTGCGCAAAGACCTGTGAATATGAAATACGCTTCGTTAACTCAGCATGAGCGACTACAGACGCTCATGCATGCTCTGAACGCAGGATTCAGAAAGCGTGTTGTCGGAGCAGACTATAACGCTGTTGGTAGTGTGGAGATCAGGCAAGCGTCAAATAGGCGTTTAATACAGTTAGCTGACGTTTTGACGGGAGCGGTTGGTTTTCACTGGGAAGGATTTGATCGAGATGTTAGGAGCAATAAAGGAAAGGTCAAGGCTTTTCTTTCAGATTATATCGCGGCCAAATTGAACAGGAAAGACCTTCGTTTTACAACGTCGTTAGATGATCGTACATTTAATGTTTTCTATATGAGGCCAGGCGTATAAAAGACTCGGCGCCCCAGGCCCTACACAGGACTGCACTATGTGCAAGCATTGTCCGCATACCCATCTCTGGGATCCTGTGTTCCTCACGGCATTGAGCCGTGGGTTTCGGTATCTGGTGGCGCCATCATTCTCGATCTTAACGAACTGCGAGTAACATTGGACTTGCATTTCTAGTAACCTACGGTGTTCACGTAGATTCTTGTCTACCCTATAACTGATTCGATCGTCACTTATAAGTATAACACAAAGGCCTTATTTCTATGTCATTGCGTCTATTACCATATTACTATGCTTACTCCCGAAATCCTTCTACTATTTAATCGATTATTTCAAAAAATGTTTTACTCATCAGTTAGCAGTCATCTTCTCATCAAGAAACAGCAAAACAGAAGACATCCAATTCGATAGAAAAAGGATTACAGACTAGCCCCGTTGTATATGTGCCTTATCGGCGCTACTTGCTTTTTAATGTATCTCCAAACACCGGCAAATTCGACTCCAACATCCTGCAGACCTGACGCCATCTTTCGATTCAACAGTCCGTCCGATCACACGGTCAACCGGCAACGATGGAACCGGGACCGATGACCGTCCTTCTTTGTCTAGTCAGGGTGATCTGACTCACCCTTCGAGTTTGCTAATAGAGCAAATAGAGGCATATCCCCTGGTTGTCGTAATAGCCTTATTATATAGGCCCCAATTCCAGCCAAGCGATGGAGGTATGTGATCTTGTGGTATGTATCCGACCACTGCCGTTTTGTGAAAGGTGCTGTTCAAGCTGCCCTCTACGATCTCAAAGAAGGAAAGGTTTACTCCTTAAACAAAACTGGCCGTGACCTCCTTGAGATGGGCTTGCTTGATCCGTCATCTCTGAGTGATACCGGGAGGCAGTACTTGGCGAAACTAGAACGCCTAGGTCTGGCGACACAGACTCCGACCGCACCGCCAACCGATGACACGATCCCACTTCGACTCGATTACGTATGGCTTGAACTGACGGCTCACTGCAATTTGCGCTGTGTACACTGCTATGGGGCGTTTGGGTTCACTTCAGTCACTGATCCGGATTATACGATGACATTGCATGACTGGAAAGTGGTAGTGGACCAGGTGCGCGAACTTGGTTGTCGGGACATACAACTCATCGGCGGAGAACCCCTGGCTTTCTCCGGTTTCGAGGAGATCTTGGACTATGCACATCGCTCAGGAATGGAGCGTATTGACGTTTTCACTAACGCCACGTTGTTGACCCAAGACCTCATCCAGAAGATCAGCCAAGTGGGAGCCACGGTTCGGGTATCCCTTTACGGACATAATCCGGAAGTGCACGAAAAGATCACGCGAAGGAAAGGTAGTTTTGCCCAGACGGAAATTGCCCTGAAACGACTGAAGTTATTAGGTGCAAATACCTCTGTTGCTGTAATCGTTCTGAAAGAGAACGAGCATTGCATATCGGAGATCCGTGACTACATTGAGGGTCTCGGCCACCGTTACAACGGATATGACACCATTAGATCAAGCAGCCCTGAGCAGAAGTCTCATTGCCCGACTAACGTGGAGGTTCTTGCGCCTAGATATAACACTGAACCGGATTTCCAGACTTCCTACACAAGCTATGCAACCAATAAACAGTGGAATAACTGCTGGTTTGGTAAGGCCGCGATCACCGCTACTGGAGATGTCCTTCCGTGCGTATTTGCCAGAAGCAATGTAGTCGGCAACGTGAAGAAAAACGACCTGCAGACGATCAGAGACAATCTCTACAGGAAATGGGAGATCACAAAAGACAAAGTGGAGGGGTGCCAGGACTGTGAATACCGGTACGCCTGCCATGATTGCCGGCCACTTTCCGAGGGTCTGTCAGGCTATATTCAGGCCAAGTATCCGCGATGCTGCTATGACCCATATACGGGCCACTGGAGATCTGTTGCCGAGGCTACTATCGAATTAAGCGTACTTTGATCTCACAGTGCTAATGAGGTATCTACGAGAATGATGTAATGTACCTGGATGTCACTACCTAAAAGCAGAAGCGCAGCCCAGATTCCGCTGTGTTCTCCCAATCAGTAGAAAAAAAGAATAATGACGAGGGTGCGGTCATCAAGGACACCGCGCAGCGGCCAGCACAGCTGTGCTGGCCGCGGGCTCATGTGGGAAGTCCCCGTGCTGAGGTGCACCCTAATTTGGTGAGGCGTGGATGATGATCAGAACTATCTCCTCGAATCGGGTTCACATGGTCTACAGGGTCCGCAGGGATCGCAAATTGGGTAGCATGTCTTGTCGTCGGGCCCGCACTGGTGCGGATTGTCTTCAGGACGACAGGGCCTACATGGTGAGCAGATCGGAGCACAATCACTCGCGCGAGAAATCGGCCTGGTTACACAGGTTATTGTCGGTATCCCCAAGGCCATAGTTCCCATGACTTGACACCTCCTTCCAGTGCGATGGTTTGAATGAAGGGTCGAACCCCTCCCGACGCGGCGACCAACTTTGTCAATTGCCCGTAGCCGTCTTAGGAGTTACTCGCCAACTTGCCCTATATTGATATTCAATCAGGAATCACTTTAGTCTCTCTAATCACAGGTGACTCGATTCCAACCGCAACGTACGTAACTCACCTTTCGATCCCACTCATATCCGAACCGGGCAGGGGAACGTGGAAAACCCAAAGAGACACGACGAGACCCGTAAGGGTAAAAATCCATGACGGCGTACAAGTTTTCCGGGTGCACCGGCTTTATGAGATAGCCTAAGGCGCTCACATCGTAGCCTTTGCTTGCATAATCGGGTCACCGGTTGTAAGAACCACGGCGAGTTTTTGCCTTTCCGGCTTATTCTCGTGGCCAGTTCAAAACCGTTCATGCCTCCCATGTGGATATCCAAGAGCAGAATATCGCCTGCCCTGAGCCATAGATATGAAATAGTAAGACTGCAGCCGGTACCACCAGCTGCAGTCATTAAAGCGCATCTGGCCGTGCTGGGCCAGAGAGTATTCTTTCTGTCTGCTGCGAAGGTCTTGCCAGGCTTCTGCCCATTCGTAATTCTGCACGGTAACTGGAATGCCGCCCTGTAGGCGCGTCCTGTCAGGCTCTTGACTGTTCGCAACTCTGGGCGGTGACTAAAACGTCGCCCTGCAGAACGCGTCTTGTCAGGTTCTAGCAGTTCTTAATCTACCTTCTTGAATGCGTCCTTGCCTGCCCCACAAACCGGGCAGACCCAATCCTCTGGCAGGCTTTCGAAGGCTGTGCCAGCTGGAACGTTGTTATCAGGATCTCCTGCTTCAGGGTCGTATACATACCCACAGACTGTGCATTCGTATTTGTCGCCCATGCTGATTCTCCTTTCGACTTTGACATAGGTACTGTCCAATGATGGAAAGGCTGCCTATGTTACAGTTTTTACAGCTCCGGCAAGCCTCTTGCCAACCTCTTTGAGATTATCCAGGTCCTCTTCTCCAGGAACATACTGCAGATTCA
>MTKW01002082.1_pt1 | contig 12830 bp, 17 predicted proteins | sample 1042761 | NCBI WGS metagenome assembly MTKW01 (sample SAMN06205366, study PRJNA360243) | anaerobic digester metagenome | biome: Wastewater treatment plant; feature: Anaerobic digester sludge; material: sludge; isolation source: anaerobic digester fed with sludge from wastewater treatment plant ...
ATTAATTAAAATTCATTTCAGGTATTGCTTTTACATAGTAAATAAGTTATATTAATACGCGGAACAAGGAGGTCCTGAATATGATTAAAATTTATACATCACCAAGTTGTTCGTCATGTCGTAAGGTTAAGCAATGGTTTGATGAGCAACAAATCCCATATGAAGAACATAACATCTTCTCTGCTTCACTTAGTGAAGCCGAACTTAAAGAAATCTTATATAAGTCGGAAAACGGCACTGATGATATTATCAGCACTCGTAGTAAAGTTATTAAAGAAAAAAATATTGATGTTAATGACTTAACAATGAGTGAATTAGTGCAATTTATTAAAGATAATCCGTCCGTATTAAAAAGACCGATTATGGTTGATACTAATCGGATTCAAGTTGGCTACAATAGTGAAGAAATCATGACATTTATCCCACGTGAAAGACGCGCCCAAATGGAAGCGGAATTAATGATGGGTGTCCATCAACAAAATGAAGACACCGAAATATGTCTTGATGACGATTGTCCTACTAAATAAGGTTTATTTATTTTATTAAACTGCAGAAAGAGCATCCATTGCTCTTTTTTGTTTGCTTACAAGGTTTTCTTTATAATCAATCCCAACTTCTTCACATACTTTTTTGAGCAGATATTGGGCTTTTTTCATCGATGTTGCTTCCATCTCAAGTTCAAAGTCTTGTAGTTCACCATAACGATTTTCATCGATCGCTAAAGTTAGGTCTTCATATTCTTGCTCAATGCGTAATGTTGTTAAAGTAGCAATAATCTTTAAATCACTTGGACTAATATATAAACTTTCGATAAAGTCACTAATATCGCCTTCAGGGAATTTACCATGAGTTTCAAAATCTTCAAATTGTTCACGGCTTAATGTTTGCGTTTTTTCAAGTAATCCTTCCGCCATCGGTAGTTTAAAAGAAATAACGTATCCATTTAAGCGGCGAACACGGAGACTTAATCCTAGTTTGCGCAAATCTTTATTTTCAGTATCAATATAATAATTTTTCTGAATATAACCATCAACAACATCTAGCTTAAAGTGTTTTAATACTTTGTTATAATCTTTCTTCGTCAGTAGTGCTTTTGCTTCAATTTCAATACTCGTGGCCATAGTAATTACCTCTTTCTATCAATATGATACAATATAAACGAAGATTTATAAAGTTATGGCCCTTAAAATTAATGTAATTGTGCGTGAAGATGAAAAGAGTCTTAGTGTAAGTAAAAGTTTATGTGAACTTGCACTACAAAAAGGCTTTTTGATTGATGAAGTTAATCCTGACTTTGTCTTTAGTGTTGGGGGTGACGGAACATTTTTAAAAGCAGTCCATCGCTATCTCACTAAAGTTAAACATATTAAGTTTGTTGGCATTCATACTGGTTCACTTGGATTCTTTGCTGATTTCCGTCCGGAAGATATTAACAATCTTTTAGATAACATTATTAAAGAAGAACTAAACACTAATGCTTATCGCTTAGTAAAAGCAGAAATTACCCAAAATAATAAGAAGCGTAACTTTTATGCGGTCAACGAAGTGCGGATTGAAAATGTTCATCACACACTTGTGCTTGATGTTTATTTAAATGATGAACATCTAGAAATGTATCGTGGTAATGGGGTGTTAGTTGCTACGCAGCTTGGCAGTACGGGTTACAATAAATCAATTGGCGGCGCTGTGATTAATCGTAATTTAGAATTACTTGAATACACAAAAATAGCACCGATTGCAAACAGTGCATTTCGGCCACTTGTTAACCCGCTTATTATTGGTGAAAAAGATGTGTTAGTGTTCAACGGGAAAAATGCCAATACATATTTTGGTTATGACGCTTTTACCAAGAAATTAAGTGACATACCTTTTAGTGTTAAAGTGAGTCTTAGTAATAAAAAAATAACAATAGTTCATCGTCAAAACCGTCCTTATTCCCGTATATTAAATGAATCTTTTTTAGGAGGTAAACATGACATTTAGTGAGTTTTTGCAGCAATATGGTGTGTATTTAGCTTTTGTTGTATTTTTAGCAATTGTCTTTTTAATCATATTAATTTTAGTTATTCCGCGTTTACCTAAAAAGGGTACAAAAAGTGTTGAACCAAGCATTTCAAAATTAGAAATTATTACACTTTTAGGTGGTGAAGATAATATTAAAGAAATAGCGTTACGCGGTTCGCGTTTAACAGTATCACTTGCGGATAAGTCGCTTGCAAACATTGAAGAATTAAAAAAACACGGTGTCGACCGTGTAATTGTTATGCAAGCAAAACTTGTTTTACTCGTGAATAAAGAAGTCGCATCACTTTTTGATGAACTTGCGTAATTCTTCTACCGGTAGCCCCATAACATTATAGTAACTACCTTTAATTTCACGGACAAGCTTAAATTCTTCGTCTTGAATACCATAGGCTCCCGCTTTATCAAATGGTGAGCCGCTTTTTATATATGCTTCAATAAGCTCAGGACTTAAAGTGTTGAAATATACTTCAGTAACAACATTTTTGTTTATTTCAAATTCGGGACTAACGAGTGTGAAGCCACTGATAACATGGTGTTTGCGCCCACTTAATTTAGTGAGCATCCTTCTAGCGTCATCTTCGTCTTTTGGTTTACCAAGTAGTTCACCGTCAATGACCACAATTGTATCGCACGCTAAAATAGTAGCTTCAGGGTACTTTGCCTTAATATGATAAGCCTTAAATTTAGAAATTATTTTAGCGGTGTCGCTTTTAATGCTAACCGGAATATTTTCATCAATATCGGGGACGATAATTGCAAAATCATCGATAATTAATTTAAATAATTCTTGGCGGCGCGGTGACTTTGACGCTAGGATGAACATACTAAATTCCTTTACTCATGATGACGGGAATAATCATTGGTTTACGACCAGTTTTGTCATAAAAGAATGGTTCGAGCTCATCCTTAACGATGTTTTTAACTTCACCAAAAGTTGTTACTTTTTCAGCATAGTGGCGCTTTAATACTTTGTTAATATGCTTTTCGGCATCTGGTAATAAATTAGAAATACTCCAATTAATAAAGCCGCGACTATAAATTTCAACAGGCACTAAAAGTTCATTTTTCTTTGGATCAACAGCAATAAGCACGGCGACCATCCCGTCTTGATTTAATTGTCGTCTGTCAGTTAGGACCGCTTTACTCATGCCTTCGGTAGAATTACCATCAATATAAATATCGGCGACTGGGAAAGAACGACCACGTGTTACTTTGCCATTACGTAATTCTAAAGTTTCACCGTTTTTTAGTACGAAAGAGTTTTCAAGGGGAACACCGACCTTTGCTGCAAGTTCGGCATGTAGTTTCAGCATCCGATATTCACCGTGAACTGGCATGAAATATTTTGGACGCACAAGGCGCAACATTAGTTTTAATTCTTCTTGCGAAGGGTGACCAGAACTATGAATATTACGTAAAATACTGTTTGTTAAAACTGTCGCTCCAAGTCTAGTTAATTGGTTAACAACGCGGTCAATCCCGACGCTATTACCGGGAATTGGTGAACTACTAAATACGACAGTATCACCTGGAATAATACTAATATCTTTATGGGTACCATCGGCAATACGCGAAAGTGCTGCCATCGGTTCACCTTGTGAACCAGTACAAAGCACGACTGTTTCTTCTGGTTTTAGTGTTGATGACTTACCTACATCGACAATACTAGCGTCAGGAATTTTAATATATCCTAAGTCGCGAGAAGCAGAAACAACGCGTTCCATTGAACGACCAATAATAATGATTTTACGCCTATAATTAACTGTTGCTTCGACAATTTGTTGGATACGACTGATGTTACTTGAGAATGTAGAAATAATTAGTCGTCCACTTGTGTTTGCAAAGATTTCATTAATAGCACTGATGACGGTTCTTTCACTTGGGGTAAAACCTTCATGTTCGGCATTCGTCGAATCACTTAAAAAGAGATCAACACCTTCATTACCAAGTTCAGCAATTTTACCTAAATCCATTTGGCGCCCAATTGGTGTTAGGTCAATCTTGAAGTCGCCAGTCCCAACAACACGGCCATGTTCAGTATCAACACAAAATCCGTAACAATCAGGGATAGAGTGTGTCACGGCAAAGAAACTAACAGTCATACTACCAAATTTTACTACTGTATCGCCATCGTATTCGACAATGTTAACGGGTGTCTTAATACGCATCATTTGTAATTTATGACGAATGAGCGCTGCTGCTAGTGGGGGTGCATAAATAACAGGTACTGGTACAACCTGAACTAGAAACGGGATTGCCCCAATATGGTCTTCGTGACCGTGAGTAATAAAAAGTGCTTTTATTTTGCGTGCATTATCGCGTAAATAGGCAAAATCAGGAATAACATAATCAATACCAGGTAAATCTTGTTCGGGGAATAATACACCAGCGTCAAAAAGTAGGATGTTTTTTTCATCTTCAAAAACATACATGTTTTTACCGACCTCACCTAAACCACCAAGGGCATAAATAGAAACCGGCATTTCAAATTTTGAATTAATAGCCATAATTATCTCCTAGAATTATTAAATATATAGATCAATATCTTATTTATTATGCCAAATTAATAATTAAATGTAAATTTAAAAGTCTCTACAAAGAGAGAGCGTCCGGATATCGAACTTTGTTTTCCTCATTAATCCGGTCATAAAATAAGACACCATGGAGATGATCAATCTCATGTTGCAATACGATAGCAGGATAACCAAAAGTATTTATTTCGACTTCTTCGTTGTTTAAGATATCAAAAGCTTTTACTCTTATTTTGTAATGACGATATACATGACCAGGATGGTCTTCGTCCACTGATAAACAGCCTTCACCGCTGCGTAAATATGCACGGCGCACAGAAGAAGATATAATAATCGGATTTGCGAGAACATATGTTAATCTTTCAGTTTTACCACGGGGGATATGAACGACAATAATTTGTTTACTCTCCCCAACTTGTGGAGCAGCTAAACCTACTCCTGGTCGTAAGTTATGTTCCTCAGCAAAAAGCGGGTCTTGGCTTTCCTTTAAATGCTCAAGCATTGCAAGGGCGAGTTCTCGATCAGAATCTGAAAGTGGGAGCGAAACTTGTTCGGCTCTTTTGCGTAATAAGGGATCACTATCTTTAAATATTTTCAGCATTCTTTTAACTCCGGAAATATTTTAACACATTTGTGTTAACAAGTGAGTATTAACGCTATATGATAATTCATCATTTCTTGTATAATTAGTTTATGAACCAAAAACTATATGAATTAGCGCTTGATTTACATCAGAATCTTGAAGAGCATCCAAGTGTTTTACTTTTGAAAGAATATGAAAAAGCAATGCTAAAAGATAGCACAGTTAAGGCACTGATTGAGCAATATGACGCCTTGCAAGAAGAGATTAATAGTTTGCTTGAGTCGTGTGATTTAGAAAATAAAGCGGTTAAAGCAAAATGCAGTACTCTTTATAAATTAAAGTATGTTTTAGATAATGAACCACTGGTAAAACGCTACAACAAGCAATATAATCTTGTTAATAAAATGTATAAAAATATCACAGAAGAACTGACAAATGCAGTGGGAATAAAAAAGGAGATTAAATGCTTGCTAAAGGACGAGTAATTGCTGGAAAGTATCGACATCGCCACCTTATTGCCCTTTTTGACGAGAAAACACGAACAACAAAAGACCGTGTAAAAGAAGCAATTTTTTCGGCAGTGGGTGATTATATAAACGGCAAGACAGTTCTTGATTTATTTGCCGGTACTGGGGCACTTGGTATTGAAGCAATCTCCCGTGGCGCTGCTCATGGTATTTTCTGTGAAAATGATAGTAAAACATATGATGTATTAACTGGAAACTTACAAATGATTGAAGAGCCTTATAATTTATATTTTGAAGATTATAAGAGTGCTTTAGCGAAGATTAAGCCTAATTCCGTTTCTATTGTTATTATTGACCCACCCTACCGTTATGACATTGACGAAATTATTAATAATGTTTTCAAAGCTAAAATATTAACAAATAGTTACACTCTTGTATTAGAAACAGATAAAGAATATGCAGGAGTGATAAATAATGCTAAAATAAAAAAGTATAAATATGGGTTGACACACGTTACCATAATTAGAGGTGAATTATGAAATTAATAGCTATATATCCAGGGAGTTTTGATCCGATTACAAATGGGCATATTGATATTTTGAATCGAGCGTTAAAAATATTTGATAATGTCATTGTTCTAGTTGCAGACAATCCCGCTAAAAAGCCAACATTTTCGGTGGAAGAACGAAAAGCGATGATTAGAGAATCAATAAATGGTAATCCAAATGTTAAAGTTGATTCAACAACTGGTTTAACTATACATTATGCAGAAAAAGTAGGGGCATACGCCCTGATTCGTGGGTTACGCGCCGCCATAGACTTTGAATATGAGTTCCAAATCAATAGTGCAAATAGTTTTATTAATTCTGGCGTGGAATCAGTCTTTTTAATGGCTAAACAAGAATTTACATTTATTTCTAGTAGCACAATTAAAGAGATGGTTAGCGGAGGCGTTGATGTAAGTAGCCTCGTACCTAAACCAGTTTTAAAGCGATTAGAAAAATTAAAATAATTAGTTTAAACGAATAAAAGAAATATTACGACCTGTTACTTTATTCCTTGCATAGGAGTAGTACTCGTCGTTATTTTCATATGTACAAATATTGCTGTAAGTAATATTACTAAGTGGTACACCAAGCGTGCGAAGCTGCAAGGTATTAAGTAGTGGTAGATCAATGAAATATTGAGGTTCAGTTGCCTTTATTGCCTTGATGATATCACCACCTAACGCAGCAAGTTCAAAGGCACGCTCTTTTGTAATTACACGATGACCCATGCTTGCGCTTGGTCCAATGTGTGCATAAACTTCTTCAGGTTTAACACCTTCAAGGAATAATTTACGAACGAGAATACCAGTAATATTGCCGACACTTCCTTGTTCACCAGCGTGAATAATCCCTACGATGTTATGTGTTGGCACATAAATAAAAACTGGTACACAATCAGCGTGATAAATAGCAAGATTAAGTCCAGGTTCATCAGTATAGAGAGCATCAGCTTTAATTCCATCATTAAAATCATAAAAACCGCGTCCAGCATCTTTAAAAGTTACCTTTTTAACGATCGTACTATGATTTTGAGCAACAAACACACTATTTTTAGGTGCCATCATCACTTCTTTTTTGCCGAAAAAGCATTCTCTATTTTTAAAAACTGTTTCTTTATCATCACCAACGTGTAGTGCTAGATTTAATGAAGAAAAATCTCCGGTTGAAAACCCGCCAGTCCGTTTTGAAGTAACAGCTGTAATCTTTTTAAAATCATTCCATTTATACATAAGGCGCCTCCTATTCTTATTATACATAAAAAGTAGTTAAATTATTATTCATAGTAAGCCATCACTTTAAACTAGTATGTTATACTAAATTTATTATGGATAGTAAAAACCTTTATGATTTTCTTATTAAAGTACAATCAATCGCTAAGATTGGATTATTATATACAACCGACCCGTACGCAAAGAAAAATTATATTGAAATTGAACAAATGACGCTTTCATTACTTGAAGATCTGCAAGCAGTGAATTTAGAGCGAAATAATTATTTCAAAAGAGATATNNCAATTATTAATGGTTCAAGAAAAGGAAGACGGGGGTTTTTCGTTGCCTGGAGGATGGGCAGATTTATATGATAGCCCAACTGAAGCCATCTTAAAAGAAACAACTGAAGAAGCTGGAGCAAAAATTAAAATTATGGGGATTGTGGCCTTTTTGCATCGCACACCTTTTAAAACTCCTACCTCTGTGCCGGAATATGTTTTAGTGTTTAAAGCTGAGTTTGTTGAGTTTATTGGGGAACATGACCATGAAATACTTACCGTAAAATGGGTTGATCCTTATAACTTGCCGCCACTTTCACATAAAGTTACAAAACATGAAGTTGAACGAATGATCAATGCCGCGCTTCATGACAAAACTATTTTTGATTAGCATATACTCGTACCACGTGGAGCGCATAAATGCTATAATAAAAAANNGGAGATTTTGCTAAAACTGTATTAATGCCAGGCGATCCAAAGCGGGCTGAATGGATTGCAAACACTTTTCTTACTGATGTTAAAAGAGTAACTGATGTTCGTAATATTTTTGGTTATACCGGATATTATAAAGGAAAAAGAGTATCAGTTATGGCAAGTGGGATGGGTTTACCTTCCATTGGCATTTATTGTCATGAACTCTACACATATTATGGTGTTGAAACTATCATGCGTGTTGGAACATGCGGCACTTATCAACCGGAAGTTGATTTATTTGATATTATCGTCGCAATTGGCAGTTGTACTGACTCTAATTGGGCTGCTCAATTCAATCTTTTGGGTGGAACTTTTAGTGCGATTGGCGATTTTGATTTAGCAGTTAAGGCTAAAGAAGTTGCAAACGCTTCTGGCATTAATGTTCATGTCGGCAATATTTTAAGCGCTGACATATTTTATGATAATGACCCAAATTCATGGAAAAAATGGGCGAACCTTGGTGTATTAGGTGTGGAAATGGAATCATATGCGCTCTATACAACCGCTGCTAAACTTAAAAAGAAAGCACTATGCCTTTTAACAGTTACTGATAGCTTTATTGATCATTCCAAAAAAGCAACTGTTGAAGAGCGGCAAACCGGTTTAGAAAAAATGATTCGTGTTGCCCTAGAAATTGCTGAAGAATAATTATGTTATTTGCTGTTTTTGGCGTTAAGGAATATGTGATATTAGCGCTAGCGGTTGTGCTAGTGCTATTTGCACTAGTCAATATTTTTCTTTTCTTCAGAAAAAAGATTTTACAACGCTTTGCATTATTGCGATATTTTTATCCTGTAGTGCGTAAAACAGCGGTGTATTACGATTATTATTTGATTAATAAACTAGAGATTCAACTTGTTTCAAATGAATCTTTATTTATTGATCACATGCTTTTTGGTAATAAGTATATTTATGTCATTAATGATTACTTATTTAAGGGTGTTTTAACTGGAAACGCTCAAGATTCCAAGTGGATTTTAAAAGATAAAAAGGGACAAGAAATTATGGTTGATAGTCCGCTTTTAAAAAATAAAAAATTAGTGGAAAAACTAAGCCTTAGAACATCGCTTGATCATGCCACTTTTATTGCTATTACACTCGTGAGTAAAGATACGAAAATCACTGATTTGGAAGTTAATGATAGTTCAAACTTTGTCATAGATACTCGTGATTTTATGAAACTTATTTTAAAAATTGAGAGTAGAGATATTGCCCCGCTTAATCCAGAAGATTTGTTGAAGCGGGTTCATGAATTTGATGAACTAAATCTACGCAAAAAAAGAGGACGAAAATGGCGCAAAAATCGGTAACATTTCGTACAGTATTTAAACGCTATAAACGCGAACGGCGTTCTATTATAAGCTATTTATTATTAACGTTAGCCTTTTTAGCATTTAGCTTTGTAACAGTATATTTAAATTCCACCGAATTAGCGCTATTTGGAGCGATTTTGCTAGTGTTCGTTATCTTTCCACTAATTGTTGTATTTTCAGAATACACAGCACTTATTGAGTCTGGTGCACCAGCGCCACGTAATAGTCGAGCGTATTTTGATTTGTATAAAAACACTTACCGCAGCGGAAGATTACGCCATATATTTAATTTACGAAATGTTGTCGTCTTCCTTATTTACTTTTTGGTCGGAATGTTTATAGCTGGATTAGGAATGACGCTCTTCATTTATTTCTTTGATAAGCCTGTGTACGATCAAATGTTTAACTTAATGCTAGAGTTTCAAGGAACATCTACACCAGACGCATTAAATGTTTTAGTAACAAAAATAGAATTATTGCTCGAACCTTATATACCAAGTCAAATACTTGCATATAACCTTGTGGCAACACTCGGCCTTATCTTTATCATAGTAAAAGGTGTTTTTAATATTTACTTATCGATATTTATTGAACATCGTCCAACAACGAGCTTTATTGTGCTTCGCAATACTTTTGTAGGTGACGCTGAAACTAAAAGTAGTTTACGCCGTGTTCAAACAGGGATTGTTTTAATTGTCTTTTCGCTATATACTTTATTTAATGTTGGCGGATATTTCTTACTACAAGCCATTAATCCGCATGGTCCGCTTTTCTTACAAGCTGAATTACTTGGTTTAGTTGTGTTAACTATCGCTTTACCATTTACTACGCGTTTTACCTTTTATTTATATCATTCAGTTATGGAGAAAAAACGCGAACAAATTCTTCGTTTTGCCATTGTTGAATTACGTGAAATTATTAAAAATCCAAATCTTCCCGAACAAACAAAAACTTACATTACACAAGTTTTAAAAGTTCGTGAACAAGAATACGCTGCACTTACTGCCGTGGAAGCAGAACAAAAAGTCGTTGATGAAAAAGCGCCTGCTAGTAATGACGACACCACTAATGAAGAAATCGATTCAGATAATAAATAAAAACTGTTGACTTCATCGATTTATCCAACAATTAGTATTAATTGTCCCTATTTAAACGGGGCTTTTATTTTATAAATATTCACTAAATTTGGTAAAAAACACTTATTTTTTCAAATTTGGAACAAGTGTAAGCGTTATCATGAAAATATTTTCATCCTATTTCTTGGCAATCTAAATGTACTATGTATAATAAACCTATAAAACTATAAGAAAGGAGAAAGTTTTATGAAAAAGAAAAAACTATTAATCGTTGGACTTCTCGGATTAGTCGCATTAAGCGGTTGTAAAAAGCCAAGCTCATCTGTAGAAGCACCATCAGAAGTTAGCAGCGAAGACGTCTTAGTCGAAACTGTTCCAGCCGTTAGTGGCGTTAGAACATTCGCTGGGGAAAATCCTGCTGCTATCAAAGATCGTAAGGATATTTTAACACTTCTTGAAAGTTACGCCCTTGATACATTCATCGGTGGTATTCCTTATCGTGACAACAGTGCTGTCGTGCTTTACTCAAGCGACCTCAAAATGCCAGCAGACGACTATGTCGTTGGTTATGGATTCGGGGTTGGTGAAGCCGAAATTCTTGCACCACTTACAGGATCACAAGTTGCTCCAGAACGTGCAAAGTACTACCATACTTGGACTAATCAAGATCCAGGTACCATTAACTATATGGACTCACAAGAATCCGTTACTGGTGACCTCCACTCTCTTATCTCTTCAGGATATTGGGGTACAAAATTTAATGCGGATAAGACAGGATATGAATGGTATCCATTACTCGCAAATGACGTCGAACGTCCAATTCCTTTAAACTTTGACGAAGCCACTGGTACTGCTACCAAGTGGAGAGTTCCTCTTAAAGTTGGTGGAGACTTAAAATATAACACTTTAGGTGTCCACAGTGAATTTGCTGGCTTAGAAGTCAAATTAGAAGACTACTTAGTCCCATTCAAACTCATGGTTGAAACCGGATGGTTCCGCGGAACTGACTTAGCGTCAAAAGACAGCGGATTCGTTGGTGTCGCTGAAGAATTACAAAAACCAGTTGGCGAACGTAGCATTGAACGCGTACAAGGTATTAAACTTAATGTTGCCGAACAAGCTATGGAATTTGAATTCAATTCAGCCAAATCACCATTCTATGCGATGTACAACTTAGCATCAGGTTTATTCATGCCTATCCCACAATCATTCATCGACAAAGTCGGTGTTGAAAACTATGGTAAGGCTGATATCGACAACACCTTATCACTTGGTGTTTACAACCTTGAAATCTGGGAAAAAGACAAACAAGTCGTCTTTAAGAAAAACCCACTTTGGATTGAAGCAGACCGCTATACCCACGAAGGTTATGTCTTTACAATATTAGATGATAGCAACACTGCTTTCCAACAATTCTTAGCAAACAACTTACATAGCGCGGGTGTTCCTGCAAGTTACTTAAAAGAATACCGTAATGATGAACGCGCACGTCAAACCAAAGGTGACACTACTTGGAAACTTCAAGTTAACGCTGCCAACCAAGAACGTTGGAATGAATTATTTGGTGAAGAAGGCTCAATCGCTCCAGGTGGCGAATGGGAACTCAAACCAGTCATGTCCAACTTAGACTTCTTAAATGGTGTCTATTATTCATTAAATCGTGACCAACTTGCTGATACCACTGGTAGCCGTCCAGCATTGGGCTTCTTCAGTGAAGCATACATGATTGACCCAGAAAGTGGTGTGTCATGGCGTGTTAGTGAAGAAGGTCAAGCCGTCCTTGAAGGCCGTTCAACTGAAACAAATGGCTTTAACAAAGAAGCTGCTGGCCAACTCTTCAACAAAGCAATGAACGATTTAGTCGCGGAAGGTAAATATACACGTGGAACCGCTGAAAACCCAACCGTTATTAGCCCACGTATTCACTTCCAAACTGTCCAACAAACCGTTGACGAAGGCGGACCACTCAAACGGATGATCGAAGCTGCCTTTAACGACGCAGTCGAAGGATTCAAATTAGACATTGAATTATTTGCAACCCAAAACTGGATGGACGCATACTATGCAATGATGTTTGGTGAATTTGACTTCGCCTTCGGAAGTATCAGTGGTAACACCTTAGATCCATTATCATTCATGTTAACTCTTTGTAGTGACAACCGTAGTGGCTTTACCCTCTCATGGGGTCATGACACTGGTCATACATACAATTCATACGAAGTTGGTGGACTCGTCTTCAAAGGAGAACGTTATTCATATGACGCACTCTTAGAAAGTACACTTGGCTTAACCATCATTGAAGAAGGTAAAACCGTTCCATCATT
>MTKW01003041.1_pt1 | contig 12827 bp, 16 predicted proteins | sample 1042761 | NCBI WGS metagenome assembly MTKW01 (sample SAMN06205366, study PRJNA360243) | anaerobic digester metagenome | biome: Wastewater treatment plant; feature: Anaerobic digester sludge; material: sludge; isolation source: anaerobic digester fed with sludge from wastewater treatment plant ...
GCCATCTCTACAATTACTGGTCCGGCTAGCAGCAGCACCGCTTTCAGTAAATTCTCTTGCGATTGGCGAGCTAACGCCGATCTTCTCTCCGCTCTCTCCATTTTGACTGCAGGCAATAACATCGCTCCTTCTCTTAATGACTGCCATCCTCTGACAGTAACCTGATGGTCTAATACGATTTATTTCGCTACCAGTAACAAAATACCTGCCAGCCAACTAGATTCGCTCTTTGGGGTTTAATAATGCCTAATTTAATAGAAAGTGTTTACAGTGGACGCTTTTGAATGATAGGATTTTTCCATAGGATAATATTTACTCGTAAAGGAAGTGATAAACGCAAATGTAGCTATATAGCGAATCCTGAGGAGGTGAAAGTATAATTTGAAACCCGTTTCGGAGGTCTGGAAAGAAGCCATAGGGGCAATACTACCTATGACCCTAGTCATAGTTCTCTTACAAGTTCTCGTGGTACGTTTGCCCGCTCTAGAATTCCTGCAATTCCTTATAGGTGTCGCCTTCGTGCTGTGTGGAATGTTCCTTTTTCTACTTGGTTCGGAGACGGGCCTCCTCCTACTAGGACGCCTGTTAGGCAACGAGATTCCAAGTACAAGCCTGCCACTATACCTGATCTCAGCCTTTGCCCTGGGCACCATTGTTACTGTAGCAGAGCCGGATGTACGCGTGCTCGCCAGTCAATTTGCTGAGCTTTCCCAAGGAGCCGTCAGCAAAAGCGTTCTAATCGGTTTTGTGGCCATCGGAGTTGGGTTTTTCGTTGCCCTAGCCATGTATCGTATTGTTCGTGGGACTTCCATACGCCGGGTACTCACCATTGGCTACCTGATAATGCTGGCCGTTTCCTTTTTTACACCACCCCAATTTCTTCCTCTCGCTTTTGATTCTGGTGGCGTTACTACCGGCCCTATGACTGTGCCTTTCATTCTCAGTTTGGGAGCTGGTACTTCTGCCGTTCTTCAAGGGCGATCAGTACTTGCTGACGGATTTGGCCTAATCGGAATGGCATCGCTAGGGCCAATCATTGCCGTAATGCTGCTAGGAGTGTTGCTCGGATGAGTGAGCTCATTGTTTTTCAGGGGATTTTGCAGACTGCGCAGGAAGTATTTTTTGCTCTGTTACCTATGATCCTTTTAGTACCTATCTTGCACTTTGCTTTTCATCCTCCCAAGTCAACTCTGCTGAATATCGCTAAAGGATTAGCTTTAACTTTTATAGGAGTAACGCTATTGTTGCACGGTGTACATATTGGCTTTCTCGCGCCTGGCCGCAGCATCGGCGCGGCTATCGGCAGCTTAGAGTATAAATGGCTGGCAATTCCCATCGGTGCCTTTATCGGCTTCGTGGCGGTCATGGCTGAGCCAGCTGTGCAAGTGCTCTGCAATCAGGTAGATGAAGCATCCAGTGGCACCGTGACTCGCCGCCCTTTGCTATTAACATTAGCGGGAAGCTCTTCCCTTTTGGTAGGGTTAGGTATGGCCCGCCTAGTTTACGGGATCCCTTTCACCTGGATAATTTACGCCGGCTACGCTATAGCATTAGTCCTATTGCAGTTTGCCGATCCGGTTTTTAGCGCCATAGCCTTTGATTCGGGAGGGGTCGCCACTGGCCCCATGGTCGCCACGCTAGTTCTCTCAGTGGGAATCGGAATTGCCCAGGTTACTGAAGGCCGTGACACCGTACTCGATGGCTTTGGATTAGTTGCGCTGGTGGCCCTGGCACCGATACTTTCCATTATGGTCCTAGGGCAAGTCTACAAGCGAAAGGATGATGTTGATGCCTCAGACTCAGAACGATCTGATAGTAGCGATAGTTAGAAAAGGATTTAACCCCGAGCTGGTCAGTGCAGCCAAAAGGGCTGGTGCCCAGGGAGCAACTATTATTTATGGGCGCGGCAGCGGAGTCCATGATACGAAGAAGTTGTTGGGCATCCCCATTGAGCCGGAAAAGGACATCATCTTGATTGTGGTTAACCGCGACATTAGTGGGCAGGTCTTAGAAGCTATCGTTAAGGAAGGGAACTTAGATAAGCCCAACACCGGCATTGCCTTTGTAATTGAGCTTTCAAAAGTGGTAGGCATTGCCCACCTGTTAGAACAAAAGTAAAAGCACACAAAGAAGGCAGCCCACGCTGCCTTCTCTGTTTAATTCTGACCATCCTCCCTGCGCAGGACTAATTGAGTTTGATATGACAATAGCCCCCGGGATTCTTCTTTAAATATTTTTGATGGTACTCTTCCGCATCCCAAAAACAGCGGAGAGGTTCAATTTCCGTTACTATGGGCTTATCGTAGCGTTTCTGTTCCTGGTCACGTGACTCAATGATGGTGGGCAAGTCGGCTTCATCGAGGTAGTAGATGCCGGTACGATACTGATTCCCTATATCGGGACCCTGCTGGTCCACCAGGGTGGGGTCTATTATGCTCCAGAATCGGTACAACAGATTGGCCAGAGAGATCTGCTCCGGATCGTATTCCACCAGGCAGGCCTCCGCATGGCCCGTATTATTACGGCAAACCTCCTCATAGGTGGGGTTCTCCTTATGACCGTTGGCATATCCTACCTTTGTTGCTACAACCCCTTTAATACGGGAGAAGAACTCCTCCACTCCCCAAAAACAACCACCTGCAAAGCAGATCGTTTTCATTGATGCATCCTCCTTCCAAACCTTGACCTTATGTTTCCTCAAGCTGGCCGCCTAATCCTGCTGCCCTCGCCGGCAAAAAAGAGCAAAATTAGTGATATAGATCATTAAATTATACTCATACCCCCGCTAAACTGGAATCAGCTAGTAAATACGTAATGGAGGTATGAGGTATGAGTAAAATCGAAAAGCTTACTGAAGTACTGGAGAAGCTAAACCACAATCCGGAGGACGCCACTGCCCGGGCCGCTGCGAAGGAGCTGGTGTCGGAAATCACCCCCCTGGAACTTTCTTTAGCAGAACAAAAGCTTATTGAAGACGGTTTAGAGCCGGAGTGCCTACAACACCTTTGTGCCATTCACTTGGAAGTGCTGGAGGGCGAGTTGGCCCAGTTCCGCAACTCCCTACCTACCAATCACCCGGTAGCTGTAATGATGACCGAACACGATCAGCTCCTGGGTTTCCTTGTCCAGCTGGACCAACTGAATCGCCGCCTACAGAAGCTGGCCGGTTTCGATGCCAGCAACCCTGACTTCGCCCTTTTGGCAACCTTAGCTGAAAATCTACTAGCTGCAGAGAATCATCATCAGCGAGAAGAACAGGCTCTATTCCCTGTAATGGAAGAGTTGGGTATTACCGGCCCGCCCCATATCATGTGCCTTGAACATGATGCCCTTCGCATCAGAAAGCATGCTCTTCTAGAACTGGCGCAACAAGCGGAGGCTATGAATTACGACGAATTTAAGACTAAGCTGGCCGAATTAGCTGGCTACCTGGTCTTTAACCTACGGGACCACATTTTTAAGGAGAACAACATCCTCTATCCTTCAGCCATGGAAACCATCACGGAGGACTCGGTCTGGGAAGCCATCCAAGCCAAGTGCGACCAGATTGGCTACTGCTCCTTTACTCAAATACACGGCTAATACCATACAGGGCTGTCGCGCGAACAGTTTGCGACAGCCCCGTGTTGGCCTAGGGGATGCTATAATGGGGCGGGAGGTGAGTCTATGCTGCGCTGTGACCTCTGTAAACGGGGCTGCCTGGGAGCCTTCCCCCTCTTTAAGGGGCTAACAGCAGCCGATATCCACGACATTAAACAATTGGTCCAACATCGCTCCTACGAAAAGGGTGATGTGGTGGTCCATGAAGGAGATCAACTTTTCGGCCTCCATATCGTAGAGGCCGGGCAGGCAAAGGCTTTTACCCAGAATGCCAAAGGGCAAGAGTACACGCTACGCTTATTACAGGTGGGCGACTTCTACGGCGAGCTAGCTCTCGTAGCCCCTATGAGTGCCCCTTCCTCCCTGCAGGCCTTAACCCCCCTTAGGTTATGCAGCATCGACGGTCAAGAATTGCGCCGTTACCTACTGGCTCATCCGGCAGCCGCCCTCAGTATCTTAGAGGCGCTTGCCACTCGCCTACGGCAATCGGAGCACCTAACAGAAGGGTTGGGCCTGTTAGACAGCCGGCAACGGGTGGCAGCCTTGCTGTTACACTTAGGAGAACGCCAGGGCAAGCCGACTAGGGAGGGCATCAAGCTACAATTGGAGCTAAGTCGCACCGAACTAGCTAACCTGGTGGGGTTGCGCCAAGAAACCCTCAGCCGCTGCCTATCGGAGTTTGTGCGCCGAAGCTGGATTAGCACCCAAGGACATAAAATTATCTATGTTAGGGATGTGGAAGCGTTACGCCAGTTTGGAGAACGCTGATTCCGGCATATTATTCCACAAGCCAGCACCAGCTAGAAGAAGTATAATGGAACAAAACGTAAAAGGTGGTGAGCCAAATGCGATGGCTGCCTAAACCTAAACACCGAACTTGGTGGTTAATTGGTCTTGTGGTTGCTGCCGGGCAGTTTGCTGCCATGGGCGTCGGTGCGGCGCTTCTATCACCCCACTCGAACCCTAAGTATCCTGAGATTGCTCTCTTCTGCCTTGTGACCGGCCTCATCATCGGTGGTGCCGGCTGGCTGGGAGCCCGTTGGTTTCCTCCCATCGCTACCCTGGGGCTTATTCTGGGGCTGGCGATGATGCTCAACAGCTTTTCGCAAATCGATGGCTGGGGCGATCTGGTGGGTTTACTGAGCTTTATGTTCATGCTGCTAGGCGGTTTAGCCCTAGGGCTGGCTGTCGAACTGATAATTTGGGCATACCGGCGTTACAAGACTAATAAATCGTTATCCTAGTGCCTACCTAGATCTGGCTACCCCACAGCAGTAATCCCCTAGACATGGGGACTGCTGGCTTGTAAAATAGTTATAAGCAATGTAAATCGTTACCTATATTAACTATGAAAGGGGCTTATACTATGCCAAAGCAAATCACCATGTTTGGTAGCCACCTGTGACCCGGATGTCCCCCGGTGAAAGAGTTTCTTTCCCAGAATAACGTGGATTACACCTATGTGGAGATCACCGAAAGTATGCGTACCCTCAAGGCCTTCTTACATTACCGGGATAACCACCCGGCCTTTGCCGAAATCAAGGCTGCAGGACGTGTGGGCCTACCATGTATCGTAGTTAATGAAGGCGAGAAAGTGCTTTTTGGGAAACCTGACCTTGCTGAATTAAGTTAACCACCAGCACGCCCGTAGGGCGTGCTTTTTCATTTCTGTCATTGAACTCGTGGGAACAATATGCCAACCTTGTCGTCTATAACACTGCCTGGGCACCTAGGACATTTGGCGTCATTCCTACTCTTAGCCGCCGTCCAGAAAAGTAGCAAAGAGGAGTGATAGAATGCAGAATTGGAAAAGATTTATCGGTACGACGGGCCTTTGCCTCGCCCTATTAGCACCACTGCCAGCAAATGCTCTGGAGATTTCCCTACCAGCTTTACGAGCTGGCGATGCGATAGCTCTCCCTACTCCGATAGAGGGGACCGTACTGCCGGCACCGGTAGTAGTTCGCGGTGAGCTGACCTATGTAGATATAGAGGGCGGTTATTACTCGGTGGCGGGCTACCGACTGATCGCCGACGAGGAAGAACTGGCCGCCTATTTAGGGCAAGTGGTAGCCGTGACTGGTCAACTAGCCGAAGATATTTCTATTTTCATGACCAAAGCTTTCCAGGTGGAGCGACTTGTACCAGCGGCGGAAGAGTTGCTTCGAATCACCGGTGATTTGGTTTACGAAGACATAGAGGGTGGTTATTACGCCGTTGACGGCTATCGGCTCATTGGTGACGAAGAAGAATTTGCAGCTTTGCTTAACCAACCGGTGGTGGTTCTGGGTACACTGGCCGACGAGATGTCAATCTACATGACTAAAGCCATTCAGGTACATAACATTTTAGGCTTCGCCCAGCCNNGCCGTTGACCTGGGGCCAGTTCAAATTGCAGAAAGAGGAGTTCTTATGGTGCCGTTGCGGGCTATTGCCGAAGCGGCTGGCGGAAAGGTGGCTTGGTTTTCAAACACGAGAACCGCTAGAGTGGAATTGCCCGACCGGATAGTCAGTTTTACTCCTGGCACCGGTGAAGTAGAGGTAGTAGGTATTAGCCAACATAGTGTAACCATGGCCATGGCGCCGGAGATCATTGGCGACCGTCTACACATATCCGCCGATGCCTTATCTTCTGTTTTCGGCCTGATGGCCATGGATACGGGAAGTAATGAGCTGTCGTTGGTAAGCCGCCCTCAGCTAGAGGATCCGGGCCCTGGGCCTATGGATGGGTTGGACTGGGGCAGCGTAAGCGGCACTATCCGGCAGATCGAAACCCAAGGCAAGACCAGGATTTTAGTGGAAGGCGAAACCATGTCCAACGGCGACCCCATGCTCATTTGGCTCACCATCGCTGATGACAGCAAAGTACTTTGGGCCGAAACACAAGAGCCTGGCAGCATGGATGATTTTGCCATAGGTCTGAAGATTGAGGCCGCCTTAACTGGCCCGGTGCTGGAATCCTATCCGGCCCAAGGCGGGACCAACAAAGTAACCATTCTCAAGTAGGCCAGTAACTGACTAAAGGCACGCAGAACCCTCTGCGTGCCTTTTCTATCCCCATTGCGGCTGCTCATTTTCCAGTTCTGCTCCTATCAAGAGGCCGGCCTACCATACCTTACCAATACATGCCACAGCAGCTTGATTTCCTGTAGCACCTGACTATAGGTACCTCGGTCACGCCAGGCATCGGGAGTTTGCATCAGATCGTGGGCTGCCTCCCCTAAGAGCCTAGCATTAACCACTCCCCCTTTACCAATACGTTGGGCCAGGGAAGGCATAGTGGGCCCACGGAAGTCGGTGGGAACAGCGTGGACGTCTAGCACAAAACCCATATGCCAATAAAGCTCAATGTCATACTTGCCACACAGTAGCTCTAATAGGTTGCCAACACGGGTACCCCTAAAGGACGGATCGGCCACCAAAATTTCCACGTCAGTCTGCAGTGACAGATCACCATGTATCTGAGCTTCAATGTAATGGTTAAGGTTGCGGCTGGGTATTCTCTTAGCCGGATCCATAAAGGGCTTTTCCAAGTTTGTTAAGAGATGGGCAAATAGTTTCCGAGGGGTCAAATTATTGGCCCCTAAAGCATCATTTCTGTGAAAAACCTCCGTTAGCAGGGCGGCGAGAATGTCATCGAATTCTTCATAGGTGCCCCTTTCTTGGGGCTCCAGATGGGAATCCAGATAAGTAAAGGTACAGCGGCTGGCCACCTGCGGATAGAGCAAGAAGTAGCAACAGCCAAAGCGGGGCGCCGGGCCATCAGGGTGTAGCATAAGGTCAAGGGCACCATACTTGGGGCGCTCGCCCATAGTTACCCCTTCCGTATGATACGCCCCCCCAAAAAGCTGTCGCTCCCAGCGGTCCCGATCCCCTCCCGGATAGGCGGAAAGACTACCACTAGAGATTGATGTTTCAAACTGGCTTTTATAAACCCCCTGCTCGAGAAGGTGCTCCGCTACACTGCGCCGATCCGGCAGAGGCCTATCGGGATGAAAATGCAGTCCCACCCGGGCGTGGGATTTAATCTTGGCTGTAGCTTCCTCATAGACGGCATAACTAACGTCCGACATCTCTAGCACTTCAGCAATTGCCTTCTGTGCGGTCGCTTTTCTCTTCTTCGCCCATTCGGTTACATGAGCCAGCGCCTGAGTCTGCGCGGCGGTCAACTGGAAACTTCTTGCACCCACTTCCTTTCTCCCTCCCTAACCGCATTACACCTTCCTAGCGATAACCCTTACAGGCGCCCCATCGGCCCGGATTCTCAGAGGCAAAACAATGACCTCAAAGGACGGCCAGTCTAGTAGTTGGTTCAGGTTAGTCAGATTCTCTAAAAGATACACCCCTTGGGATAGGAGGCACTTGTGTACGGGGAATGGCGGCCCGTCGGGGGAAGGGAGGTCCATTCCCAGCAGCTTGACCCGCTTTGCCAGCAGAAACTCACAGAATTCGGGAGCCACCCGGGGATGGTCAANNTTGGCACCTGCCGGTCGTAATTTGGTTGCCACTGAATAAGCGGTTGGTTACGCACGTCGAGCACACACCCCGGGCCAATAAGCGAGGTCAAGGGCAACTTGGACACGTACTGCTCCGAGGGCAACATGTGCAGTGGTGCATCCAAATGGGTGCCTACATGCATACCTATGCGCAGCTGGTGGTTATTATGTTGGTCCTTCTCCAACCAACGTGTCTGCACCAGTTCCATGGGTTCGTCGCCGGGGTACACGGGCATACCCGGCTCTATTTCATGAGAAAGATCCACTATCCTAGCCATGACACCTCTACTCCCGGCCGGGCCATTTGGCTTCCGGTTCTACCCAATACACCCCGCCGTCACGGCGCATAAAGCCAAGGTCCACAAACATGCGCCGCACCAAACAATAGTCCTCATAGCGCTCCGCTATCCTGACGTTGACTTCCGCCTCCGAGTAAGCCACTCCCGGCTCAAAATCCTGCATNNNCATTTTCTCACCTACTTTTCATAAACGGGGGACACTGCCCCTACAGTCTCAATTGTATTAAATTTCGATTCCTGCCCGCCTAAGGGCATCGGGCAGAGTACTGGTAATTCGCCCCTGCCTAGCATACTTGCGGGAAATATGCTCGCCCCAGCCATACTTGTCATAGCCTACCTGATCTTCTCCCGGCTCGGGTTTTGGAATTTTGGCGTTTAGCCGGGCGTAGTAGCCCTCTCGAATTAGGCCCGCATCCATCACTGAAAGGGCTTCCTCCACATCGGCAGGTGCTAAATCGAAGTACTCATCCTTGTGTAAAACAAACTTAGTAGGAATGCGAGGCCGCTGTGCCGGCTTCTCTGCCGGATAACCCAAAACCATGCCCACCACCGGAAATACCCGCTCCTGCAACTTGAAAATCTCCCTGAGCTCCGTATCTAGATGAGGGGCAGCGCCCAAGAATACCGTACCTAAGCCCAAGCTTTCAGCGGCTAAAACCATGTTTTGAGCAAAGTAGGCCACGTCTTGAATGCCCAAGAAGAGCATCATTAGGTCGTTGGCCGTGTTCACACGGCCTTTGGCGGCAACAAACTTCTCCAGCTTACGGAAATCAAGGCAAAACAACATGAAGACCGGGCCGCGTTTAACTAAAGGACCAAACAACTCACTAAGCCGCTCCCGCTTTTCCTGCTCCTTGGTATAGATGCAGGCATACATTTGACCTGTAAAAGGTGCCTGCTGGCCCGCTCGAGCTATCTGCTCAATTAGCTCGTCGGGCACATCCTGCTCTGTGAACTTGCGAATAGAAGCGTGCGCCAAAATAGCCTTAATTACTTCACTCATGGTTTCCTACCTCCTTCTGCCCCTCCTTTTCGCCTTCTCCGTTCGAATTCCTCTCCCGTAACTCGGTGTATTTTGGCCCGCCTAAATACTCTCGGAATATTTCGCAACAGGTAATTGCCTCTCGCTTTAGAATATGTTTAGAGATACTAAAAATCTCTCGGCTCACAGGAAAGGGGACAGAATTTATGTGGAGTGCAATCGGTGTAGCTGCGTCCTTCTTAGTGATTATTGTGCTGGTAACGCGCAAGGTGGCCCTGGGTTACGCCCTCCTAGCCGGCTCATTTGTCGCAGCTATCTCTTCCGGCTTAAGCCCTTGGGGCTTCCTAACTTTATCGGCCAAAACTTTGGTACAACCGGGCACCCTCAACCTGGTGTCTACCTTGGTTCTAATCAGCATATTGGGTAGCTGGATGAAAAACCTGGGAATTCTCGACCGCATGGTTGATGCCCTGGAAAAGGTTCTGCGTAGCGCCAAGCTCACCATTACAGTCATTCCTTCTATAATGGGAACATTACTAGTCACCGGCGGCGCCATTATGGCGGCACCTATGGTAAACTCTATTGGGGAGCGTATCAATTTAAGTAATAAACGACGAGCAGCAATTAACCTGCTCTACCGTCATGCTTGGTACTTTATTTTCCCTTTTGCACCCGCCTTTATTTTGGTTAAGGAAATTGCCAATGTGGAAATTAATCGGCTGATTCTCATCCAATTTCCCCTTACTGTCGTGGCGGTTTGGTCCGGCTATCAGGCTTGGCTAAAAGACGTGCAGGAAGACAACGGGGCTGCGCCCAAGCCAACTAGGGATGACTATCTGGATCTACTGCGCTACACTTCTCCCCTCTGGAGTGCACTAGTGCTGGGTTTAGGGTTCGGTTTGCCCTTTCAGCTGGCTCTTTTAGTAGGTCTGGGGCTGGCCCTCTATTTTGGTCGCCCTCAGTTGAATCAGATTCCTATGATGATTCTAAAGGGCATTCAAGTTCCCATTGTGCTTTCCGGTGTGGGCATCATGATCTTCAAGGATGTGCTGACCAGTGGCGATACCCTTAGCACCCTAACCAGCGGGTTGCTTAACTTAGGCTTACCGCTGTGGCTTATTGTTTTGGTGCTGCCGGCGCTGGTATCTTTCGTGTCCGCATCTTCCACGTCCGGTATCGGCATTACACTCCCCTTACTGCTACCAGCTATCCAGCAATCGGAGCATTTGCTACTATATGTGGCCGGCGTCTATACCGCCTCTTTCTTGGGTTACTACTCGTCTCCTCTCCACCTATGTCAGGTCCTGACCTTGGAATTCTTCCAGGTCAAGATGAACGATCTATACAGAGAATATATCTTGCCTGTTTCGGCCATGTGGCTTACCCTCTTTGCTATTATGGCGATAGGACACTTGGTATAAATGGGACAGGCGGATAGCAACTATCAGCTAAAACAAAACAGCCCCGCACCAGCGGGGCTCAAAGGTCAATTGGCGGGAGTATGTGGGAATCGAACCCACCACGCGCTTTATTAGAGCGCGTTGCCGGATTTGAAGTCCGGAAGGCACACCAGAACCTATCTACTCCCGAAACAGGTTTACGGCATTCAGTATAGCATGCCTGCAGATTCTCTGTCAAAGCCAGTTGTTCGGTGTTGCATTAAACTATAGACAGATATGGAGGCTTGGTGCAAGATGACAAAAAGGCCCATCGGCAAAGGCTATCTTAACCGTATAAAAGGTTTTAGTCGCAACGCCCGATTATACTTGATGTTTATTGCCCTAGGGCAGATCAGCTTGGGGGCCTATCAAGTAACATACAACCTATATCTACGCTCATTAAACTACTCGGTTTCCACCATTGGACTTTTGGTATTCGTTGAAACCTTAGCCAGCGGGTTATCTTCTTTGCCGGCTGGCATCTTTAGTGACCGCTTTGGGCGCAGACGCAGTCTCTTTTATGCTATCATTCTCAGTGGCCTGGCGGCTTTCGGGCAAATCACCTTTACCCAAACTCTACCTCTACTACTATGCTTTAACTTCTTGCGAGGTTCATCTACAACCCTCAAGAACATCTCCCAGTCGCCCTTCTTAATGGAGAACAGTAAACCGGAAGAAAGGGTGCATCTCTTTTCCACCAATCAGGCCCTTTCTACCATGGCCTCTGTCTTGGGCAACACGCTGGGTGGAGCCTTACCAGCNNCTGGGGATTTCTATCAGTTTCTATCTGCTAGCCGCCATCCCCGTCTTCTTTATTCGGGAGGCTGAGCGAACATACAAGCCACGGCCGGCTTTAATCGAAGTGATGGGTGCCATTCAGACAAAGCGCGTACGCCAATTTGCCCTCTTCCAAGGAATGATCGGTCTAGGCGCCGGCATGGTGGTTCCATTCTTCAACGTGTTCCTTCGCGACCAATTGGGCGCCACATCGGCCCAGGTAGGTTCGATTATGGCCATGTCAAGCATTGTGCTCACTGTGGGCGTACTATTGAGCCCTATTCTAGCAGAAAGGTTAGGCAAGGTGCGGGCCGTATCCATCACTCAGATGCTGTCTATACCCTTCCTGTTATCGGCCGGCTATGTCCCCAATCTGAGTATTGTGGCGGTGGCATACTGGTTGCGTATGGCTCTCATGAACATGTCTTCGCCAATCTCCAACACCTTTTCTATGGAGATGTTGGATCCTAGGCAACGGGCCACGGCCAATAGCCTATTTAATATGACTAGCCAGGTCTTACGCGCCATTGGCGGTGCCATCGGCGGGTTTATGATGGACAATTTCGGTTTGTCCTCTCCTTATATCGTAACGGCCGCTCTTTACCTCTCCGCTACCTTGTTCTACCGCAAACACTTCGGTCCTATTGAACAGGAACTGAGTCAACAGGCCGTAAGATCGGCGTAAGAAACACCCCGTCAGGCTAACCTGGCGGGGTGTTTTTCTACACGCTTAATTCTCCGTATATTGCGGATGCAAAACCCGCCCCTCGCCTTCGCGTTTCGTTATCTTTTCCGCATCAAAATACTCGAGCAAAGGTAGGGCAAATTTGCGGCTAGTGTCTAAAGCGGTGCGCAGGTCGGCAAGGGTGATACTACCCTGTTCCTTAATCCATTTCACAACCAGTTGGCGCACCTGTTCTACCGTTTCAGTGGGGAAGGCCAACTCGGGCGTTACCCGCACGATTTCTCCCTGCTTAGCCATTGCCGCCAGCAGTTCGGCCACTCTTTCCGTGGTTTCGTTGAGTTGGTCTGCCAACTCGTTCACATCGGGGGGTGCATGGGGAGAGGCCTGCAATAGCTCTAGCACTCGTTCCCGCATGCGGGCATAGGGACCAGTAAATTCCGCTTGCCAATCCTGGGTAGCTACCACGCCGCCGCGAACCTCCAAGTTAGCCTCACCAGCTATGAGGGTTACCAAGCTATTGAATAGTTTGGGGCCGGCTTGGCGGCTGAT
>MTKW01024029.1_pt2 | contig 12818 bp, 13 predicted proteins | sample 1042761 | NCBI WGS metagenome assembly MTKW01 (sample SAMN06205366, study PRJNA360243) | anaerobic digester metagenome | biome: Wastewater treatment plant; feature: Anaerobic digester sludge; material: sludge; isolation source: anaerobic digester fed with sludge from wastewater treatment plant ...
GAATTAACGATTTCATTATAAAAAAGTTTAAGAAGATAGAAGTTTTCGAAATGCTTCAAATGCATGGGAGTTATTCTGTTTTCCTGGCAATTGTCGGCACAATTAAATCCCGAGAAGATAAAATTAGGGGTTATGGCAGGTTATGCTTTTTATCAGCAGGATGATTTAAAATCTGTAAACCGGGAAATTCTATCACAACTCCCGTTTGAATCCCAAATCATCGATAATTTTGACCCCGTATTTTTCTTTGGGGGCTACGCGCAATATGAACTTTTCAGCCACTTTTACATAGGCCCGGCATACGAATATCGTTATACAGGATCGCGCCTGGGAACGAAAGATTATTCAGGAATTTATTCGTTTGACCAGTATGTTAAAGCACACCAGATAGGGTTGAAATTCGATTATTCTTTGGTGTCTCTGAAAAAAATTGTGTTCAATGTTCAATTGAATGGGGGCGCAGGTTTTACAGATTGGAAAATGGACTCCAACCTTGAAATTGGGGAAGAAGTTCAGTTCCGTCAGTATAATAATTACAATTGTATCCCTGATTGCGGGCGTGAATTTACTGACTTTATCCATGAAATTGCAGATACTCTTTTCCGAAGCAAATACTTCATAATGAAGGATTTCGAACCCCAGATAGGGCATCCCCTTGCCCAGATTGGTTAGGTGGGTATTTGAATATCCAGAGGTAATTATGTTCTTACCACCCATTTAACAGAATAATCAGACCCGGATTGCAGAATTTAAAATAGGTGAGAACCTTTGCGCTATTAATGGCAAAAATAAATTTGTATTTTCGGTAAAAATTAATTGTTTCGCAACAGATAAAACGCATCATCATGGAATTAAATATTGAAGAAAAAGTGTTTATGGTGGCAGCTTCCAGCAAGGGACTCGGATTTGGAATTGCCAGGGAGCTTGCCTTGAACGGAGCAACAGTTTGCATTGCCAGCCGCACAAAAGATGAAGTAGAATCAGCCGCTGAAAATTTACGAAAAGAGACAGGGGCAACCGTTCTCGCATCGGTTTTTGATGCTTCCGATCCGGAATCAATCACTAAATGGGTTGATGAAACNNCCTCCCGGAAATTTTGATGATTTTTCAGATGCAGCGTGGCAGTCGGCGTTTGAGCTGACGCTGATGAGCGCAGTGCGTTTAATTCGGGGAGTTTTGCCACACATGCGTTCGGGCGGCGGCGGTTCCATTGTTGCCATTACCTCACTTTCAGTGAAGGAGCCAATCACCAGTCTGCTGTTGTCCAATGTTTTCCGCTCCGGAGTTGCCAGTCTGGTAAAAAGTCTTGCCAATCAGCTTGCTGCGGAAAACATCCGGGTGAATAATCTCATTCCCGGACGGATTGACACTGACCGTGTGAAGGCGCTGGACAGGAATCTTGCAGAAAAGCATGGTGTGCCTTCAGAAAAAGTGAAACAACAGCACGAATCTGCCATACCGCTGCGCCGCTACGGCACCATTGAGGAGTTTGGAAAAGCGGGCGCTTTTCTTTTATCTGATGCAGCATCATATATTACAGGTGCAAGTTTAACAGTTGACGGCGGAATGCTCAAAGGTATGCAATAAAAAACCCGGGGATACCCGGGTTTATATCTATTACACCTAAAAAATACAGTCTGTTATTTTACTTTTGAAACGATTGCTTTGAATACTTCAGGCTGGTTCATGGCCAAATCAGCCAATACTTTCCTGTTGATTTCAATATCGTTTTTCTTGAGCAACCCCATAAACTGTGAATAGGACAACCCTTCCAAACGGGCTGCTGCATTAATGCGCTGAATCCACAATGCACGGAAATTGCGTTTTTTGGTTTTCCTGTCGCGGTAGGCATACTGCTGCCCTTTTTCCCATGTGTGTTTTGCAACGGTCCACACATTTTTACGCGCTCCGAAATAACCTTTTGTTCTTTTCAGTATTTTTTTTCTTCGGGCACGTGATGCTGCATGATTTACACTTCTTGGCATACTTTTACATTTTTTGGTTACCGGCGTTTCCTGCAAAAGCAAAAAAGCTTAATGGCGCAATAACCTGGTTAATTACTTTTTTTAACTAATAAAAGGATTTTATTTCATGTTCAACAAAAGCTTCACACCCTTCTCATTACTCTTATCAATGATAGTCCATTTGGTGAGATTACGCTTACGTTTTTTACTTTTTTTTGTCAAAATGTGGCTTTTGTTGGCATGTTTCCTTTTAATTTTCCCTGTCCCGGTGAGCCTAAAACGTTTTTTGGCGCCGGAATTTGTCTTCATTTTTGGCATATTCCTACTTTCTTAAATTGTTATCAAAGAACTGTATTATTTCTTTTTAGGTGAAATCATCATTGTCATTCGTTTTCCTTCCAACCTGGGCAACTGCTCCACGGTTCCGATGTCTTCAAGTTCGGTGGCAAGCCTGAGAAGAAGTATTTCCCCCTGTTCTTTAAACAGAATTGATCTTCCCTTAAAAAACACGTAGGCTTTTACTTTTGCACCGTCTTTGAGAAATTTCTCGGCATGTCTGAGTTTAAACTCAAAATCGTGATCATCAGTCTGAGGTCCGAAACGAATTTCTTTTACTACTATCCTTACCGCCTTGGCTTTAATCTCTCTCTGTTTCTTTTTCTGCTGATAAAGAAACTTTGAGTAATCAATTATTCTGCAAACCGGCGGTTCGGCTTTTGGTGAAATCTCGACTAGGTCAAGTTCCAAATTTTCAGCCATTTGCAGAGCTTCTCTTAAAGGATAAATCCCAGGATTTTCAATATTTTCGCCAACCACCCGCACCTGTGGTGAAGTGATAAACCTGTTTATCCTGTGCTGCGGTCCCGTATCCCTTCTTCTATATGGGTTCTGTGGTCTTCTACCTTTGATTGCTATTGTTAAAACCTCCTATTATTTAGCTAGTTATAAATTCCTGATAATTGATTATTCACCTCTTCGTTAATCATATCCGCAAACTCGCTGATTTGCTTGATGCCCTTATCCCCTTCTCCCTGCCGGCGAACCGAAACCGTTCCGTTTGTCTGCTCATTTTCGCCAACAATCAGTAAATAAGGTACTTTTCTCAGCTCATTGTCACGTATCTTTCTACCAATCTTTTCATTACGTTCGTCAACGAAAGTGCGAATATCGGAATTATTTAAGAAATCTGAAATATTTTTCGCAAATTCATTGTATTTTTCACTAATTGGTAAAACAACAGCCTGTTCCGGGGCAAGCCAGAGAGGAAATTTACCGGCGGTGTGTTCAATAAGCACTGCAACAAAACGTTCCATTGAACCGAATGGCGCCCGATGAATCATCACGGGCCTGTGCCGGTTATCATCAGCGCCGATATATTCCAGATTAAAACGGTCGGGCAAATTGTAGTCCACCTGGATGGTTCCCAGTTGCCAGCTTCTTCCCAAAGCATCCTTTATCATGAAATCGAGTTTCGGCCCGTAAAATGCAGCCTCCCCCATTACTGTAACCGTTTTTAATCCTTCCTCTTCACAAGCTTCAATGATTGCCTGCTCCGCTTTATCCCAGTTTTCGGCTGTTCCAATATATTTTGCAGGATTATCGGGGTCGCGAAGCGAAATTTGTGCAGTGTAATCATCAAATCCCAATGCCTTGAAAATAATGAAAATAATATCTATCACTTTCTTAAATTCGTCTTTCAGCTGATCAGGGCGGCAGAAAATGTGGGCATCATCCTGCGTAAAGCCGCGCACACGGGTTAATCCGTGCAGTTCGCCGCTCTGTTCGTAGCGATAAACCGTTCCAAATTCAGCCATACGTATGGGCAAATCCTTGTAGGAATGAGGCTTCGCCTTGTAAATTTCACAGTGATGCGGGCAGTTCATCGGTTTCAGCAGATACTCTTCGCCTTCAACTGGTGTGGCAATGGGCTGAAAGGAGTCTTTCCCGTATTTTTCATAGTGTCCCGACATTTTATAAAGCTTCACATCGCCGATGTGCGGAGTGATTACCTGTTCGTAACCATACTTTTTCTGAACTTTTTTCAGAAAATCCTCAAGCTGCATCCGCAGCTGGGTTCCCTTGGGAAGCCACAATGGCAGCCCCTGCCCCACCGCTTCGGAAAACGTGAAAAGCTCCATCTCTTTCCCTATTTTCCGATGGTCACGCTTTTTGGCTTCTTCGAGCATCACCAGATACTCATCCAACATTTTTTGTTTTGGGAAAGTCACTCCGTAAACTCGTGTTAGCATCTGATTTTTCTCATTCCCACGCCAGTAAGCACCGGCAATGGAAGTGAGCTTGATTGCCTTGATATATCCGGTGTTGGGCAGATGAGGACCACGGCACAAATCGGTAAAATTTCCCTGATTATAGAGGGTAATGGTTCCGTCTTCAAGTTCGCTGATGAGTTCCTGTTTCAGTTCATCATCTTTTTCAGTGAAGATCTCCATCGCATCTTTTTTGGAAATTTCCTGTCTGACGATATCGTTTTTCTCGCGTGCCAGTTCAACCATTTTTTTCTCCACCTTCTCCAGATCTTTTTCCGTAAGCTGTTGCCCGCCGGGCAAAGCGATATCGTAGTAAAAACCTGTATCCACAGCGGGACCAATGCCAAACTTAGTTCCGGGATAGAAGTATTCAATGGCTTCAGCCATAAGATGTGCCGATGAGTGCCAGAATGCCTCCTTGCCCTCACGATCGTCCCACGTGTGAAGTTTTACTTTTGCATTTTCTGCAATCTTTCGGGATAAGTCCCAAATTTCCCCGTTAACCGAAACCGACAAAACCTCTTTTGCCAGGCGCGGAGATATGGATTTGGCAATTTCCATCCCGGTAACCGGCGAGGGATACTCTTTAACACTATTATCAGGAAGTGTAATTTTTACCATTCTTTTATGTTATTTTCAAAGAGGTGCAAAGATAATTATTCATTCAAAATAAAAATGTTCAAAATCAATCAATTTCATTCTTGTTAATTTGAATTAAAATAATCGAATGGTATGATAAAAGTTATATATTTGTATGAATCATCAATTTAGAACGGAAATACCATGGAAAAAAATATCGAATTCAAAAAACCGGTTTATAGCTTTTTGCCTTCCGAACAAAAAGAAGTTAATGCACTTTATGAGCTTGCACTCGATTTGAGGTGGTCGTGGGATCACTCCGCGGATGAAGTCTGGCGACAACTCGATCCCGTGCTTTGGGATATTACCCACAGCCCTTGGGCAGTTCTGCAAACCGTTTCAAGAGATCGATTCAAGGAGTTGTCCAACGACCCCCTGTTTCGCGAAAAGATAGAGTTTTTGGTGAAGTCCAGAAATGAAAGCAACCAGTCGCCGGCATGGTTTCAAAAGCACCACCCCAATTCCCCGTTAACCGGGGTAGCCTATTTTTGCATGGAGTTTATGCTTACCGAGGCGCTTCCGATCTATTCAGGGGGTTTGGGAAACGTTGCGGGTGATCAAATGAAGACCGCAAGCGATTTGGGTGTGCCCGTGGTAGGCATCGGACTGCTTTATCAACAAGGTTATTTTCGCCAAAAAATTGATATCGATGGCGAGCAACAAGCCCTCTATCCCTATAACGACCCCGGGCAGTTACCCATTTCCCCTTTGCGCCAGTCCAACGGCGAATGGTTGCGGTTAAAAATGAACCTTCCCGGATATCCTCAGTGGCTTCGGGTATGGCAGGCACAGGTGGGCCGGATAAAACTGTACCTGTTAGACAGCAACGACCCGGCAAATTTCCCTGTTCATCGCGGAACAACAAGCGAGCTTTACGGAGGGGGAACCGAACTCAGGTTTAAACAAGAGATGATATTGGGAATTGGTGGATGGCGTTTGCTCGAAGAGCTTGGCATCGAACCTCAGGTTTGCCATCTTAATGAAGGGCACGCGGCTTTGGCCATTCTGGAACGTGCCCGCAGTTTTATGGAGAAAACAGGACAACCTTTCGACGTTGCCCTAACGATTACAAGAGCCGGCAACCTCTTTACTACCCACACGGCGGTGCCTGCCGGCTTCGATCTGTTTCCGCCAGCTATGATTGAACAATATCTGGGCAGCTATGCAGAAGAGATGCTTGGCATTACACCCCAACAACTGTTGGGTTTGGGTCGTAAAAACCCCGACGACAATTCCGAACCTTTTAACATGGCATATCTCGCCATTCGCGGAAGCGGTGCCGTGAATGGTGTAAGCCGCCTGCATGGAGAGGTCAGCCGTAACATCTTTGGGCCCCTGTTTCCAAAATGGCCTGCAGCCGAAGTGCCTGTTGCACATATAACCAATGGCGTGCACATGCCCACCTGGGATTCAAAAGAGGCAGACGAAATTTGGACAAACGCTTGCGGCAAAGACCGGTGGCTGGGCATGAATAAAAACCTGGAAGAAATCCGCAAAGTTTCCGATGAACGGCTTTGGGAGATGCGCACCAACGCCAACAAAGCGCTTATTAGCTTTGCCCGTAAGCATTTTGCGAGACAGTTGCTGGGCTCCGGGCATTCGCCCGATTCGGTGGAAAAAGCAAAACACCTGTTTAACCCCAACGTTTTAACCATAGGCTTTGCCCGGCGTTTTGCCACCTATAAACGACCCAATTTGTTGCTGCACGATCCTGAGCGCCTGCTCCGCCTGTTAACAAATCCAAACTATCCCGTACAACTCATCATTGCAGGCAAAGCCCACCCAGCAGACGGGCCGGGACGGGACCTGATTAAAAAGTGGATTGAATTTATCCGGCAAAATGGCGCCCACACTCCTGTTATTTTCTTAAGCGACTACGATATGCATATAGGAGAAAACCTGGTGCAGGGTGTTGATGTGTGGATTAATACGCCGCGCCGTCCATGGGAAGCCAGCGGAACCAGCGGCATGAAAGTGCTTGTAAACGGCGGCATCAACCTTTCCTCACTGGATGGGTGGTGGGCAGAAGCCTATACGCCCGAAGTGGGATGGGCAATTGGCGATGGCAAAGAGCATGGCGATGACCCTGCTTATGACGCCAAAGAGGCGGAACAGCTCTTTAATTTGCTGGAAAACGAAATAATACCCGAATTCTATAACCGTAACGAAAAGGGGATTCCTACTGACTGGGTGGCGCGCATGCGCGAAAGCATGGTACAATTAACGCCTCGCTTCTCTGCCGACAGAACAGTGAAAGACTATACAGAAAAGCACTATCTGCCTGCTGCAATAGCCTACATGGAGCGAGCTGACAAAAAAGGTAAAAAAGGGAGGCAAATTGCAAACCTGTTGCACACGTTAAAACAACATTGGAATAAAATACATTTTGGTGAAATAAGTATAACAACCACCGCAAAACATCACGAATTTTCAGTAAGGGTTTATTTCAACGTCATTAACCCGGATACTGTGAAGGTTGAATTATTCGCCGACGGAATGAACGGAAAAGACCCGATTATAACCAAAATGGACCGTGGAAAAAAAGTGGAAAGTGCCAGCAATGGGTACATTTATGCTGCATCGGTAGATTCCGGGCGGCCTGCATCAGATTATACGCCACGGGTAATTCCTGATTTTCCCGGAATTTCCGTTCCACTGGAAACCAATCTCATTCTGTGGCAGCGTTAATTTCAGGTGAAGGAACCCTCACTCTTCGTTTTTTGCCTCCTCCCAGATTTCATCCATTTCAGCCAAAGTCATGTCATGGAGATTTTTTCCTTTCAGAAGTGTGCGGTCTTCCAGATAGTTAAACCTTTTGATAAATTTTAAATTTGTGCGTTCAAGTGCAGCCTCAGGGTCAACCCCATACAGGCGGGCAGCATTAACCATTGCAAAAAACAGATCCCCAAATTCAGCTTCAGTTTTTTCTTTATCGACTTTGTCGATTTCGTGGCTCAGCTCGTTCACTTCTTCCTTTACCTTTTCCCAAACCTGCTCCCGGTATTCCCAGTCGAAACCCACTCCGCTGGCTTTTTCCTGAATCCGGTTGGCTTTCACCAAAGAGGGTAAAGCGGTGGGAACTCCTTCCAAAACACGTCTGTTTCCCCCCTTTTCTTTCAGTTTCAGCGCTTCCCAGTTTTCTTCCACCTTTTTTGATGAACCCGCAACATCCACCTCTCCAAACACATGCGGATGGCGAAAAATTAGTTTTTCATTAATCCCTTCCAGCACATCAGCCATGTCAAACGCATTTTTTTCAGAACCTATTTTTGCGTAAAAAACTATATGCAGCATCAAATCACCAAGTTCTTTTTCTATACCCTGCAGGTCATTTTTCAAAATGGCATCGCTCAGTTCATAGGTTTCTTCAATGGTTAGTTTCCGAAGTGACTCCAGGGTTTGTTCCCTGTCCCACGGGCATTTTTTACGAAGTTCATCCATAATTTCCAATAGATGCACAAATGCCTTGATTTTTCTTTCCATTGCATAAAAATTTTAACGAAAGTAACCATTCTGTAAAACTTGCACCGGATTTTTCGTGTTTAATTTACAAGAATTAAAATTGGATTTATTTTGTAAATTTGAGCAGATATTCACAAATTATATTATTAAGATTGGAGAAACAAATTCATTTGGAGGGGATTGATCCGCTGGAGTTTTTTGGATTTAACAATGTTAAAATGAATCTTATAGAGTCGTTTTTTCCCAGGATTAAAATCACAACCCGCGGTCATTTGATGCATATCAAAGGTGAGGCAAAAGAGCTCAAAGAGTTTGAGAGAAAATTTGCAACACTTTTAGATCACTATTTTCAGTTCAATAATATCTCCGAAGACATTATTGTTCAAATTCTGGCAACAGGTATTCCTGCCTTGCAGGAAAACGGTTACATGGACAAAGACATCATTGTTTTTGGGAATAGCGGTAAGCCTGTTCGGGCACGGACTCCAAACCAGCGGGTGCTGGTTGAGGAAAGTATGAAAAACGATTTGATTTTTGCCATTGGTCCGGCAGGAACAGGAAAAACTTATACAGCAATTGCTTTAGCCGTCAGGGCGCTGAAAAACAGAGAAATAAAAAAAATCATTCTGAGCCGTCCGGCAGTGGAAGCCGGAGAAAATCTGGGCTTTTTGCCCGGCGATCTGAAGGAAAAAATTGACCCCTATCTGCAACCGCTCTTTGATGCACTTCAAGATATGATTCCGCCACGAAAGCTGGAAGATTTCCTGCGCGACGGAACCATTGAAATTGCGCCGCTGGCATTTATGCGCGGACGGACACTCAGTAACGCCTTTGTGGTGTTAGACGAGGCACAGAACTCCACCATAAACCAATTGAGGATGTTTTTGACCCGCATGGGGTTAAATGCAAAATTCATTATCACCGGCGACATAACCCAGATTGACTTGCCCAGGCGCAGCAATTCAGGATTGATATTCGCTATGAAACTGCTACAAAACATAAAATCTATATCTATTGTGCAGTTTAACACCAACGACATTGTGCGCCACCGGCTGGTGCGGGATATTGTAGATGCCTATCAAAACTATTACGACGAACTGGCAGATAAAAAAGAAGAAAACAGAAGCGATAAAGAAAATTCAGAGAAATAAATTTTACAACAATGAGCAATGCATTAATAAAAACAGATTTTCAGTTTCCGGGACAGAGAAACGTATATCATGGCAAAGTGCGTGATGTTTATAATATTGACAACCACCTGCTTGTGATGATTGCCACCGATCGTATTTCGGCATTCGACGTGGTGCTTCCCAAAGGAATTCCCTATAAAGGACAGGTATTAAACCAGATAGCGGAACAATTTTTAGACGCTACCGCCGATATTGTTCCCAACTGGAAAATTGCATCCCCCGACCCTAATGTAACCATTGGTCATTTGTGTGAGCCCTTTCAGGTGGAGATGGTAATCCGCGGCTACCTCACGGGGCACGCCTGGAGGGAATACAAATCAGGAAAACGCACGCTTTGCGGTGTTCCGTTTCCGGAAGGACTAAAAGAAAATCAGAAATTTTCCGAGCCAATCATCACCCCCACCACCAAAGCCCACAAAGGGCATGATGAGGACATTTCCAGGGAGGAAATTATTGCACAGGGATTAGTTAGCCGGGAAGAATATGAAATGCTAGAAGATTATACCCGCAAACTGTTTCAGCGCGGAACGGAAATGGCAGCCAGCAAAGGACTTATTCTTGTGGACACAAAATATGAGTTTGGCAAAAAGGAGGGGAAAATCTATCTGATAGATGAAATCCATACCCCGGATTCATCGCGCTATTTTTATGCAGACGGCTATGAACAGCGCCTTGCGGCAGACGAACCACAAAAGCAACTCTCCAAGGAGTTTGTGCGTCAGTGGCTCATTGCCAACGGCTTTCAGGGCAAAGAGGGACAATCGGTTCCGGAAATGTCCGAAGAGTTTGTGAATTCGGTTTCTGACCGCTATATCGAACTCTTTGAAAATATTACCGGCAGAAGTTTTGAAAAATCAAACACAGCAAAGATTAAACAGCGAATTGAAATTGCGGTAACTGAATTTTTGACAACACACATTTAACGCTTCCGTTTCTGAAATTGCCAGCTTTTGTCATAAATAATTGTACTTATGTAGGATAGAAGCCATAATCAAAACGGTTGCCGAAAGCACAGCAAATACCAGAAAAATCATACCCGATTGTGGTGAGGTCAGTTTTGCCTTTTTTATCCATGATTTCCCGGGTGAAATAAATCGCTTTTCCACAAAAAGCATGAGTGCGAAGGTGCCTGTTCCAATGGCAAAACCCAGAACAGCGCCTCCCAGAATATCAAGTGGATAATGAACTCCGCAGTATATCCGCGAGTAACAAAAAATTATTGTCCAAAACAGAAATAAGAGATTAAAACTTCTGTTTTTAAAAAGTTTTGCCATGAAAGCAAGCAGTGCAAAGGAGTTTGCCGCATGAGAAGAGACAAATCCGTACAATCCTCCTTTTCGCAAAACGTTGTGAACCATACTTTCAATTTCCGGATTATAAACCGGTCTCAGCCGCTGAATGGTCTCTTTCAGCAAAACCGAAATCTGATCGGAAAGCAGAATAGTGAGTGCGATAAACAGAACTACCATCCATCGTCTGCCCCTGTGGTTTTTTAAAACAAAATAGAGAATGGCTGCAAAAAAGGGAATCCAGGTCTCTTTCCGGGTAATCATAAGCATAATGGTATCCCAGAAATCATTGTGATAACTGTTCAGGTTTAAAAACAGCTCTGTATCGTATTCCAGTATTTTTTGAAAAAAGTCCATTATTCATTCAGTATTTGCCAGATTTTATCCTTTAGCTGAGGAATATTCAAGCCGGTCAGCGATGAAAAGAACAGGTGAGGAATACCTTTCAGCTCTTTGCTTATCTCCTTCATCAGCTCCTCATCCAGCAAATCGGCTTTACTCACAGCCAGATACCGCTGCTTGTCAAGCAGCTCGGGATTGTATTTTTCCAGTTCGTTCAAAAGAATTCTGTATTCATTCAGGTGGTTGGCGCTGTCGGCAGGCACAATGAACAGCAGCATGGAATTGCGTTCGATGTGTCTGAGAAATCTCAATCCAAGCCCTTTCCCTTCGTGTGCACCTTCAATAATTCCTGGGATATCTGCCATCACAAAGGAATTATGTTCACGATATTCCACAATTCCCAGATTTGGAGCAAGAGTTGTAAAAGGATAGTCGGCAATTTTGGGTTTTGCGGCAGAGACCACCGACAACAGGGTTGATTTTCCGGCGCTGGGAAAACCTACAAGTCCAACATCAGCCAATAATTTCAACTCTAAAATTTTCCAGCCCTCTTCACCCTCCTCTCCGGGCTGGGCATATCGCGGTGTCTGATTCACTGATGATTTAAAGTGGACATTTCCCAACCCACCGCGACCACCGCGCATCAATATCTTTTGCTCATCGTGATCAGTGATTTCAAAAATTTGTTCACCGGTTTCATCATCCCGCACAATGGTTCCCAGGGGCACTTCAATGATTACATCTTTTCCGTCGGCGCCGGTTTTATTCTGGGAACTTCCCTGCACGCCATTTCCTGCCAATATGTGTTTTTGAAATTTCAGATGAAGAAGTGTCCATTTATTCCGGTTGCCTTTCAGAATAACATGACCTCCCCTCCCTCCGTCGCCGCCGTCGGGTCCGCCCTTCGGCACAAATTTTTCGCGGCGCAAATGGGCAGAGCCTGCTCCTCCCTTTCCGGATTTGCAAAAAATCTTTATATAGTCAATGAAGTTCGATTCTGCCATATTTCTCCTTTCCAATTTCTAACCTGCCCGAAATTTAACTAAACTTTAAAAAACTTTAAAGTTTTTCAACAACAGCTTTCAGCCGGTCTGCTATATCCTGTATGGTTCCCTTTCCACTTATTCCGTAGTGTTTCCCCTGTTTTTTATAATATTCAATGAGCGGCAAAGTTTTTTCGTTATACACATTGATACGGTACTCAATAACAGACTGTTCCTGGTCATCGATACGTCCATATTTTAGTCCCCTGCCTATCAGACGGCGAATAAGCTCTTGTTTTTCAACTTCAAGACTTAACATTCCTGAAATTGACATACAGTTTTTACAGAGCAATTCATCCAGCGCTTCTGCCTGAGCAACCGTGCGGGGAAAGCCGTCAAAAACGAAGCCCTTCACGTTCTGACAAGAATTCAGCTTGTTTTTTATAACATCAATCACAAGCTCATCCGGCACAAGATTGCCCTTGTCCATAAACTTTTTGGCTTTTTTGCCAAGTTCAGTTCCATTCTTTATTTCCGCTCGCAACAGCTCACCGGTTGAAATGTGAATCAATCCGAACGTTTTAATTAACAGTTCGGCCTGAGTACCCTTTCCTGCTCCGGGTGCTCCAAATAATATCAGATTTAACATGAGTTAATTATTATTCATTAATTAATTTCTGAA
>MTKW01002703.1_pt1 | contig 12811 bp, 13 predicted proteins | sample 1042761 | NCBI WGS metagenome assembly MTKW01 (sample SAMN06205366, study PRJNA360243) | anaerobic digester metagenome | biome: Wastewater treatment plant; feature: Anaerobic digester sludge; material: sludge; isolation source: anaerobic digester fed with sludge from wastewater treatment plant ...
CTAATGGTCAGCGGGAGCGCAATTTACCAGAACACGATCTTCAGAAGTGGCAGCAGCTTATCGACTATAACATTCGAGATGTGGAGACGGAGCTTGCCATCAAAGAAAGGTTAGCAAAATTCCCGATGCCAGATTTCGAATGGGAAAACTACCGGCAAGATCAAGAGATTAACGACCGCGGAATTCTTTTGGATCAGGAATTGGTCCATGAAGCCATACGTATCGATAATATGGCCAGACATGAAATTGCGGAGCAAATGAAAGACCTCACCAAGCTTGATAATCCCAATTCAGTTAGTCAGATGAAGGAGTGGTTGTTGGAGCAAAACATCGAAACCGAATCGCTGGATAGGGCAGCAGTTAAAGATTTGATGAAGTCGTCACCAGGAGAAATTCGGGAGGTGTTATCACTCAGACAACAACTTGCAAAATCCAGTGTCAGAAAATATACCTCGATGGAGCAATGTGTTTGTAAAGACGGTCGAGCGAGGGGTTTGATCCAGTTTTACGGAGCGAACAGAACAGGTAGGTATTCGGGCAGACTAATACAAGTGCAGAACTTACCGAGAAACGATATGCAGGATTTGGAACTTGCAAGAGTGCTCGTTAAAAAAGGCGATTATGAGACGTTGGATTTGCTTTTTGATTCCATCCCTCACGTTCTGTCGGAATTGATTCGAACCGCCTTTATTCCGAAAGAAGGACGTCAATTTGTTGTTGCTGACTTTTCGGCGATCGAAGCGAGGGTCTTGGCTTGGCTCGCGGACGAGCGGTGGAGGATGGATTTATTCGAAAATGGCGGTGACATTTATTGCCAGTCCGCCTCAAAGATGTTTGGTGTTCCTGTCGAGAAGCATGGAGTGAACGCACATCTCAGACAAAAGGGGAAGATATCTGAGCTCGCCTGTGGTTACGGTGGTTCAGTTGGTGCCTTAAAAGCGATGGGCGCACTGGAAATGGGACTTTTGGAAGAGGAACTTGGTCCGCTTGTTCAGTCATGGCGAAGTGCTAATCCTAAGATTGTCCAATTTTGGTGGGACGTGAATGGAGCGGCACTGGCTGCGGTAAAAGAAAGACGCGTATCCATCGTCCGCGGTATCCATTTTGAATATAAGAGCGGTATGCTCCGCATTACTTTACCGTCTGGTAGAACCCTTCATTACGTTAAACCTCGTATCGGAGAGAATCGTTTCGGCGGTGAGTCCATTACGTTTGAAGGGGTAGGTACAGCTAAACGCTGGGAACGACTGGAAACCTATGGTGCAAAGATTGTAGAAAACATTGTGCAGGGTATATCCAGAGACCTGCTCTGTCATGCGATGCAGACGCTCCGCTATTGCGACATTGTTATGCACGTACATGATGAAATCGTCATTGAAGCAGAACCAAGAATCTCACTCAAAGCGATATGTCAGCAGATGAGCCGAACACCCGACTGGGCACCTGGCTTAATTTTAGATGCAGACGGCTTTATCTGTGATTTTTACAAAAAAGATTAATTAAGACCGTCCGAATTGGCCTCCTCCTAAGGCCTACATTGAGGAGTGAAGTCCCTCCAATACTTATGAGGAGGTAATTCGAATGAGTGAATTACGAGTTTTTGAAAATGCGGAGTTTGGTTCCGTAAGAAGTATGGTACTGGACGGTTCACCGTGGTTTGTAGGTAAAGATGTCGCAGAAATTCTTGGCTACAGCAATTCAAGAAAAGCATTGCTCGACCATGTGGATGATGAAGACAAACGAGATGGGGTAACGATTCGTGACGCCATCGGTCGAGAGCAAACTCCCATACTGATTAATGAAGCAGGACTATACAGTCTTATTCTTCGCAGCCAACTACCAAATGCCAGGAAGTTTAAACGATGGGTGACCTCGGAGGTTCTTCCTGCTATTCGAAAGCATGGCATATATGCGACAGACTACCTGATCGCTAATCCGGATTTAGCTATTGCTGCGTTCACTGCGTTGAAAGAAGAAAGAGAAGAGAACAAAAAGCTAAACGAGGCTCTTGCGATTAAGCAGCAACAGATCGCTGAAATGGCACCAAAAGCAACCTACTACGACATCGTCCTTCGGTGTAAGGATGCGGTCAACATCTCTGTCATTGCCAAGGATTATGGTATGAGTGCTATTCGCATGAATGAGCTGCTTCACGAATTGGGTGTTCAATTTAAACAAAATGACATCTGGCTCTTGTATCAAAAACACGCTCCGAATGGATACACCCGTACCAATACCCACATCTATGAAGGCCGTTCCGGTGAGAAGCGAACCAAGGTGCATACCAAGTGGACACAAAAAGGACGGTTGTTTATTTACGATCTTTTGAAAGCTCATGGTATCGTCCCACAGATCGAACAGGAGAATTAAGGTTGTGTCACTACATACAAAAAACAGAGATAGGCGATCGCCTGAAGATAAAAAACACCGTAATACATTTCGTCCGCTCGTTTACATTTGCTCGCCCTATTCAGGTGATACAGTAGCGAATGCTCAGAAGGCGCGAGCCTTCTGTCGTTTTGCAGTAGATCAGGGGTGCATTCCTCTGGCTCCACACCTATTCCTACCACAATTTATGAATGAAGAAACGGAACGTGAGCTTGCCATGTTTATGGATCTTGTTTTTATGGGAAAGTGCAGTGAGGTTTGGGTTCTGAGCGAGTACATTTCAGAAGGTATGGCCTATGAAATATATAAAGCTACGAGACGAAAACAACCGATTCGATATTTCAATAGTCGCTTTGAGGAGATAATGGCATGAGGCCTTTCACACTATATTTGTCAGCAACCTATGGCAGTATCCAAAATTGTTACTATCCAGATAAACATACGATCGTTAATGAGGACGATCTTTTACAAGCTGCATTGTTCGATCATGTGTCGGCTGAGTATAGGAATAGTTATAGGAGCACGGACCATTTTCTCGTAGCAGACAATGTGGTCTTGGATTTGGACAACGACCACTCCGATAACCCAGAAGATTGGATGGCATTTGACGATATAAAAAAAGCATTTCCGGGTGTCCAACTTGCTATGGTTAGCAGTAGAAATCATATGAAGGCCAAAGGTAGTATCTCAGCAAGGCCGAGATTCCATGTCTATTTGCCAATCTATGAAGTAACGAATCCAGACGAATACAAGAATCTCAAAGAGCAGATTGTTTCCTATTTTCCATACTTTGATCGAAATGCTTTAGATAGTGCAAGGCTGATTTTCGGGAACCGTCAGGCAGAGGTCCAATTAGTAGACGGCGATCTTCTTATAACAGATTTTTTAGATGAATCGGACTTTGAAGCTTGGGATCGTGACACGACTGCGATTAAGGAAGGTAATAGAAATAACACGCTTTCACGTTTCGCAGGAAAAATCATCAAACGATATGGGAACACTGAAGAGGCGCATGCCCTGTTTATGAAGAAGGCAGATCTTTGCCATCCACCTTTGGATGACGTTGAACTCCAGACTATTTGGAATAGTGCTGTTTCTTTCGGAGAACGTATTGCTGCACAAAAAGGCTATATCTCGCCAGAGAAGTACAATGCGGCCAATTCACTCAAACCAGACGATTTTTCAGATGTAGGCCAGGCGACCGTTCTGGCTAAGACCTATGGAGAGATGCTCCGGTTTTCTGAGGCAACTGACTTCTTGGTGTACAACGGTAGTTTTTGGGAAGAGTCACAGCCTAATGCACAGGGCTTATCGCAAGAACTGACACATCGACAGCTTGAAGAGTCACTACAACAAATGAGCAATGCAATGGATCAGATGATGCTCAGTGGAGCAGCACAGCTTCTAGAAGATGTCAGTTCTAAGAAAGCAATGGAACAGTTTAATCCAGTGCAGGCAAAAGCTTACCAGCAGTACGAAGAAGCGCTTGTTTACCGGAAGTATGCCATTAAGCGACGAGACTCAAAATACATCAGTGCTGCGCTCAGGGAAGTGAAACCGATGCTGCAAATCAAGCAGGAAGACTTGGATAAGAATGAATTCTTGCTTAACACACCAAGCTTAACGATCAATCTCAAAACTGGTGAACAAGGTGAGCATCAAAATTCTGACTACATTACGAAACAAACCAGTCTTGATCCGGATGATCGAGGGCTTGAGCTTTGGTTGGATGCCTTAGAGCTGTTTTTTCAAGGTGATCGGGATCTGATTGATTACGTGCAAAAAATCGCGGGGCTTTGTGCGATTGGGAAAGTCTATGTGGAAGCCCTGATTATTGCATACGGGGAAGGCAGAAATGGCAAATCAACATTCTGGAATGTCATATCACGGGTGCTGGGTACGTATAGCGGCAACATCTCCGCGGATATGCTTACTGTAAATTGTAGGCGGAATGTGAAACCGGAGCTTGCTGAAGCCAAAGGTAAACGCATGCTGATCGCGGCCGAGATGGAAGAAGGGATGCGGCTCAATACATCCAATGTCAAACAGCTTTGTTCAACAGATCCAATCTATGCAGAGAAGAAATATAAGGCTCCGTTCAGCTATACGCCGACGCATACGCTTATCCTCTACACGAACCACCTTCCTAAAGTGGGAGCTTTGGATGAAGGCACATGGCGGCGGCTGATCGTGATACCTTTTGAGGCGGTTATCGAAGATGCTGCGGATGTTCGAAACTATGCGGATTATTTGTTCGAGCATGCCGGTGGCGCAGTTCTTTCTTGGATTATTGATGGTGCGAAAAAGGTTATAGCGTCCAATTACAAGTTGCTTGCGCCTAAAAGAGTGCATGAAGCCATCAAACGATATCGGGAAGGTAATGATTGGCTAAGCAACTTTTTGGAAGAGTGTTGCGAACAGGATCCGAGCTACAGTGAGCGATCCGGTGATCTTTATACCGAGTACCGGTCTTATTGCATTCGGATGGGTGAGTACACGAGAAGTACGACCGATTTTTATACGGCCATTGAATCATCAGGATTTGTAAGGCAGCGCACGTCCAAGGGACGTTTGATTTTCGGGCTGCGTCTGAAGTCTGATTTTTCAGCATAAAAGTAGAAAAAATGTCAGTCGTGAAGGTCATATACTAAATTTTTTCTATAGGGAAGAAAAAGTAAAAAACGCTATATAGAAAAGTTATAGAAACGAGTGACTTGACTGACATTTTCCGTGCTAAGAGGAGACAAGGATGACAAAAATTGCATCGAATGTATGGGAGCGATGGTATGCGAGAAATCACAATTGAACAAAAGTTAATGGATGCGGTGAGGCAAAGAGGCGGCCTTTGTATGAAATTTGTTTCTCCAGGATTAGTTGGTGTACCGGATCGAATTCTATTGATGCCCAAAGGCAGGATGGGATTTGTGGAAGTCAAGAGTCCAGGGAAAAAGTTAAGAAAGATCCAAGCTATGCGCCAGGCACAACTTTTGGAACTCGGATTTCATGCGTATTTGTTAGATAACGTTGAAGATATCGGGAGCTTGTTGGATGCAATACAAGGCTCATGATTATCAAGAATACGCCAAAGAGCAAATTATCAAGAAGAAAGCCTGCGGTCTCTTTTTAGAACCGGGACTCGGTAAAACAGTCATCACGCTTTCAGCCATTTGGGACTTGATGTTTGACTACTTTGAAGTTTCTAAAGTTATCGTTATCGCCCCTCTTCGTGTAGCGGAGAATACTTGGACGGATGAACTGGAGAAATGGGATCATCTGATTTTTCTCCGTATCTCCAAGGTTTTGGGAAGTGAAAGGGAAAGAATTCGAGCGCTTGAAACTCCTGCCGACATCTATGTGATTAACCGGGAGAATGTTGCCTGGCTTTGTGAGCTTGGCGAATGGGACTTTGACATGATGGTGATTGACGAGCTTTCGAGTTTCAAAAACCCATCCAGCAAACGATTCAAGGCTCTTAGGAAAAAGCGTCCGGGCATCAAGCGGGTTGTAGGCCTTACTGGGACGCCCTCTACTAATGGTCTGATGGATTTGTGGTCGGAGGTTTATCTTTTGGATCAAGGGAAAAGACTTGGTAAAACAATCGGAAGCTACCGCGCGGATTTCTTTGTTCCCGACCGCATGAACGGATACATCGTCTATTCGTACAAGCCCCGTCCCGGCGCGGAGGAGTTTATCTACGGTCTTTTATCAGGTCTCTGTATCTCTATGAAAAGTCAGGATTTTCTTGAGATGCCAGAAAGATTGGAGCGAGATGTCAGAGTCAGGCTTCCGGATACGGCTAAAGAAATCTATAAGGAGATGGAGCGAGAAATGGTGGCGGCTTTGGAGGAAAAAACCATTGATGCCGTGAATGCCGCCGTCCTTACCAACAAACTCCTGCAGATGGCATCGGGCGCTGTTTATGATGAGACGGGTGCAGTCGCAGAACTTCATTCTGCAAAGCTTGATGCCTTGGAGGACTTGATTGAATCCGCCAACGGCAAGCCTGTCCTTATCTATTACAACTACAGGCATGAACGCGTGCGGATAAAAAAGCGTTTCAAGGATGCTGTTGAAATCAAAACACCGGAGGATTTTCAGGCTTGGAACAAAGGCGAGATTCCCATTGCTATGGCACACCCTGCTTCTATGGGACATGGGCTTAACCTTCAGCATGGCGGTTCTACTGTGATTTGGTTTTCTCTAACCTGGTCATTAGAGCTTTACCAACAGGCAAATGCCAGGCTGTGGCGACAGGGACAAAAAGGTACGGTCGTTATTTTCAGACTTATTGCTGAAGGAACGGTTGACCATGATGTGGCACTTGCTTTGGATAAGAAAGATGTTACACAGGAAGCCTTAATGCAGGCGATGAAAGCGAGAGTATGTCATGAGTAGCATCAAAAAAATAAAAGAAATGCTTAGAAACTACTCTGCGAATGCCATAAGAATGAAAATGCTTGAACAGGAGATGAAGCGTTTTATCCCCATTACGGCAAATGAGGTTTTGGAGATGCTGACCTTTCCCGGCAAAACAGGCGATGAAGTACCGGTGCAAAAAGAGCGTTCCACGAACCGAGTTTTTCATATCGCCACTTCCTATCGCAGGCTTGCTTGGCTAATTAATTACAAGGCGGAGAAGGAAATGACGGAAGAATATCAAAAGGCTGCAAAGGAAGTGGAGTTTATCCGCTATGCCATCAGAGCACTCCCTAAGTACTATCGAGACCTCATGACCTACGACGTTTTGGAGGGAAAGCGCTGGAGTGAAGTCTGTGACCATTTTTCTTTAAGCGGCGTCGAGTTTTCGAGAAAAAAAGAAAGAGCCATCTGCCGTATGGCTAAGATATTTGAAAAGCAATACCGATATTTCGGTTTTAAGGAGGAGGATATTTGTGATAGAGATTAAGGATGTTTTGAACAATTACGATACTTATCTCAATGAGCTGCAGGCGGATTTATGTCTGCTTAGGGGCATGCTGCAGCAAGATATGGACGAACCAGGTGCTTCATTAACTGAGCTTAGCTTCATGTTAAAACATTTAAGGTGTTGTTCTGAGTTTACGAATGATGCTGTTATTGATATGCGGCTTGAGCATGCAGAGCTTCGCTTGCGTCAATTGTCTCTTGCAGAGTGGGCAATTCATAGTCGACCAGAAAGACAAAGACTTATCTTGCAAGGTTTGTATGTTGAAGGCAAAAGCTGGCAGAAATTACAAGATGAACTCCATGTCAGCCAGACAACAATTTCAAGGGAGCGGAACAAAGCCCTGGCATCAATTCAGAATGAATTAGAGACCTGGCCTGAATTTAGGAAATCAATGTTAGAAAGTCGGAAATAAATGTGAGTGACTTGTAACTAAGAAGCCTGGTATCCTTAAACTAAGAAAAAATATAGAGACCTATGGCGACCTGCTGCAGGTTTTTTTATTGCGGGAGGTGTTTTATGCCAAGGAAACCGAAACGCCCCTGCTCTTACCCCGGCTGTCCGGAGCTTGTTGAAGGAAGATTTTGTAAGAAACATGAGCAGGATGAAAACAGGCGCTACGAAAAATATCAAAGAGATCCAGAGACTAGGAAACGTTATGGCAGAGCTTGGAAGAGAATCCGTGACCGCTACATAAGAGCCCACCCTTTATGCGAAGAATGTAAACGTAATAAAAAGCTTACACCCTCTGAGGAAGTGCATCACATCGTTCCGTTGTCGGAGGGTGGCACGAACAAGGAGGGTAACCTCGTGGCACTTTGCAAATCCTGTCATTCAACAATCCACGCAAAACGTGGTGATAGGTGGTATTAATCAATATCAGGTCCAGAATTGTCGTAGTCGAAGCGTTCTTTGTGAAAGACAAATATGTCCTTACCTTCATACTTTTTGAAGATTGCATAGATTGTTTTGAATTCATCAATTGTAATAGCGTGATCACCAACAATTGGTGAAGTTATGGAAATTCCTGGCATTCCTGGAGTAAACAAACGACTGTTGATGTTGACATAAACCCATATAACGCCGTCAAAGATTCCCTTACCCTTCTTCCAACGTTCAAAGCCTTCTGATTCTAGCCATTTATAAAAATCAGCATCCCAAGAGTCGAGTGACCGATCACAAACAACAAAAGTCGAACCATTGATGGGGCCTTGTGTGTCTGGCATAAGTAATACCCCCTTGTTTTATTTGCCTTCAAGGAAAACAACCTGAAGGCACTTTGTAAGAGCAGTCGCTCCAAAACCACGACACCAAAAGGCGATCGTCGAGGTTAATAAGGGCCTTTTACTACAATCCTGATCCATGCGATAAGTGTACTTGTTTTCAAAATAATCCTTGCATTGATTCGTTTAGTTTCGGGATTTCTGCTTTCAAGAAAGTAGTAGTACTGCTTACTAGTGGGATGTTTACGAATCATAAAGCTGCCATGTGCAAACGCATTTCGAATGTCTTTAAAAAAATCAGACATTGTTTGGGCTGAATTAAGTATGAATACAGTCTCAGAAAACGCATGCGAGTCGAATTGGCCGTGGTGAATTAATGTATCATAAAACTCGCTACGTTTTGGAGTTATGTAGTCGATATCGTTATTTCTACCAAGACCACATTTCTTTTTTAGTACTTTGAAATGCTTTGGTTCTTGCCATCCATATTCAGAAAATGTTTTTGAACCGTAGGCAGTATCAGGAACAGGACATTTCCATAGATAGAACTCGATGATTTTACTAAATTTGGCAGCTTCATCGTACTTATGTTTAGGATTAAACTTGCACCACTTTTTACTTTTATTGAGCATAACAAACTCGCAAACAGATTATTACTTCCTGATCATTATAGTATCTCTTAAGACGATAGGGTAGGGGCGCTAGATTCTCTGACATAGGCCTAGCGTGCAACGGGCGGTGGGTGACGCGCAAAAAAAGTCAGGTTCAAACGGGGGATTAACCCCTTTTTTAGATTGGGGGTGAAATAATGGCAAAAGACGGAACGTATCGAGGTGGCAGACGTGTACGCGCTGGCGATAAGCCAGCACCTCTTGTTGATAAAATTGCTGCAGGAAAACCGGCTCAAATCTTGCAACCTTTTGATTTTGAGTCTGAGAGTATATTTGCTCCTAATGACCCCGATGATGTGTCGGATCTCTTTGGTGAAGATATGCCTTCGCCTTCCGATTACCTATCGAGTCGGCAAAAGGATGGAAAGCCTCTTGGCGCTGACGACATCTATATCGAAACTTGGGAATGGCTAAAAGACCGTGCTTGTGAGAAGCTCGTCAATCCAAGACTAATTGAAGCCTATGCTCAAGCATTCGCCCGTTACATTCAGTGCGAAGAAGCTATTAGCACGTACGGACTTTTGGGCAAGCATCCAACAACAGGTGGAGCGATTGCGAGTCCCTTTGTAAGCATGAGTCAATCGTTTCAAAAACAAGCCAATCTAATTTGGTATGAGATTTTTGAGATTGTAAAGCAAAACTGCACGACTGCCTTTATTAGCAATCCGCAAGACGACATGATGGAGCGGTTATTAAAAGCAAAGCCGGAGAGAAATAAGTGATACTATGTGTACAATGTTAATTCTCTATGGAGATTTGTTTGGGTTATGTACTATGACGTAAATAGCGGGATCATTTTTTATCAAAGCCTTTCTAAAGAAGAAATGTGTCTGCTAATAGATAGCATTTATTTTATTGAATACAATTCCCGAAAAGGACTATATGCACTCAAACAATTGTATTTTGACAAGACGCTGAGTATTGAGGATAGTAGTTTCAGGTGTCATGTTTATATTGATTTGCTTATGGAAGCTTTAGGGCAATTGTATTCTAGATTTTTTGCTCCAAATAACAGTGCTGAAATGCTGATAGAGCAAGCTAAGAATAATAGAAAGCAATTTAGTATTGATGAGACCAATGTCATTTTTAGAGCGAGGCCGCTTAGAAATTATGTGACTCACATAGACGAGCGGAATTATTCTTTAATAAGTGACGAAAAATATTATGGAACTTTCAATTGTCTTTACCCAGGCATGGATGAATCTGCAAAAGTTGACTTGCTAAATTCAAACAACCCCCAAGCTAATTTGCTTGATCTGATTGATATGAAGTATCGAATAATTGATCCTGAAGGCCAATTTGTCGATGTCGACTTAAATCTAATTGAGGAAGAATTAACTAGGATATCAAAATTAAGTTCCTTTTTGTGGAAGGAATTGATGCCTAGAGCCTAATTCAAGAATTTATCTGATTTTACATGCGCCGTTAAGGCGCTTTTTTATTTGGGAGGAAATATCGATGAAACATTATCAGGCAGCAGAAGCTGTGACAAAAGGCCATCCGGATAAACTATGTGATCAGATTGCGGATGCCATCTTAGACGAATATTTAAAAGCAGATCCAAGAGCACATGTTGCAACTGAGGTTATGGCAACAGCGGGTTTCATACTCATTGCCGGAGAGATTTCAAGCTCTGCAAGCGTTAATGCGACGCAGGTTGCTAGACGCGTGGTTCAGTCGGTCGGATATGATCCGGACAATTTCGAGTACGAAGTAAGACTTCATAGCCAAAGCCCGGACATAACTCAAGGAGTGAAACGCGGTGAAAAGGCACAGAACAAAGCAGACCTCTTGGGAGCAGGTGATCAGGGCATCGTTTATGGCTATGCGACCAATGAAACCTCAGAACTTTTACCGCTTGCCTTTGTCCTAGCTAGAAGGATTATTCGAAGATTGGAGATCGCTCGTGAAGAGGGGATTATCGAGGGCCTTTGTCCGGATGGTAAATCTCTCGTAGTTGTCGAATATGAAGATGGTGTAGCCCAGGGTATCAGTTCAGTCGTTGTTTCAGCGCAACACGAGAAGAATGTAGATGTACAGAAGTTTCGATCTGCCATCTACCGAGAAGTCATTTCATATGTGTTAGAGGATTACTGTCCTTTTGATGATGCTGAAATACTAATCAATCCTACCGGAAGTTTTGTGATTGGTGGTGCTGATGCCGACACCGGACTCACTGGCAGAAAGCTTGCCGTAGATAGCTACGGTGGCCTAGCCAAACACGGTGGCGGTGCCTTTTCTGGAAAAGATCCAACGAAAGTCGACCGCAGCGGTGCATATATGGCAAGGCTTATCGCAAGGAGTGTGGTCTTAGCTGGTTTCGCAGATCAATGTGAGGTGTCAATAGCGTATGCCATAGGTAAAGCGGAGCCGCTCTTTTTTGATATCGACTGTTTTGGTACGAATAACATCGCTATTGACGACATAAAAGAGCTGGTCCAGAACACTTTTCCGATGGCTGTTGCTCCAATGATCGATTATTTACGTCTGCGTTCAGGCGGATATGAAGCTTTGGCTGTGGGTGAGCATTTCGGTGGAGAAGGTATGAAGCCTTGGGAGAGTTCGTTTGGTGGACTCGTTTTACAACTGGGAGGGATGAAGAATGATCACGACAGAACGATTTGAAAAAGTCGGAATTGATAAGCTGATTCCTTATGCCCGAAATGCCAGGACACACAGCAAAGAACAAATCCTGCAGCTGCGTGCATCTATACGCGAGTTTGGTTTTATCAATCCAATATTGATCGATAGGGACTATTCGGTCATCGCGGGTCATGGCCGAATAGTAGCGGCAAAAGAAGAAGGCTATCAAGAATTACCTTGCGTGTTTGTCGAGCATTTAACGGATGCTCAAAAGCGAGCATATATTCTAGCCGACAATAGGCTTGCACTAAATGCAGGCTGGGATGAAGAAATGCTCTCAATAGAGCTCGCTGAACTGGAAGGGGCAGACTTTGATCTCGATCTATTAGGCTTTACAGATGCCGAACTTCATAAGCTCCTAGGAGAGATCGAAACGGAAGAAGACGACTTTGACCTAACTGCCGCCTTGGAGGAAGCGAGCTTTGTGAAGGCAGGCGATGTCTGGACGGTCGGAAAGCATCGGCTTATTTGTGGTGACGCAACAAAACGTGAAGATGTACAAAAGCTCATGGACGGGAAAAAAGCGAACCTGATTTTAACCGATCCGCCCTATGCCGTGAGCTATGAGAGTGCATCCGGACTGTCCATTAAAAACGACAATCTCAAAGCCGAGGAGTTCTACGATTTTCTCCTTAGCTCTTTTAAGAACATGATTGAGGTTTCCGAAGCAGGAGCATCCGCCTATGTCTTTCATGCGGATACGGAAGGTCTCACCTTTAGAAAAGCCTTTGAAGATGCCGGTTTTCATTTATCCGGTGTCTGCATCTGGGCAAAGGACTCGCTGGTACTCGGAAGGTCACCCTATCAGTGGTCGCATGAGCCGATCCTCTTTGGCTGGAACAAAAAAGGAAAGCACAAGTGGTATGCAGGCCGTTCGGAAAAGACAGTCTGGCAGTTTGCCAAGCCTAAGAAGAACGAGAACCATCCGACCTCAAAGCCGATTGACCTTTTAAGCTATCCCA
>MTKW01012904.1_pt1 | contig 12809 bp, 13 predicted proteins | sample 1042761 | NCBI WGS metagenome assembly MTKW01 (sample SAMN06205366, study PRJNA360243) | anaerobic digester metagenome | biome: Wastewater treatment plant; feature: Anaerobic digester sludge; material: sludge; isolation source: anaerobic digester fed with sludge from wastewater treatment plant ...
GTCCCATCAAGATCAATTTCGGCAATTGCGGAATGTTCTGACCGTAGATCACGATCGCCGTCGAGGCGATCCCGCCGATCAGGATCTGCCCTTCCGCACCGATATTCCAAAAGCGCATGCGAAAGGCCATGGCCACCGCCATACCGGTGACCAGTAGCGGTACGGCCACCTTGATCGTCTCGTTGAAAGAGATGGCGCGACCAAACGTGCCCTGAACCATCGACACATACACGTCGAGCGGATTATGACCGAGGATAAAGATGAGGAGGGCACCGGTTAAAAGCGCACCGACGAGAGCGATAAAGTAGACGATCGCACGGTGCAAAAGAGACGCCGTCGGACGGCGCACCATCCTGACTAAAGGCCGTTTTATCTCACAACTTGCATAATCACTCATGCACCAACCTCCTCTCGTTCCGCACCGGACATCAATAGCCCGATGTGCTCCTTCGTCGTCTTTCTCGGATCGACGATGCCGGTCACTTGCCCCTGACACAAGACGAGCAAACGGTCGGATATATCCATCAGGACATCGAGATCTTCGCCGACGAAGATCACGGCGACGCCTTTGTCTTTTTGTTCGTTCAACAAATGGTAGATCGTGAAAGAGGCGTTGATGTCGAGACCTCTGACTGGATAGGCGACCATCAGCATCTGAGGATTACTGATGATTTCGCGTCCGAGCAAGACCTTTTGCACGTTCCCGCCGGAGAGCTGCCGGATCGGTGTTTTGACACCGGGTGTCACGATCTCCAAGGCATCGATCAGTTGCTCGGCCGTCTTTTTCGCCGTCTTTCTGTCGACGAATGGTCCTTTGTTGTCGCGATAGTTTTTGAGCATCACGTTATCGACCATGTCGTGTGAAGCGACAAGTCCCATACCGAGCCGATCCTCCGGCACAAACGCGAGCGAGATCCCCTTGTTGATGATCGCCTCCGGCGTCTGGCCGACCAAGTTTTCGGCGACCCGCACGCCGTTGATTTCCGATTCAAACAGGATCGAGCCGCCGACCACAGGACAAAGTCCGGCGATCGCCTCGCATAACTCCTTTTGCCCGCTGCCGGAGATACCGGCGACGCCCAAAATCTCGCCGCCATAAGCATCGAACGAGACACGATCGAGGAGCTTTCGGCCGTCACTGCTGACCGCCGTCACCTGATTGACCTGCAACATCAGTTTTCGGTCATGCGCTTCCGGTCGGTCGATCGCCAGATCGACCTTGCGGCCGACCATCATCTCGGTCAGAATCTGCCGGTTCGCATCACTCGTTTTGATCGTGTCGATCTTTTTGCCCTTGCGCAGAATCGTCACCCGGTCGGAGACGGCGAGCACTTCGTTCAATTTATGCGTGATGATGATGATCGCCTTGTTGTCGGCCTTCATCGCACGCAAAATGGTGAACAGTTTTTCAGTCTCCTGCGGCGTCAAAACGGCCGTCGGTTCATCGAGGATCAGCATGTTCGCACCGCGATATAAGACCTTGATGATCTCAACCGTCTGCTTTTCTGAAACGGATAGCTCGTATATCTTGCTCTCCGGCTTAATGTCAAATCCATAGCGGGACGCGATATCACGAATCGTTTGATTCAGGCGCTTACGCTTCGTCTCCTCCGACGGCGGCAGCCCGAGGACGATGTTTTCCGCCACGGTCAAGACATCGACCAGTTTAAAGTGCTGGTGGATCATGCCGATACCGAGTCCAAAGGCGTCTTTTGGCGAACAGATCGCCACATCCTGATCCATGATCTGGATCTCACCGCCGTCCGGGTAATAGATGCCGGATAGAATATTCATGAGCGTTGTCTTACCACTCCCGTTTTCGCCTAATAGCGCATGAATCTCCCCTTCTTTCAACTCGAAATCGACGTCTTGCAAGGCCTGAACCTTACCGAACGATTTCGAGATGTGACGCATGCAAATGGCCAGCTTGTCTTCTTTTGTCACAGATATGCCTCTACTTCCGATTTTGCCCGACACCTTTTAAAATGCCGGTTCCACCATGCACATGCAGAGGGGCGGTGGACCGGCGCGTCAAGCTGTTAGAAGGGAGCCGCCCGTGGCGGCTCCCGGAAAAACTAAAGTGTGTTTATTCGACGACGGTGATGCCTTCGAGAATGAACTCAATGCTCGGGGCCGACTGTGGCTCAACAAAGGTAACCCCTTCTTCAACCACGATATTGCCTTCACTATCGTAGAGCGGACCGGTGAATACATCCCATTCGCCGGAGAGAATTTTCTCTCTTGCTTCTTCGATCGCTTCGGCTGTACCTTCGGCGATGATATCTTCGTTCAGCGCCGAGATATCGACGACCTTATCGGCCAGACCCTTGCTCCAGTCGAGTGCGATCGCTGTCGCTTCGACGCGGTGATTGACGGCATAGATCAGATACTGGGACCAATCCCACACGGCCGAGGTCAAAGACGCTTCGGGCGCCGCTTCGATCATGTCCGAGTTGTAGCCGACATGCCACACACCGTTTTGCTGCGCCGTCGTGGCCGGAGCCGTCGAGTCGCAGTGTTGGCCGATGACGTCGGCGCCGCGGTCGATCAGAGCCTGGGCGACCTGCGCTTCTTTCGTCGGATCGTTCCAGCTATTGGTGTACATGACGAGCATTTTGACGTCGGGATTGACGCTCTTCGCACCGAGGTAGAACGCGTCGAAACCGCTGATACATTCTGCGAACGGCATGGCCGTTACATAACCGAGCAGATTCGTTTCCGTCTTCAGACCGGCAGCGATACCGGACAGATAACGCGCCTGATAGATGGCACCAAAGTAGTTATGGACGTTCGGCAAATCAGTCGTCAGTGCCTGATAGCCTGTCGCGTGACAGAATTCGATGTCCGGATATTCGGCTGCGACTTCAAGTACAAAGTCTTCGAAACCGAAGCTGGTCGCGAAGATGATGTGACAGCCTTCTTCGGCGAGCTCACGCAGCGCCGTGGCACATTCCGCCGTCTCCGGCACGTTGAACTTGTTGATGATCTGGTCTTCATTCAGACCGAGCGTTTCCGCCATATGCTGTGTACCGAGGTCATGGTTGTAGGTGTAGCCCTGATCACTCGGGTCGGACACATGGACGAATCCGATCTTGATGTCTTCCAGTGCGACCGGATCCATATTGGTCGGCTCACCTTCCGGGATCTGGTTTGGTAGATATTCAATCACCGGTTCGGTCTCTTCGATCTCCATTTCCGCTTCCGTCTCTGATGCGGCGGCTACCGTGGCCGGTACAAAGGCCAGCAGCGATAACAGCAGCACCAAGCTCAGCATCATGGATAAGAATTTTCTCATATAATATTCCTCCTTATGTCGTCCGCGGCAACGTCACCGCGCAATGACGATTTTAACATAAGTTACAGGCTGTCGCTTGTGAGTTTTTACGATAATGCTTTATATATAACTGATATAACTAGCTATTTCACCAATGAATCCGCTTTTTGAGACGTGCTAAGTTCCCCTCCCTTTTGTCTCAAAAAGAAGGCGGTCGCCGCTACGTGCGCACCTAACAAAATCATCAGGGACGTTAGGTAGAGCCAGATCATCAAGACGATCACACCGCCGAGAGATCCGTACGTATTCGCATAGTTGGCGAAGCGGTTGACATAGAGCTGAAAGCCGTACGATACCAATAGCCAGCCGAGACCCGCGAACAGCCCGCCGACAAACGCGTAGCGAAACGGGATTCTTTTGCCTTTTGGGAAGTGGGGCAGCAAATGGTAAAACGAGGCGAGAGCCAGGACGACAAAGAGGATAGGAATCAGGTCGAATAAAATGAGCCAGATCGTCTCAAAGCCTGCGATATTGGCCGCGTACGGGGCGATCGCGTTAAACAGTACCTTACCGAATACCTGTGACGTCAAGGTTAATAAGATCAAGGCGACAAAGACGAGCGTAGAGAGAATAGCGAGACCGCGCGTGATAAAGAAATTGCGCTTCCCCGCATTGACATGAAACGCTTTCTCGGTCGCCACGATCAGGTGCCTCAGGCCGTTCGAGCCGGACCATAGGGCGAGTACGATCGACACCGAGAGCAAGGTTGCGCTGCGACTTTTCACGACGTCGAGTAGGATCGTGCGAATCAATTCACGCGCTCCGAACGGCAATACCTGCAAAATCTGTGCCAGTGTCTCTTCCTGGTTGAACGTCGTGAAACTGAGCACACTGAGCAAAAAGATAAGCAAGGGGAAAAAGGCGAACATGAGGTGATAGGCGAGCTGTGCTGCCTTCTGAAAAACGTCGGCTTTTCTGCAACTACTTATAAATTGATGTATATAGGCGCCGATTTTCGTCGACTTCACCTGCTCTTTTCGTAAATGGAAGGTGTTTTTTACGGTCACGAGCTTCTTTTTCATGCTATTTTCCCGTCATGATTAGAAGAATCTCCAAATCGGTTGACTTCATACCGTCTTTTGCCATGCGCCCGACATTCCTGATCGTCTCTTCCACGTCTTCCCCGACGATGCCGTCACCCGTTTGAAAGACATGATCCTGTTCGGCCATGCGTTTGGCCATAAAGGCGTTGTCGAGTGCGAGCGCGATCTTCGCCGCGCACGATGCCTTGGCTCCATCGCAGACGATGCCACCGGCCGTCCCGAGCGTATTGATGATCGTGCGCTCAACCTGTCCTCGATCCTGTCCATCGAGATAGGCAATCGCACCACCGGCCGCTGCGGCGGCACTGACGACACCGCAGAAGGCCGATAACTTCCCGATAAATCGCTTCTGGTGAATCGCCAGAAGATTCGAGACGAAAAGCGAACGCAACAGACGGTCGTGTGATGCACCGGAGCGTTTCGCATATTCGATCACCGGAACCGACACCGTAATTCCCTGATTGCCGGACCCGGAATTGATCACGACCGGCAGATCACTGCCGTTCATCCTGGCGTCCGAGCCGGCGGCTGCGCGCGCCTTGGCCACCGTCACCGGGTCGTCACCGGCACTGAGCAAGGTGCGTCCGACTTCGACACCGTACGGCTGATTCAACCCTTCATCGGCGATCGCCTGGTTCAGCTCGATCTGACGTTCCAGCGTGTTCGAAAGATCTGGATGCTCGGAAAAATCGAGGGCATCAGCCGCCTGCAAAATATTGGCTACGGAGAGCGAAGACAAAAGCGACGTATCCTTGACCGCCGTCTGTTCGCGCGTTCGATCGAGAATCATCTCACCGTCAAAGCAGATCGAATTGTAGCGCGTATGGTCGTATTTAATCTCGACGTAGCTCTCATGCCCGGCGGCAAAAGCCACCGTGCGCACATACAAGTTCTCTTCGTTGTCGACCAGTTTGACCGACACATGTCCAGCCTTGACATACGCGATGGCACGTTCGACATCGGCCGGTGTGACGCTGCTCAACACCTGCAGGAGTTTAGCAGCATCTCCGGCCAGTGCTCCGAGCGCCGCGGCTATTTCTATCCCCTTTTGCCCGCCGGAGTTCGGCACCGTCACCGACTTGGCGTTCTTGATCATGTTGCCGGCCAGATAGAGCGTTAAGTGTTCCGGAGTCAGCCCCAGAATCTCGCGCGCTCTGGCCGCCGAAAGCGCGATCGCGATCGGTTCGGTGCACCCCTGAGCCGGAATCAGCTCACTGACGAGTATCTGTTTATATAGGTCGATCAGTTCATGCGTGTTGTCGACTACCATCACAAAACCTCCGGTCGGATTAAGGTCTGACCTCAAGTTAAATCACGTCCATTGTTGTGGACCAAAACATTACTAAATATGATAACAGAGGTTAGAAGACTGCCGACGTTTTTTGTCGTTGAGGGTGGTATAAAAGCAAAAAACAAGTCGCTTTCCTAAGGATTCATGTTGAATAAAGATAAATTATGTTCAGCACACCGCCGGCCGTCAGACCGATCATCGAGAGCACATTTCTGCCCTGCGCCCGGAGTGCATGATTCAACACAAAAGAGGTGCCGAGTAGTGGCGCGCCGTACAAAATGATCGACGTATAGTCGGCTGCATAAGGCAGCGCCGTCTTTGTCGCACCGAACGCAAGGAGCATCGGTTCTAAGAACAGTTGACCGATCGCAAATATGAAGAGGGTCAACACGGTCACACCGAACAGCGCCGTCGCCAATACCTGATCGGCTTCCTTTTTTCTCTTGGCACCCAAGTGTCTGGAGATCAGGCTGCTGCCACCCATCGCAAACATAAAACCGGCCGCCTGAATGATCGTCATTAACGGCAGGGAAATGCCGACGGCCGCGCTGGCCGCCGTCGAGATCTGAGAGACGAAGAACGTATCGGCCATGTTGTAGATAGCAGTCGTCAACATGCCGATGACAGACGGCACGGCCAGGCGGCGAATGAGCGGGGCTACAGGCCCGTTCGTCATCCGCTCGCGAATGGCTATTTCGCCGCCGCGATCAGGACTCAACTACCTGCCTCCGCCATCGCCTGACTTAAATCAGCGAGATCGGAAAATACGCCGTCCGGCGTCACATCACTTGCCTCGAGCATCGCTTTGGTCGTCTCGCCACTCAGGACAAGCAATGCCGTCGCGCCGTTATCTTTGGCCACCTTCATGTCGGTATACAGGCGGTCACCGATAAATGCCATGTGCTTCGGTTCGATGCTTGTCAGATGCTGGATCGCTTCAACCGTCGCTGCGTACGGTTTACCGGTAATCAGAGGCGTGCGGCCTGTCGACTTCTCGATCAGGGCCAGCATCGCCCCGAGATCCGGGATAAATCCGCCTTCGACCGGACAGTTCAGATCAGGATGCGTCGCATAAAATGGGACGCCTTCCCGCAAGAGATCACAAAAAGCGACGAGCTTGTCGTAGGTTAACGTCGTATCAAACGCCGCCACCGCAATCTTTGCCTGAGGCGATACCTCAATACCGGCCTCGACGCATGCCGCTTCGCAGGCCGGCGTACCGAGCAGATGGATCGCCTGATCGGGATGGTGCGCTTTTAGATAGTCGATCATCACCTCTGTCGAGGTCATCACCTGATGTTCATCAATAGAGATGCCGAGCCGTCCGAGCTTGGCCACGTAGTCTCTTTTATTGCGCGAAGAATTATTCGTAAAAAACAAAAACGGGATCTCTTTTTCTTTAAGAAAACCGATGAATTCGCCGGCACCCGGCAACAGTCTTTCACCGAGATACACCGTACCATCCATATCGAGTACAAACAATGTTATGTCACGCCAGTTGACCATATTCCCCTCACTCTTCTTTTCAAATGAGTATCAAACAATCGGCTCACCTCGTCAAACGATGCGCTATACTCAGATACCGGATCGGAACTAGCGATCCTGAAACGGTGGGTGTTGGTATGAAGAAGGTCGTCGTCATATCGGGGGGCTCGAGCGGCATCGGCAAAGCGACCGCCGAGCGTTTTGCCGCAGAGGGGCATATCGTCTATGAACTCAGTCGATCAGGAAAAGAACAAAACGGTATCTTCCATCTCGACTGTGATATCTGCAGTGAGGAAGCGATTGATCTGGCTCTCAAAGCGATCGGTGAGAAAGAAGGGCGCATCGACTGCCTCGTGGCCAACGCCGGGTTCGGCATCTCGGGACCTTTCACCGACACATCGGAAGCCAACCTAATCAGGCAGTACGATGTCAACGTATTTGGCGCGGCTCGCCTCGTCAAGGCAGCCTTCCCCTACCTGTTAAAAGCAAAAGACGCGCGTGTCCTATTTGTCTCCTCGGTCGCTGCGGACGTCGCGATTCCTTTTCAAACGCATTATTCCGCGACCAAGGCGTGCCTCAAGATGTTCGCACTCGCGCTCGATAATGAATGGAAACCGCACGGCATTCGCGCGCTCGCACTCCTCCCCGGTGACGTCAGTACACCCTTTACGGCCAACCGGATAAAACTGGTTGGCGACGAACGAGCCGACCGCTCGGTCGCCAGGATGGAAGCCGATGAGAAAAGCGGCGGCGGACCGGAGACTGTCGCCAACCGCATCTATCAGCTGCTCATAAAGAAGAAAAACCCCAAGGTCGTATCCTCCCTCGGGGTAAAATATGTGCTTGTCCTGCTTTTATTTAAGCTATTGCCGATCCGGCTATCGAATTACATTATCGGCATGCTCTACAGCAAGTAAATACTGCGGAGCCATCAGCTGGTCGTACGGGATCGAGAACGTGTCCCACTCGGCGAGCGATCCGGTCTCATATCCTTTTAAGAACCATCTCGTCCGCTGCTCCGACGTACCATGGGTGAAACTGTCCGGTACGACGTAGCCCTGCGCCTGCTTTTGCAGTCGGTCGTCGCCGATCGCCGCCGTAGCGCGCATCGCTTCTTCCAGATCGCCTTCGGAAATGATCCCCTGCTTATAAGCGTCGTGTGCCCATACACCGGCCATGTAATCGGCCTGAAGTTCGAGCCTGACCGTCAAGCGGTTCATCTCGGTCTGGCTGACCCTGCCTCTTTGCTGTTCCATCTGTTGGGTGATACCGAGCAGATACTGAACGTGGTGCGCGACCTCATGTGCCAGGACATAGGCGATCGCAAAGTCACCGCCCGCCCGATACTTACCGGCCAGCTCGCGGAAAAATGACACATCGATGTACACCTTTTGATCGGCCGGACAATAGAACGGTCCCGTCTGAGCCGTGCCCGTTCCACATGCCGAGTGCGTGCGACCGTCGTAAACGACTAGTGTCGTCGGTTTATACGTCCGCCCGTACTGCTTGAAGATCTCCGTCCAGGTGACTTCCGTCTCGGCCAGAACGACTTTTAGAAAATCGACAATCATGTCGTCGTTTGAAATGTCGACTTCCTCACCGACCGCCATGTTGTACGTCGGATTGGTCCGATTCCCGCTTTGCCCGAGCGTCGGTATGACGACACCGGAGTCGTCATTGGCCGGTCCGCCCGGTGCCTGTTCGGTCTGAGGTCCGCCAAACAGTCCACCGAGACAGTCACCGCCACCGAAAAGGAGCGCGAGCACTAAAATAATAATCAAGCCGATACCGCCGCCCATGCGACCACCCATCGGGAAATTGAAACCACCGCCGCCTCCGCTTCGCGGTGATCCACCGAACATGCCGCCGCCAGTATTTTGACCGCGGCGATCCTCCACGTTACTGCTTCTTCTTCTATCCTGCCAACGCATGATTACCTCTTTTCCAACGCGACAACTATCTCGCGTGATCCAAATTGGCTCCAAGCGACTTTCAGAGCCACGTCAATCGACGTACTTAATATGTCGTCTATTGTACGATTATTTCCTCATCATGTGCCACTTCCCGCCGGGAATCGCCCGCTTCTTCTCCCTCAGGTATAGCTTTTTCATTAATCTCGCCGTTTTTATCTTCATCGTCTGACTCAAGATCGACTCCTAGATCCTCGTCTTCTTCGTCGGCACGCAGCTTGACACAGCGTGTGTAACAGACAAACCAGCCGAGTCCGAGTAAGAGAAAAATGAGCGCCGGCAACAAGACGACAAAGGTGAACTCAAAAAAGGTGAAAGCCAGTGCGAACAGCACCGCCGCATACAAAAACGCGACGCTACCTGCGACCAGGAGCGGCACATGACTGATCAGGCTCGAGTAGACGAAGCGGCGATAGCGCAATAGCACGAGTAAGACGACGATCTGAATCAACGTCATAAAGAGCAAGAGCAGGCCGAAGAGCATGAAATAGAGCTGTCCCCAGCCGTGCGCCGCCGTCGCGTCGGCCGGTAGCGGACGGATGAAGCCACCGTACAGGTAATAGAGTGCTCCGCCCAGCATGATCACGATCAGGGCGATCGTCAGATAAAACAGCCAGCGAAAACAAGGCGCCGTGTAGACACGGAGCGAGCGCACGCTGATATAGCCCGCGTCGTCTTGCTTATTCACCGATCACTTTAATCAGGACACGTTTGGTCCGTTTGCCGTCGAATTCGTAATAGAAGATCTGCTCCCACGGACCGAAATCGAGTTGACCGTCCGTGATCGCGACGACCGTCTCACGCCCCATGACGGAGCGTTTCAGATGCGCATCTGCGTTGTCCTCGTAACCGTTGTGATCATATTGGTCGTACGGTTTTTCGGGCGCCAGTTTTTCGAGCCACCGTTCGAAATCCCTGTGCAGGCCGGCCTCATCGTCGTTAATGAATACGCTGGCCGTGATATGCATCGCATTGACCAGCACCAGACCGTGCTGCACACCGCTTTCTCGCACGACCTGTTCGACATCGGATGTGATGTTTTTTAACGCGCGCCTCGCAGGCAGCGCGAATTCAAGCACTTTCCTGTGATGTTTCATACGTTCCTCCTGCCGTTTATTCTACCATCGACGCCGTCTTACATATATAACTATCCGTTTACAACTCGATTGAAACGAGAGATCTTGCCGTTTCTCTTTTCCGGCAATTCGTCACGGTCGTTATCGTTCTTTTATCGAATGTAGTTTTCAAAAATGATCCATCTTCGTTATACTGATTTCGATCAATTTAGTTTGGTGTTCAGACCACATCTTTGCCGGACGCATTGTGGTCTGATCTGTATCACGCGTCCGGCGTGAAAGGTGTGTATATGTCGCTTGCGAAAAAGTTTATGAAGCAAAAGATGATGCGGCAGGTGTTGATCTCTTTGATCCCGGTCTCACTGATGTCGATCTATCTTTTCGGCTGGCGTATGCTCTTGCTCCTGGCGTTTGTCACGGTAGCGGGAGTGTTGTCTGAATACGGCGTGATGTATCTGATTCAGAAGGATAAGACAAAAGTCTCCGAAGCCGTATTCGTCTCGTGTTTACTCTATACGCTGACACTGCCGCCTTCGACCCCGATCTGGATCGCGGTCGTCGGCATCGTGTTTGCGATCGTGTTCGCCAAAGGAGCGTTCGGCGGATTTGGACAAAACATCTTCAATCCGGCGCTCGTCGCACGCTGTTTCGTCTATATCTCATTCCCGAATCAGCTGACGGTGAGCTGGACTGAAGCGTTCCAGGGATTCCCCGGCGGCTTCGCCCATTTTGCGGGCGGCGCCGACCTCGCGACCTCGGCGACACCGATGATCATGTTGAATGACGGTGCGGAAGGCGTGCCGTCGGTCTGGAACATGTTCCTCGGTACGACATCCGGTTCACTCGGCGAAACGTCTGCCCTCTTGATCCTGCTCGGTGCCGTCTATCTGCTCTATAAGAAGACGGCTTCCTGGAAGATCATGCTCGGCACCTTCCTGGGTGGCGGCGTCTTAGGGTCGATCCTCTATTTCGCCGGTGTCTATCCGGCCGATCCGCTGCAGTTCATCCTGTCCGGCGGCTTCTTGTTCGCCGCGGTCTTCATGGCGACCGACCCGATTACGGCCTCGCGCGATGAGACCGGCAAATTCATCTTCGGTGTCTTTGTCGGCCTCGTGGCAACGGTGATCAGGGTCTTCTCGTTGTTTACGGAGGGCATCATGTTCGCCGTCCTGATCGGCAACGCGTTTGCGCCGCTGATCGACCGCCACATCAAATCATTCCGCGCCTGGCGCAAGGCAAAGAGAGAGGAGGTGACAGCGTGAAACGCGGTTACACCTTTACCTTGGTATTCATGCTGATCGTGGCATTCGCTTTCGCCACCGTATTGGCGCTCGCCAATTTCTTCGCCCAACCGGCGATCGCTGCGAACCGGCAGGCAGCCGAGCAGCAGGCGCTGCTCTACGCCTTCGACATTCCGGTCGACACGAACGATCGGGCGGCAGTCGAAGCGACCGTCGAAAAATATGTCAAAGAGGTTGAGACACCCGATTTGACTTATTACGAGTATACGGACGATAGCGGCCAGGTCGCCGGCTACGCCGTACCGTATGCAGGCTCCGGGCTGTGGGGCGCGATCGAAGGCTATCTGGCCGTGACCACTGACTTTGAAAAACTTCTCGGCATCGTCTTTACGTCACAAAACGAGACACCGGGACTCGGCGGCCGTATCGACGAAGAGTGGTTTAAAGATCAGTTCCGTGGCCAATCGATCACCTCGGCGGTCGATTACGGCGAAGGGATCGATGCGATCACCGGGGCCACCTCATCTTCGACGGCCGTGATCCGCATCGTCAACGACACGGTCGCAGATGAAATCAAAGCGTTGGAGGCAGTGTTGAATGGCTAAAGAATCGATTAAACAAATCTGGAACCGCATGGTCTTCGAGGACAACCAGGTTCTGCGCTCGATCCTCGGTATCTGTTCAGCGCTGGCGGTCACCTCGGTCATGTCGAACTCGCTCGTCATGGGCGTCGGTCTGACGTTCACCACGGCACTCTCGTCCTTCACCTTGTCGGCGATGCGAAACTACATCCCGCACAGAATCCGCATGATCGTGCAGACCCTCGTTATCGCGGCCTACGTCATCCTGGTCGACATCGTCTTGAAAGCGGCGTTGCCGGAGATCTCGAAACAGCTCGGTCCGTATGTCGGCTTGATCATCACAAACTGCATCATCATGGGCAGAGCGGAAGCATACGCGGCGCAGAACCCGCCGATACCGTCGTTCTTTGACGGACTGTTTGCCGGTCTCGGCTACACCTTGGTCTTGATGGCACTCTCCCTGATTCGTGAGATTCTGGGCTTCGGATCCGTCTTCGGATTCACGATTCTGCCCGAATCGTTCGTCCGCTGGACGATCATGGTGATGCCGCCGGCGGCATTCTTCCTAATCGGTGCTTTCATCTGGATTATGCAGGCACGGGCGATCAAGAAGGCTGAGAAATCTCAAGGAGGCGGTAAGTAATGGAATTTTCAACGATTTCTCCGATCGTGATCTTCTTTGCGTCGATCGCGACCTCGAACATGATACTCAACAACTTCCTCGGGATGTGCTCTTACATTGCGATCTCGAGCGAGTATAAAACGGCGACCGGTCTCGGCAAGGCCGT
>MTKW01000627.1_pt1 | contig 12797 bp, 12 predicted proteins | sample 1042761 | NCBI WGS metagenome assembly MTKW01 (sample SAMN06205366, study PRJNA360243) | anaerobic digester metagenome | biome: Wastewater treatment plant; feature: Anaerobic digester sludge; material: sludge; isolation source: anaerobic digester fed with sludge from wastewater treatment plant ...
TTCTGATGCGTCCGCGAGAGCCAGCCAAGGTGGAGATTCATTGTCCGGCCTGCGGGCGCGACGCCTGGCTGACGCGCAAGGCGCAATATGATGGCTTTACCAAAGTCGGCGAAATCGTCGCTTGCGCCCTGTGCGGACATTTGTTCGATAGCGAAGCGGACATCCCGTACAAAAACAGCCGCACGCCGAAGGTTTTTACCGAGGCGGACAGGCCCCGCCCGGTTCAGATTTTTAACGAAGATGAAAAAGGCAAGATGTGCCGTTATTGCGCGGAATATGTGGTGAATCCGTTTGTTCAGCGTTGTGCATTGCATCAGCGCGAAGTTGAAGCCACGGATACCTGCCCGCACTTTCGTCCCAAGCCGCCGCCGGAAGAAGAAACCGACGGCTTGTCGCTTGGGCCGCTGTAGCGGTTGGGCGTGAGGGATTGAACGTGCCTTTTTTAGCTTGCGAGACGAGCGGGGGAGGGCCATTCTGAAGACATGGAAACTCTTTTAACAGTAATGGGCTGGCTGGCCGTCGCGGCCTTGGCGTGGTTTTTGTATGACTTTGTGCGGAAATTCTTCGCCAAGCGGATGCCGCGCGAACGCACCGAAAACGTCAACAAAGATATGTATTAAGCGCGGAGCGGACGCAAAACCGCGCGTGCCCGGCAAGATTTTTAGCAATTTTCAGACAGGCGTGTGGGTGGTGGGGTTACTGGCCCAAGCGCCTGTCGTGGCCGTTACCAGCCGCCGATTTCGAGGAGGGTGGGTTCGTCCACTTCGGTGCCGGTTTCGCTGAGCTGGGTGGTCAGGCGGTATCCGACGCCGTCGCTTTGAATGTGAATGGCGCCGTCGGTGTCGGTGGCGAGATTGAGGGCCGTTGGGAGGGCGTCTTCCGCGGCGCGGCGGGTGAGTCCATGGATTTTACGCGCGACTTTGTATAGCAGCGGTTCCACCGGGCGGGGGTTGCCGAATTCAAAGACAACGGCCTCGGCTTCGGTTGCCTTGAGGAGCTTGCCCGTGATGTTGGCAAGTTGCTGGGGCATGGCATCGGGGAGTCCAATCTTGACGGTTTCCAGACCGGCGGTGCCGTGGTGGGGCGCAACAACCACCTGAGCCTTCAGTTTTTCCGGCGGAGTGTTGGCAAGGAATTCTTGTTGCTGGGCCAGCGTCAGGTCGGAGGTGACCAGCATGACGAAGTCGCCGAACTGGATGCGGACGGAGAGCGGCGTTTGGGTGTCGCCCTCGCGTGGGCCAAGGGCTTCCATGATGAAGGGTTTGCCGTCGCATTCAGTTTGATAAATGATGTCGCCGGCGGTGAGCATGCGCGGGGTGATGGTGGTGCCGGAGATGCGGTGCTTGATGCGGTTGGGGGAGCGCTCGTCCAGGATGCTGGCGAGCGGTTCCTTGGCCAGAACCGGGGCGACTGCGGCGGGATAGTCGCAATGTTTCACATCCATCGCGGTGAAGACGGTTTCGATGCCGCCGCTGTGCTCGGCGGCCGGGGAGGTGATGACAAGGCTTTCGAGGGAGCGGATTTGCTTGGCGAAGATTTGAGGGAGGATGGTGCGTTCGGCGTCAATGCGGGTGGTGGGACTGGTGACAAAATTGCCGCTGTCAATCAGGATGGTGCGGCGGTCGGGGGTGTTGACCATGATGCCGGAAGCGTAGCCCACGGATAGCACGCTGATTTCCAGTTCGCCTTCGGGACGCATTTGGGCTTGTTCGTGCTGGCAGCCCCAGCCGATGCCCAGAAGCAGCACGGCCAGCGAGCCACAGGCGATGATGCGGCGCGAGGACGAGGCGCGTCGCCAGAATGGGCGGACCACCCGGAACCAGAGTGGACGCCAGTAGGCGAAGACGGCCACGGCGGCGAAGTACACGCCCAGATCATACACGGTGGGCTTGGTCATGAAGGGATAAATGAACCAGCGGGAGAAGTAATGGCCAATCAGCAGGAAGCCAATGGAGAAAATCCAGTTGGCGGCGCTGAGGAAAAGGGCGATGTAAATGCCGATGCCGGGGATGAGGCCCGTGAGTCCGGCGAGCATGGAAAGCTGCAGCACAACGCCCACGAGGGGAATGGCTATCAGGTTGGCATAAGCGCCGGCGACGGGCCAGCGGAAGAAATAGAAGGGCGAGAGCGGAACCATCATGCCGATTTGGATGCCGAACTGGGCGGCAATAAATCCGGCAATTCCCGGCGGGAGGTTGGCCAAACCGTAATCGCGCAGCGGGGTGAAGCCCATGCGCGTCAGCATGCGCGAAAGTGCGAATAAAACAACGCCAAGCACGGTGTAGAAGACCCAGAAGCGGAGGGTCGTGACAAACAGCCAGTGGCGCGCAAAGGCCCATGTGAGCACGGTGAGCAGAATGACGAGAACGGCGAAATCGTTGCCCTTCAGCCGCTTGAACAGGTCGAAGAATGGCTGCGTCAAGATGGCCAGTGAGAGGATGGCGCCGAAAGAAAGGGTGAAGGATGGGTCAATGGCCATCGCGGGATTTTGCAGTAAAATAATGATGGCCGCGATGGGTACGCCGAGCAGGGCGGACGATCGGATGCTTTCGCTCATGTAGCCCCACGTCAGCAGGAACAGCGAGTTCATGATGACCGCGCGAAGGGTGGAGGGGCGCGCGCCGGTGATGATGGCAAAGATGACCAGCGCAAAGATAATGAAGGGCACATAGACTTTTTTCGACACCTTCACCATGGCGAAGATGCCCATGAACATGACCGTGATGATGGTGACATGCAGACCGGAGACGGCGAGAACGTGATTGATGCCGGAGTAGCGGAATTCGTCGGCAATCAGGCGGTCGGTATGTTTGCCCAGCGGAATGGGCGGCGGTACCGGCGTGTTTTTATACATGTCATTGGCCATGGAAACGGTATTTTGCATGCCGTAGCGCAGGCCGAGCGTGAGCGCGCCGTGGAAAGCGGCGTTTGGCTGGGGCGTGGTTTGCTTGATTACACGCACGATTTCATCGCGAAGGTAGAGGGAGAATTCGACAAGTCCATTGCCTGTGCGGGGCCGGTCGGCGCCTTGCGGAAGAATGACCTGAATGGGAGCGGGGGCTTCCGCGTCACGCGGGACTTGCAAGCGAATCTGTCCGCCGATGTTGTAGCTTTCCAAGTAGTTGGCCTGATCGAAGCCCGCCTTGTTGGAGGAATGCGGTGCGGAAACCAGCTCGCCGGTCAGGGCGATGTCATATCCATAGGCATCGGAGGACGCGAGGACCTCGTAGCCCGGCGTGGCCGGGTCCATTGTGACGCGGATGTTTTGTCGGGCAATTTTGAAATACGGGCCATCGGGTTGATATTGGATGTACTCAGGTTGCACCGACAGAATGGTCTTGAACGAATAGACCCACGGGTCGGAGTTGATGCGGCCCAGAACGCTCACAGGCACCACCACGCGCCCCGAGCGCGCGAAGAGGCTCACCGTGTTTTGCGGTTGCAAAATCCGGAGATGAACGGGAGCCGTGGGCGTGTTCAGCGCTTCCACACGCTCAATGGATGTGAACGGCTTTTGAATGAGGATTTCCGTGTTGGCCGGTGTTCCCGCCGGAATGGTGATTTCGCCGCTGTCTTGCTTCAAATTATATTGGCTGAATGCCCAGCGGCCATCCTCGTTCAGGATGGGCAAATTGTTTTCATCGCGAATGGGCTGGAGGGCTTCCAGTTTCCCGACCACGCGCAGGCGGACATCTTCCGTGACGGCGGCCTGAGTCTTGAGCTTGAGGAACGAGGTAGTGGACATGGCCCGCCGTTCTTTCCATGCCTGCCCCTGGGCCGTGTGAGTCCACGTGCCCAGCAACGTGTCCGGCGATTGGATGAAGGCAATGTAGCGGGTGTATCCGAACACCATGCCCGTCAACAGCAACAGCACCCAAAGCGTGACTTGGGTGCGATCGGCGGGCGCACCGCCGTACAGACTGAGTTCGGCGTCGGCGGCGGGGCGGGCGCGTTGGGACACCAGTATAAATGCGCCGATGGTGATGGCCGCCAGCGCAAGCGTCGCCGCCCAGAGCCAGCCGAGGGCATCGGGGCCTGCGGTGTACCGCATGGCGAGGCCGATACCGGTAATAAAAAGGTAGCAAAAGGTGATGAGTTTGTTGCGTGTCATGGCGGGCCTCGCGATTTAGGGTTGCGCAGCAGCGCGCGTGGCCGCTGGGATGGAATTGGGTTCTACGGACGGGGCGGGCTGATAGGGGGGCATACCGGGCAGGACAATGTCAGGATAGTATTCGCGATTGGACTGCCAAATGGGATTTTCCTGCGGGGTGCCGTTGGCAATGGCCAGAAAAGCCTGACGGTAGTGAGGATTGAACGCCGTAACTGCAATGCCGAAGAGTATGGCAAAGGCCAGCATTCTGGCAATTTTAGAGGCACCTTGTTCCATGATTTATCTCCGCTTAACTAATTGGGTCAGGATATGGTTCCAGATGAAGGTTGGCAATCGTTTCTTTTCCGAATCGGTGGCGCAAATCATTTTCCAACCGTGTGGCGATGTCGTGCGCCTCGCGCAGGGGGAGGTCCGCCGGCAGGCGAATATGCAGGTCAATGACGGGCGTCCGACCCACCATGCGGGTGCGCAACTCATGCGGTTCGCTGATGCCGGGGATGGCCTGAGCCATCGCGATGATTTCCGCGCACACTTCCGGGGCGAGGCTTTGGTCCGTCAGGAAACCGATTTGCTCGCGAATAATTTGCCAAGCGACCCGAATCAGGAAAATGCTGACAAACAGTGCCGCTATCGGGTCTAAAATGAGCCAGTCGTCGCCGAAATAAGCCGCCGCGCCCACGCCGAGAGATGAGGCCAGCGCTGAAAAGGCGTCCGAGCGGTGATGCCACGCGTTGGCCACCAACGACGAGCTGCCTGTCGCACGCGCCACTTTCATGGTGGCCTGATAGAGCCATTCCTTGATGAAGAAGGAAAGAAAAGCCGTCCAAAAGGCAAAGGTTGAAGGTCGGGGGATGGGCACGCCGTGAATGGCACCGAAAATACGCTGAATGGCGGAGCCGGCAATTCGCAGCGCCACATAAGCCAAAACCACCCCGATAATCGCCGCGGCGAGGGTTTCATACTTGCCGTGGCCGTAGGCGTGATCCTCATCGGAAGGCTTGGCGGTGAAGCGCAAGCCCACAAGCACAGCGATGTCGGTGGCGAAGTCGGACAGCGAATGAATCGCATCGGCAATCAACGCCTGTGAACGCCCGAAAATGCCCGCCGCGAACTTGGCCCCCGTCAACACGATGTTGATAACAATGGAAACGAACGTGATTTTGCGTTCCGGGGACATGCGGGGGGAGGTCATGGCTTGCTCGCTTCAGAGGTGTCTTTATCGGCTGGAGCGGCGGGGGCAGGGGAATTGCCTGAAGCGTCCGGATGTTCTTTTGACGCCGGTTTGGGTGGCGCCAGGAGCATGTAAACAAATAAAAACGGCAGGCAGGGAACGTAGTAAAGAATGCCATCCTGAGAGCGCATGGTCTCGCCGGTGGTGAATTGCATCAGCCAGACCAGATACGCAACAAACCCTATCGTGTTGACAATCACGATGACGCGTTTGATAGCTGAAGTCATATTCCGGTCAATATATCTTTTTCAGAGGGCCGATGGCAATCGTTTAGGTTGGAGAGAGCAGAGGTCCGAGAGCAGAGGTCAGGAAACAGCCGGAGGAAGAGAAGTCAGAGCAGAGTTCAGGGAGACAGCCGAACAGCTTTTGCGCTCAGCGAGCGCGGCTACCGTGCGGCCATAAAAAACGCCGCCCGGGGGGCCGGGCGGCGGGTGGCTTCAAGGCGTGGGCCGATTAGCGCTTTGCTTTTTTGACGGCTTTCTTCGCGGTTTTCTTGGCGGCTTTCACCACTTTCTTCGTCGTGGCCTTGGCTTTGCCAGCGACCTTCTTGACCGCCTTCTTGGCCTTGGTGGCCTTCTTGATGGGCGGCAAACCGGAGACGTCCAGCACGCGCTCCATGGGATAGTTCATCAGTTCGCTCAGAGTGCCAACCACGTCTTCCATGCGGTTGGTCAGAATCATGGCGGCGATGACAAACGGCTTGTAGCCCGCTTCCTTGTAGGTCGGGATGCGGTATTTCTCAAACACGTTGGCCGAGACTTCGCCCGCCTTGCAGGATACATCGGTGATGTCCGCCGGCAGGCAGTGCATGTAAAGGGCCTCGCCGCCCCTGGTCAGCTTCATCTTGGCTTCGTCGCATTCCCAGTCCATGTGGCTGGCGTTTTCCTTCAGGCAGGATTTTTCCAGCGCCTTGAGGCCGGCCTGATCGTTCTTTTCCAGCAGAACGGTGCGCTTCTTCATCACGTCGAAGGAGGCCCAGGACTTGGGATAAACGATGTCGGCATCCGCGAAGGCCGCTTCCATGGTATCCACCTGCGTGAATGAGCCGCCGGATTCCTTGGCCTGCTTGCGCGCCAGTTCGACCACCTCGGGCATCAGGTCATAGCCCTTGGGGTGCGCCAGCGAGACGTTCATACCGAAGCGGGTCATCAACCCGATGACACCTTGCGGCACGGAAAGGGGCTTGCCATACGACGGGCTGTAGGCCCATGTCATGGCGATTTTCTTGCCGCGCAAGTTTTCGAGCGAGCCGAAATACTCTTGCAACCAGGCCAGGTCGGCCATGCATTGCGTGGGGTGGTCAATGTCGCACTGGAGATTGATGACGCCCGGGCGTTGCGGGAGGACACCCTTGGCATAGCCTTCATCGAGGGCCTCGGCGACTTCCTTCATGTAGGTGTGTCCCTTGCCAATATAGATGTCATCGCGAATGCCGATGACCTGTGAGAGGAAGGAAATCATATTGGCGGTTTCGCGCACGGTTTCCCCGTGGGCAATTTGCGACTTCTCTTCGTCGAGGTCCTGCACGGCCAAGCCCAGCAGATTGCTTGCCGACGCAAACGAGAAGCGCGTGCGGGTGGAATTGTCGCGGAAATTGGAAATGGCCAATCCGCTATCAAAAATCCGCAACGATACATTATTTTCATAAAGCTGTTTCATCAACGCCGCTGTCTGCAGGATCAGCTTGAGTTCTGGAATGGTTTTGTCCCATGTCAGCAGGAAATCCTTGCCGTAAAGGCTGGCGTTTAATTTGGCGATGTCTTGAAGCAACTTCGTTTCGTTCATATTACTCCTGTGTTTTCGAATGTTGTTAGTGAACAGTTCGGCGGGATTGTACCCGGATGAATCGGCGAATAGCAAGGGAAAGATTTACGCCCCCGCAAACGCGCGAATTGCCCCTTATAGCCGCTCCAAATCGGCGTTTTCGCGCAGTTGAATCAAGGCCGCAATTTTGGGCACATACATGCGGGTTTCGGCGGGGAGATAGGCTTGAATATCGGCGAAAGATTTGCCGCCGTGGGCGCGCAGGGTTTTCGACAGCCGCCCCTCACCGCAATTATAGGCCGCCAGAGCCAGCGGCCAGTTGCCGAAACGCCCGTGCAAATACTTGAGATACTTTGCCGCTGCCGCCCCGTTTTTCTTCGCGTCCAGCCGTTCATCTTGGGGCGTCAGGCTCAGGCCGAACTGCTGCGCGGTGGCCGGTATGAATTGGTATAGCCCGACCGCGCCTGCCGGGCTGCGCGCCGCCGGATTGAAACTCGATTCTGCCTCGGCCTGCCACACCAGTTGCGGCGGCACCCCTTCGGCCTGAAAAATACGCTTCAAGTCAGGCACCAAGGCCGCGGCTCGCGCCGGCGGCGGACGATTCGCCAGCTTGCGCATCCAGACATCCTTGCTCTCGATATAGCGATTCTGAGCCGCGACCGTGTCTGGCGTTGGCGCGGGTGGGGACGGCGCCGGAGGTTGCGGCGCTTGCGGCGGCGGGGGGGCGGGGGGCGGTGGCTGGAGCGGCGGTTTGGGAGCTGGCGTTGGTGCCGGCGTTGGTTGTGGTGGCAACGGACGGGGCGGGGGAGGAGTCGGCGCGGGAGGCACGCGGGGCGGGGGAGGAGTCGGCGCGGGAGGCGTCGGGCGAATGACCCGATCCGCTTCCGCCGCCACTTCAAAAAAGTCCATCCGTGTCTCCAGCCAGTCGGCATACATCTCCATCTCTGGGTCGGCCCGCAGTCGCGTCAAAAGCGCTCGCGCCTGAGGCTCCATCACGGCGAGCGCCTTAATGCTTTCGCCCTCCAGCGCCTGCCGGATGGGGGCCATCCGCTGCCGCATTTCATCCGCGGTGGCAAAGCGATAGTTTTCTTTGATGAACGCCGGGGCAAAGCGGTCCATGATTTCCTGTCCCGCCTGCGAAATTTGCTCAAAGTCGAGCTCGTAGTCGCGCAAGCGCGCAATCCCGGCAGGATGGGGGAGCGACACGATAAGCAGAAGCGCAATCCAAAAATGGCGGCGAGGTCGTCTCATGGCTGTTACGGTGTACGATACTCCGGTCCCGGCGAAAAAGCATTCTCAATGTGACGAATCAGCGGCTTTGAATCGCCCGGCGCTCCGACCACTTCCACCACATCAAAGCGAATGCGCCGGGGACGCACTTTCAGCTTTTGCAAATAGCGGGTGGCCGCGCGCCCAATCATCCGGCGCTTGTCGCGCTTCACGGAATCCATCGGGCGGCCGAACTTTTCGGTGCGCCGGGTTTTCACTTCCACGAACACCAGCGTTTCCGGTTCCGGCGAGCGCGCCACCACGTCCAATTCCAGACGCGAGCCAAAGCGCACGTTGCGCCCAAGAATCTTGTAGCCCTTGGCGCGCAGGAAACGCGCCGCCGTTTCCTCGCCCCACGCCCCTGCCAGATGGGCCACCGGGCGCGCGCGTCGCGCGCGCCGCAACAGAGAAAACGGCCAGGGCCAGCGCATGTCAGAACCCCAGCGTCATTTGCGCCACCGGCTCGAAGCTGCGCCGATGAATCGGCGACGGCCCATATTGACGCAAGGCGGCCAGATGCTCGCGCGTGCCGTAGCCTTTGTGCCGCTCAAATCCATAGGCCGGATATTTTGCCGCCAGTTCCACCATCAAGCGGTCGCGGGTCACTTTTGCCACCACGCTTGCCGCCGCGATGGACAGGCTCATCGCATCCCCGCCGACAATTGCCCGGTGCGGCACCGGCAACCCCTTCACCGGCAAGCCATCCACCAGCGCCATGTCCGGCGGGGGCGACAACTGCGCCACCGCCCGCGCCATCGCCACATGCGTTGCCCGCAAAATGTTCAGCGCGTCAATCTCTTCCACGGACACAATCGCCACGCCGATTTCCGCCCCCGCGCAATCTTGCAACAGGCCATAAAAAAACTCCCGCCGTTTGGGCGGGAGTTTTTTAGAATCGGTCAAGCCCGCCAGCGAGCGGGATGCTTCCGTGCGGAGAAAATCGGGGTCAAACACAACGGCCGCGGCAACTACCGGCCCGGCCAGCGGGCCGCGCCCGGCCTCATCCACCCCCGCCACGCGGCGCGCGCCGCCGCTCCATGCTTCCTGTTCGCAATGGAGCACGGGCAGAAGCCAATTATTGGGGGACTTCCTTCAGGCGGCTCTGCTTGCTCGTCAGCTTGCGCATGTAATAGAGCTTGGCGCGGCGGACAGCGCCGCTGCGCTCCACTTCCACCTTCGCCACATACGGCGAATGCAGGGGGAACACGCGCTCGACGCCCTCGCCGAACGAGATGCGCCGCACCGTGAATGTCGCATTGGCGCCGCCGCCATCGCGCGCAATCACCGTGCCGGCGAACACCTGAATACGGGTCTTTTCGCCTTCTTTGATGCGTACGTGAACGCGGACGGAATCGCCAATCCGGAACTCCGGGACGTCTTCCTTCAACTGACTTTGTTCAACCTTTTCCAAAAGAGCGGTTTTCATGAGCAGGCCTTCTTTTCTTTCGATAAATGAGCCGGCATCATACGAATCTGCCCGCGCACGTCAAGCGCGAATCTCGAATCCGGCGCGACGCCCGCGACGGATAGCGCTTGTTTTTCGGGCCGCCTCACGGCAGGATAGTTATACATCTTCGGGCCCTTAGCTCAGTTGGTCAGAGCGGAAGACTCATAATCTTTTGGTCGCAGGTTCAAGTCCTGCAGGGCCCATGTTTCCGCGCCACGCTTGGGGAGCGTGGGGGGCAGGGGGAAAGGGGGGAGCAGGGTTCAGGGTTCAGAAACAGCCGTTTGGAGAGAGCAGAGGTCGGAGGTCGGAGGTCAGGGGAACAGCCGGGACAGCCACACGGACGAACACGGACGGGCACGGACGTCAAAGGGAGAAGAAGGGGCTTTGTGCCATCGCAACACACCAGCAAATTCCGGCTCATGGCGCGCTCCTTTGCTCAAGCTTCAAATGTGCGATATGGATGCGTGCAGTTTTCACGTGGATAATTCTATGGCTTTTTTGACAAGGGTATCCGTTGCCCACATGGCGATGACAAGCCAGATTGTTGAGAGAAAAGAGATATTGTACATCCGCATGAGGAGCCAGAAGGAAACGATAAGCGTCAGGATCGTGGACGCGAAAAGCATCCCTCCCGCAATACTCGATTCGGTGTGCAAGAATACGAATGCGATTGCCATGAGTACGCCACCGATGGCAGTCATGATTGCATTGTAAATCGCTGCTGTCTTGAAGTTCGCGTTGTCCGTTTTGACGGTGAATGAGCACGCCCACAGCACAACGGTTCCGACGATAAAACCAAGGATGAGTTCTCCGATTAAGACGAGCCATGCCATGCGTATCTTCTCCTATGCCAAACGTCGAGGGTGACCGGGCGGGAGAGCCGCCCGTGGGTCACCCGTATGGTCTGCCCTTTGGTTCGCTCTTCTTCCTTAGGAACGACCACGCCGTGATGCGCCGTTTCCGCCTCTAGTCCGATGAGTTGGCTACAGATTGTCATTGTTCCAGGCTGTTATGGGATGGGTTCTGGTCCATCTGCTTGAAGTAGTAGTCAAGGTCGTACGTTGCGGCCCTATTGGCCCGTTCTCTGAACGTCTTTGCCCGTTCGGTCATACCACGGAGAATGTAGAAGGCATAAATGTCACGCTGGTTGGAGGACGAGTAGTTGCCCACCTTTTCCATTGCGTCGAGATAGCGGTCGACTTTGCCTGATCTCAGAACTTCGGTCGACTGGGTCTGAAGATACTTGAAGAGTATCTTCCATGCCGTGAAGGCAGGAGTCTCCCCCCCGCTCCAGTTTTTAGGTGCGGTCTTCTCCTCCACCACCTGCGCCAGGGCGTCACGATACTGCTCCGGGGTGTCTCGGGCCAAGGCGTTCAGGAACAGAGGCTCGAACTCCTTGTTGCCCAGGTTGGCTCGCAGCACGCTGGCTACGGCTTCGTTCTTCGGTGAGAATGAAAGCAAGCTCACGGAAGCGACCCGCCGGACAGCGCGGTCTGTATCGGTCAGGAGTCTGCCAAGCACTGTGACCAACTCCTTCTGCTGTGCATAGCCAATGGCGCGGGCAGCACACTCCCGCACTTTCGGTTCGGGGTCATCTGCCAAAACGGTGAGTTGTCGGTTCGCGTTTGTTCCGGGAAAGTCCGCAAGCAACACCGTCGCGGCCGCCCGCACCGCCGGGGCCTTATCGCCCACCCAGCGGTCGATTGCCTCGCGCAGCACGGGCTCGCGCACGAGACCCAGGGCACGAATGGCGATTGCCCGCGTCTCTGCCTGTTTTGCGGTGGTGGCGATAGATTCCAGATCTTTCCAATACCGTTCGCCGCCGATGTTTCTCATCTTCAGATCCATCTTGGACAGCCCGGGCACATCGGCGCTACCAACGGTCGCCAACCAAAAGTCCGTGCGCTCGTCGGACAGGTATGGATTGCGCGATCCGACGACCGTGATGGCGGCCTGCGCGATTCTTGAGTCTGAATTCGTCATCAAGTCGTGGACAAGCGTCAATACGTTCGTACGGTCGAAATCCTGTGTGCTATCGTACCTGTCCTGTCCACCGCTCATCTGGTCAAGTTGGCGGATTGCGTAAGTGACGTTGCTGACATCGGTGTCCTTCAGCATGAACGTCAGTTCGTTCCAAAGTGCCTCGCTAACGGATTCTGCCAAGACGGGCTTGTTGTCCAGGCACAGCAGCGCGCCTTGGTCGGCCTTGCCCGTGTGGCTGGCCCGAAGCTGGCGATAGATGCCGGCCCTTTCGGCATTCTTGGCAAACACAACATACGTCCGGTTGCTCTCAAAGTGGTAATACTGCGGCTGGAACATGTGGCCACGGGGCTGTGGGCTTTCATCGTAATGACGGAATCGGAGTGTCGTGCCAGGATCGTCGCCCTTCATGACCGAAATCACCGCGAACTGTGTCTCTTGGACCACGAAATCCGGCAACGGTTTAAACCAGTCATCCTGCACCAGCCCGCTTGAGACCACCGTCCCTTTGAAGACGATATCTGCCTCGGCGGTGAGTTTCTCCATGCTCAGCGGCGGCCCCACGAGATATCCCAGAGCGACACACGCCCATACCATCAGGACGGCTGCGAGCATTGTGCTTCGTCGAGTAAAGCGAATGTCATCTGCACGCATTGTTTTTCCCGGAGCGAACATCATATTAATAGGTCATCGTATCGCATGGTCAAAATTGTATGTGATTTGTTATTTCAGTCAAGAAAGGGAAGGAGAGCAGAGTTCAGAGGTCGGAGGTCAGGGGAACAGCCGGGGGAAGAGTTCAGAGCAGAGGTCAGAGGTCAGGGAACAGCCGGGGAGCCGAAGGAGGGGTCAAGACATAGGTGACATTTGAGGCTCAGGAGATGGGTAACACTTTTGGGGTGGTTTGTACAGCCTGAGCGTCCTTCCTCCGGGCGGCACCCTAATCCTTAGCGACCCGGGGAAAAGCTCACCCTACGGGTGAAATTGGACTCGCCTCT
>MTKW01004104.1_pt1 | contig 12785 bp, 10 predicted proteins | sample 1042761 | NCBI WGS metagenome assembly MTKW01 (sample SAMN06205366, study PRJNA360243) | anaerobic digester metagenome | biome: Wastewater treatment plant; feature: Anaerobic digester sludge; material: sludge; isolation source: anaerobic digester fed with sludge from wastewater treatment plant ...
GACATACACATGCCTCCTTGCTCCCCTGCTCTTTGGGAGGGTTGCTGCTCTAGTTGTCAGACAACCAGGCAACCCACAACCCTCCCTATAATACCAATAAACCGCTAGGTTAGGCCAACCCCAAGCCAATCCTTGACGATAAGTGTTACCGTTCCAATGAGTGAAGAGACTCTAGCCATGACAGTATTACCGAACTGAGCCCCGAAAGCCACCATCAAACAGTATCGGCCCGCCTTAGACAACACTCCATAACCCTTGCTACCAGGCATGGTCAACAAGAAGTACGACAACGCTGCCAACGTGCTTAACACGATAATCAGGCCATTGAGAGTATTTGATGTTAGATTCAAAAACGTTGCTGATATCTGAGCAACGATCTGCGTCCCTATCAAGCCACGAATGGCCACGCCCGCGGAGCTACCGATCAGAAGAGCCAAAGACGCACGATTGTAGTGGGATATGCTTGGGACATAGTTTGTGTACAACAAAAGCCCTAGCACGATGGGCACGGCAAGGACGTATTTCCCGCCTGTGAACGGTGCCCACACAGTACTACGAAAAGAGGTCACCGCAACGGACACCGCAATTCCCGCGTTGATGCCGACGAACACGTTTTCAGCCAAACGATACCCAGGGTTATCCTTGGCTAAAATGCTGAACAGGAACAAGCACATGATTGCCCCCGCCCAAATTCCAGGATCAGATGACAAAGCCATCTTTACTCGTCCCCCTTTCCTATCGTCCTGCCCTTGCGAACCCCAATCTCCACCACATTACCGAGGATGACCAAGCCGAAAACCAAAGCGTGAGCCATAGATTGCTGATCCATGGCTATGGTGGCAGCACCCAAGGTTCCCTCCAACTGTTCGTATTGAGCCGCCGCGTTAACACCGCCTAGCACACCCTTACACTGGCCCGAGTCCACGTAAGGCATGATGATTGCCTCGATCATTCCGATGCACCCAATTACTAGGTCACGGTTGTAAGCACCCGATGCCACGCGCACCCAGTGTTCCTCCCTGAGCCCGATGGGTGTCCCCGCATTCAAACTGATGACCAGGTCGAAGTCGCTAAGGCTACTAAGATTCTTGGTCACCCCCATGGAAGAGGTTGGGTTGTTGCGGTAGTCAGTGGTAAAGAACGTGTTTGGTGATTGAGCGAAGGCCGCCAACGATGGCTCTTGACCCGCCAGATACCCCAAAATGACGTAATCATCACCGTACTGGTAACCGAACTCCTCAAGAACCGGTAGTTTTCTTTCAGCAAAACCCGTCCCCACGTGACTTGAACCCATGGCTACTACCTTAGCGTTCTTGCTCGCCAAATGCCTTAAAAGCGTTTCTGCTTGTGGGTGCAGGTCTACTTCATTACCGGCATCGTAGTCAAAGCTCATAAGCACTAAAGCGCCATTTGGCAAAGAGTCCACAAGGTTGTACACCCGCTTCACCATGTCACTAGTGGGAACAGGCAGCCCCAAAGGCCTCACCATTGGTACAATCACTGCCAAGGCAATGAGGACATAGAAATATCTTTTGTCAAGATGCCCAAGTCTCTGCCAGGTAGTCACTTTTGACACCCCTTTCTACTCTCCACCGTAGGTGCTTCGTTCCAGGCCACTGATGATTCGCAGCGAGACCCCCAGAAGCCCCAACGCACCGGAAATCACGATGGCCCTTTGCGGTCCAACGTTGGCAACGGTCATGATCCAGTTACGCCAGGACGAAGATGCTGGGATCAGGTACTGCCCCAACGGGACCTGGCCGATCATGACAAGACTTCCCGCAGCAACCAAAATGGCAGCTTCCACGCTACGCACCCGAAACGCGCGGAACGTAGCACTAGCCATGTGAAACGCCAACATTGCGAACATGGCTCCTCGCATAGGAACGTGCAGGTTGTTGAAAATCCATTTGTACCCGTCAGAGCCTGTTCCGAACCCAATTCCCAAAACAGCAGTGATCGCGAACGCCACCAGCATGACGATGCTCGAATACTCTTCCTGAACACTCCGCCTAAGGCGCTTGAAATGAACCCCTAACAGACTGACGATCCCGAGACCGAGGGCGAATATCGCGAGCACAGCCTGCCACTCAAGCACCGTGCTTGCGAGGTTCTGCAACGGTGCCCACTGCAGGAAATACCCAAGGACTACGCTTACCCCTGACACCAAGACAAAGAGCATAGGGATATACTTGCGCATTAGCATGTATCAAACCCTCCTTACTTTAAAGGCCCATAAGGTTCTTTAGGACACCGTTACCTACGGAAGCCGATATGACCCCTGCAACGATCAAAGCCATGCTTAGCAGCTTGATCCAGTCCTCGCCCCGAAGCCCTCCAACTAGCACAGGTTTCCGGTCAAAATAGGCATTGGCAGCGTACATCTCAGCCCCAATAACCGTGTAATCGCAAGCAGCCACGAAGAAAGGAAGCTGGGATGGTTCACTAGCTCCTGCTATCTGAAGGGCCCCCACCGTCCTACCTTCCTCTGCCAAAAGCAAGGATTCACCGCCAAAAGCACCAATCATTATGTTGGCAGCGATCTTTTCCCTTGCAAATATCCCAATGGTGGCGCTCGAAGCCGCAGGACCCTCCGCAGAGATGAACCGGCAGTCTTCAGGCCTAAACAGTTCCGTCTCGCCTGCTTCCGCATACGCGGCTTTCATGACCTGCTCCGTAACCGCGTAGGTCGGGGCCTTCGAGACGGTTACGATCACCCTAATGGCGTACCGGGCAGCTACACGGATGAGGTGGCGAAGGGCCTCCAGCCCCGCCAAAGTTCCAGTACCCAATTCGCTCCATCCAGAGCAAAAGTGCACGGGTTTACCTGCTTCCACTGCCCTGCCCACGGCCTCCTCCAAGGCCTCAAAGCCTGCTATCTCCCTGATGGAGATCTTGGCTCCCTTTCGAACTGCCCTAACGGACAACAATATGGAACCCACAGATACGACCAAAAACCAAAACTGAAACATTCTGCCTGGCACGATCATTTATGGTTCCCCCTTCCACAGACTACTTCTCTAGATCAAAAAGTTCGAACACAGGTCGTTTCCAATGGCTAAGCATGGGTTCGTACCTGATTCCTGCACCTTCCGTGCTTTCGTGGAACTCTGCCTTGGCCTCTTCCAGGATCTTAGGGCTCTTCATCAGCTCAAACCCTGCTTCAGCCAGGATCTTGGTCGCTGTGATAAGACCCGCGTGCCCAATCCCCATCCCTACTTGTGCTGCCCACTGCCATGAGTGAGTGGTGGTACCCAGGCACACACAGGTCGTCTCGATCTGGCCCGTAGGCACAACCCAGCTCACATCGCCTATATCCGTGGAAAACAGGTCATATTCAATGGTTCTGGGCATGATGGGTAGAATCATGTCGCAGAAATTCCTGTTTCTTAGATACTTCAGCTCCTGGGGCGAATAAGGGGAGGATTTCAAAACCCCGTCCCTGTCGGCAAAGGTCTTGGCTATCTCTTCAGCAAACTCATGCTCCTTAGGCCCAAACTGGGGCGGGCCCACCCGTTCCATGCACTCGAAAAGCACCCTTTCGATGACAGTGTTGTTCAGGATGTTCCAAGTACCTCCCAACTGCGTAACCTCATACTCCGTTTCTGTCATTTTTGCTGCGCCGGAAGCACATTTCATGACCCTTGCCTCCAAAGCCCTTAGCAAAGGCACGTCAGGACAGCGAATCTGGTACCTGACCTTAGCAAGCGCCGGCACAACGTTCGGTTGCTCACCTCCCTTTAAGATTACATAGTGAATCCTGGCCTTCCCAACCATGTGCTCCCGAATGAACTCAACGCCAAGGTTCATCAATTGCACTGCATCAAGCGCGCTTCTGCCGTTGTACCCGCCCGTTGAAGCAGCCGCAGAACGCCCCTTGAAAGTAATGTCCATACGCGTAGTAGCGAGACAGGAGGCATAGGTAACCCTAGTCCAAGACCTGGGGTGCCAGCTTAAAGCAGCATCACACTCGTCAAAAAGGCCAGCATGAGCCATGTAGACTTTCCCGCCCCCACCTTCTTCAGCGGGACACCCATAATACTTGACAGTCCCCTTGGCTCCCTCGGACTCCATTTGGCGCTTCAACGCGATAGCCGCACCAAGAGGGGCTACCCCCAAAAGATTGTGCCCACACGCGTGACCGCCCCCACCTGGCACTCTCGGTGCTCGGTAAGGTACCGCTTTCTGCGACAGCTCAGCCAAAGCGTCGTACTCGCCCATGTAGCCAATTACGGGACTTCCCTCACCCCAGGTAGCCACAAAGGCGGTGGGAATGCCTGCCACCGCTCTTTCAACCCTGAAACCTTCATCTTCCAAAATCTTGGCAAGATACTCTGAGGATTGAACCTCTTTAAAAGGTAGTTCTGCAAATTCCCATATCTTGTCCGCTGCACCTGTTATGAACGTCTTATTGTTGTCAATGTACTCCTGCGCTGCTTTTGCTTTCATGTTCTTTAAATCTCCTCGTTCAAAATTCGGCCAACATTGCCTTACCAAGGCGTGTCTTCGAACAAATCAAGGGGAGGTATCCCGCCGTCACACAACATGGGCTTGTACTTCACCGGGGACTCTTTTATTCGCCTTGCAAACTCCGATTTGGCCTCCTCAATCACCTCAGGACGCGTGATCAGTTCAAACCCCGCTTCGGCCAGGATCTTGGCGCACGTAATGAGGCCCGCGTGGCCGATGCTCATCCCCGTCTGGGCAGCCCACTGCCAGGTATGAGTGGTTGTGCCCAGACAAACACAAGTTGTTTCAATCTGAGCTGTGGGCACCGTCCAACTCACATCACCAATGTCTGTAAAAAATAGATCGTACTCGATAGTCCTAGGCATGGTGGGCAGGATTATGTCGCAAAAGTTCTGGTTCCTCAAGTATTTGAGTTCTTCAGGAGAATAAGGGGATGATTTCAACACCCCGTCCCTGTCCACGAACGTTTTCGATATCTCTTGGGCGAACTGATGCTCCTTGGGACCAAACTGGGGGGGCCCTACCCTTTCCATACAGTCAGCCAGTACCTTTTCGAGGGCGGTGTTGTTGAGAACGTTCCACACTCCCCCGAGGTACTTGACCTCAAACCGAGTCTCTGTCATCTGGGCTGCCCCTGACGCACATTTCATAACGCGGGCCTCTAGAGCCCTCAGCTGGGATACATCAGGGCATCTTACGTGATAGCGAACCGAAGCCAACGCCGGAACCACGTTGGGTTGCTCTCCACCTTTGGTCACAACGTAGTGAATCCTAGCCTTGCCGATCATGTGCTCCCTCAGATACTCCACACCTAGGTTCATCAGCTGCACGGCATCGAGGGCGCTCCTACCGTTGTAACCCCCGGTAGATGCAGCGGCCGAGCGACCGTGGAAGGTAACATCGAAGCTGTTCATGGCCAACGTTGAGGCATACGTAACCCTAGTCCAAGAGCGAGGATGCCAACTCAAACACACATCGCAATCGGCAAACACCCCATCTTTGACCATAAAGACTTTTCCACCCACAGCTTCTTCTGCAGGACACCCAAAATACTTAATGGTGCCTTCAACGCCCCCCGCGTCCATTTCCCTTTTCAGCCCTATGGCAGCCGCCATAGGAGCTACACCCAAGAGATTGTGGCCGCACGCATGGCCTCCCCCGCCGGGGACCCTCACTTCTCTGTACGGCACAGCCTTTTGGGACAGGTCCGCTAGGGCATCGTACTCCCCCATGTAGCCGATAACCGGGTGCCCTTTGCCCCAGGTGGCCACAAAAGCCGTGGGCATTCCGGAAACACCCCACTCAATGGAAAACCCCTCCGCCGCGAGGGCACCGGCGATAGCATCTGCCGACTTAAACTCCCTAAAGGGCATCTCGGCGTATTCCCACACTTTATCCGACAAGCCAGTGATAAAGCTTCTCTGTGTATCCACGTACTCGATGGCCTTTTTCGCTTTCAGCACAGTCCTCACCGCCTGCTTATCAAGTATTCTACCTGCCCGACATGTCATCCTGGTTTACCAGGTTTCCTGGGCGCGGGAAACCGCGCCCAGGACATCCTTCACTCGCTTGGAGTCTCCTCAAACATATCCAGGGGTGGCTTTTCATCGGGCAACATAGGCTCGTACTCAATCCCCGCATCCCTAATGTTTTCATCGAACTCAGCCTTTGCCTTTTCGAACAATTCGGGATTCGTCATGAGTTCAAAGCCAGCCTCGGCAAATATCTTGGCCGCTGTTATGAGGCCCGCGTGTCCGATACCCATACCTACTTGGGCAGCCCACTGCCAAGTGTGAGTGGTCGTCCCCAAACACACGCAGGTTGTTTCAATCTGAGCCGTCGGCACCGTCCAGCTCACATCCCCAACGTCTGTGGAGAACAGATCGTACTCTATGGTCCTGGGCATAGTAGGCAAGATAATGTCGCAGAAGTTTCTGTTCTTCAAGAATCTGAGTTCCTGAGGGGAGTAAGGGGAAGATTTCAAGACCCCATCCCTGTCCTCAAACGTCTTGGCGATCTCCTCAGCGAACTTGTGCTCTTCAGGACCGAACACCGGAGGTCCCACTCTTTTCATGCTATCTTCAAGCACGCCTTCAAGCACTGTATTGTTCAGAACATTCCAGTCTCCACCCAGATACTTCACCTCATAGGTGGTTTCTGTCATTTCAGCGGCACCGGCAGCGCATTTTAACACCCTAGATTCAAGAGCCCGCAATTGCAGCACGTCGGGGCAACGGACCATGTAGCGAACCTGGGCTAGTGCAGGCACCACATTTGGCTGTTCGCCGCCCTTGGTAATGACGTAATGAATACGGGCCTTTCCTATCATGTGCTCCCTCAGGTACTCCACAGCTGTGTTCATGAGTTGGGCGGCATCCAGGGCACTCCTGCCGTTGTAACCACCCGTTGAGGCCGCAGCCGACCTACCGTGAAAGGTTACTTCAAAACTGTTCATGGCTAGAGTGGAGGCATAGGTTACCCGGGTCCATGATCTAGGATGCCAACACAGACACGCATCGCACTCCGCAAACAGGCCATCCTTGGCCATGTACACCTTTCCGCCTCCGGGTGCCTCTTCCGCAGGGCAGCCGTAATATTTAACGGTTCCCCTAACCCCATTTGCCTCCATCTCTTTCTTCAAGGCTATTGCGGCTGCCATAGGGGCAACCCCCAGAAGGTTGTGGCCACACGCATGGCCCCCCCCACCGGGAACTCTGGCCTCTTTGTACGGGACCGCTTTTTGGGAAAGATCGATCAGTGCATCGTACTCCCCCAAAAGGCCGAGAACAGGTCCCCCTTTTCCCCATGTAGCGACAAATGCTGTGGGCATACCCGCCAAGCCCCACTCGATGCTGAAACCTTCCGCTTCAAGGGTGGACGCTATGATGGCAGAGGATTTTGTCTCCCGAAACGGCATCTCCGCGTACTCCCACACTTTGTCCGAAACCCCGGTTATGAGATCTCTGTGTGAGTCTATATACTCCATAGCTTTCTTGGCTTTTATCATCTGCAAATCACCATGCTTTCAGTTTGTTGCTAAGCCTTTTCCTCAATGTCCTCGAACAGATTGAGAGGGGGTTTGCCTCCCTCAAACAACATGGGTTCGTACTGGATACCGCTATCTCTGACCCTTTCGTCGAACTCTTGCTTGGCTTTTAGAAGCACCTCGGAATTGGTCGCGAGTTCAAAACCTGCCTCCGCTAGTATTTTGGAGGCGGTGATTAGCCCCGCGTGCCCTATGCCCATGCCCACCTGCGCGGCCCACTGCCAAGTGTGAGTGGTTGTCCCCAGGCACACACAGGTGGTCTCGATTTGGCCTGTGGGTACATTCCAGCTTACATCGCCAATGTCCGTGGAGAACAGATCGTACTCGATAGCTCTGGGCATGGATGGCAAGATCACATCACAGAAATTCTTGTTTCTCAGAAACCTCAACTCAGAAGGCGAGTAGGGAGAGGATTTCAGGACCCCGTCTCTGTCCTCGAAGGTTTTAGCGATTTCCTCCGCAAACTTATGCTCCTCAGGTCCAAATTGAGGGGGGCCGACCCGGTTCATACACTCTGCCAGAACGCCCTCTATGACAGCATTGTTGAGCACGTTCCAGAACCCACCGTGGGAGTACACCTCAAACGTAGTTTCGGTCATTTCCGCGGCTCCCCGGGCGCACTTCATCACTCTTTCCTGAAGAGCCCTTAGTTGAACCACATCGGGACACCGAATGGTGTAGCGGCCTGTTGCCAAAGCCGGCACCACATTGGGCTGTTCTCCACCTTTCATGATCACGTAGTGAATCCGCGCCTTGGCAATCATGTGCTCCCTCAAGTACTCGATTCCTGTGTTCATGAGCTGCACCGCATCTAAGGCGCTCCTTCCGTTGTAGCCACCGGTTGACGCCGCGGCAGAACGACCGTGGAAAGTTACATCCATGCAGCTTACAGCTAGACACGAGGCGTAAGTTACCCGGGTCCACGACCGGGGATGCCAGCTTAAACACACATCGCACCCGTCAAACACGCCCTGGTGCACCATGAACACTTTTCCACCCACAGCTTCTTCTGCGGGACACCCGAAATATTTGACCGTCCCCTCTATTCCGCCCGCTTCCATTTCTCGTTTCAATCCTATGGCAGCAGCCATAGGAGCCACACCCAGAAGGTTGTGACCACAACCGTGACCGCCACCACCGGGTACCCTGACCTTGCGATAGGGGACGGCCTCCTGCGAAAGGTCAGCCAAAGCATCGTATTCTCCCATGTAACCAATAACCGGGCGCCCTTTTCCCCACGTCGCAACGAAAGCAGTGGGCATACCTGCTACGCCCCATTCAATTTCAAAACCCTCCCCTTCAAGGGTTTTCCCTATCTCTGCTGCCGATTTTGTCTCCCTAAAAGGCAGCTCCGCGTATTTCCACACCTTATCTGACACACCGGTGATAAGGCTTTTGTGGGAATCAATGTATTCCATAGCCTTTTTGGCTCTCAGCATACCCCTCACCACCTACTAGCAAATATCTTCATACACAACCATTCTACCTATCTGACATGTTTCCCTTTAACTATGCAAAAATCAGTAACCGACACGCGGGAATTGCACACTCCCCGTCAATAGGGGGTGTCTTCAAACATGTCCAAGGGCGGCTTACCTCCGTGATACAACATGGGTTCATACTCAATTCCTGCGTCCCTAATGCCTTCATCAAACTCCTGCTTAGCCTTTTGGAACAGTTCAGGATTGGTCATCAGTTCAAACCCTGCTTCCGCGAAAATCTTGGCAGCCGTTATGAGGCCCGCATGTCCAATACCCATGCCCACTTGGGCGGCCCACTGCCAAGTGTGAGTGGTTGTTCCCAAGCACACGCAGGTGGTTTCGATCTGTGCGGTGGGAACCGTCCAGCTGACATCACCAATATCCGTTGAAAACAGATCGTACTCTATAGTCCTGGGCATGGTGGGCAGAATCATGTCGCAGAAGTTTCTGTTCCTGAGATATCTGAGTTCTTGAGGAGAATAAGGTGAGGATTTCAAAACTCCGTCCCGGTCCTTGAACGTCCTCGCTATCTCCTCGGCGAACTTATGTTCCTCCGGTCCGAACACGGGGGGTCCTACCCTTCGCATGCACTCCCCTAGCACCCCTTCTAGTACAGTGTTGTTAAGGGTGTTCCACATTCCGCCCAGATACTTGACCTCGTAGGTGGTTTCTGTCATCTCGGCGGCACCTGCCGCACACTTCAAGACTCTGGCTTGGAGTGCTCTGAGCTGTACTACATCGGGACACCGGATCATGTAGCGAACCTGGGCCATAGCTGGCACAACGTTGGGTTGTTCGCCACCTTTCATAATGACGTAGTGGATGCGGGCTTTTCCTATCATGTGTTCCCGCAAGTACTCCACACCCGTGTTCATCAGTTGCACCCCATCAAGAGCGCTCCTACCGTTGTATCCTCCCGTGGAAGCCGCTGCCGATCTTCCGTGAAAGGTTATGTCCATGCTGTTCATAGCTAGGCAAGACGCGTAAGTAACCCTTGTCCAAGATCTTGGATGCCAGCTCAAACAAGCATCGCACTGGGCGAACAGGCCATCTTTGGCCATGTACACCTTGCCACCCACAGCCTCTTCCGCGGGGCACCCGAAGTATTTTATGGTGCCTGGAACGTTACTGCCTTCCATTTGATGTTTCAGGGCTATGGCCGCTGCCATAGGTGCAACACCAAGAAGATTGTGGCCACACGCGTGACCGCCCCCTCCCGGGACTCTTACCTCTCGGTGAGGGACAGCCTTTTGAGAGAGATCCGCCAGGGCATCGTACTCACCCAAGAAACCCAGAACTGGCCTGCCCTTCCCCCACGTAGCGACGAACGCCGTGGGCATACCGGAGACGCCCCACTCAATGGTAAAGCCCTCTTGTTCCAAGGTAGACGCTATTGCAGCTGCCGACTTGCTTTCTCTAAACGGCATCTCCGCGTACTCCCACACCTTGTCAGATACGCCCGTGATAAGTTTTCTGTTCGCTTCGATGAAATCCATCGCTATACGGGCCTTCAACAAACAAACCACCGCCTTACATTTTGTAATATGCAGAGAGGCCGTGTTAATCTGGAAGCCCTCTTGCCTGGACAAAAGAACGGTCTCCCTGCCTTACTGTTGGGTATTCTACATATCTTACAAGTAGTCCTCTTTTACCCGATCTGATCTTCGCCTCGGGATGTCAACGCAACACGGGCGAGCAGCCCCCCGATTCTTGACTTCGGCTCGACCCGACGGTAGTGTATATGTGGGTTGCGGTCCAACGTCCGCCGCTCCCATACTAGACAGAGGGGCAAGGTGTGCGTGCTCCTACTACTTCACTGGTGAGAAAAGGGAAATCGAGTGAACATACTTTTAGAAAAGCTTAAAGAAGTCACCTTGTCTGTTCTTCCCATCACGCTTTTAGTGATTATCCTCAACTTTACGTTAGTACCCCTTGATAAAGCCACGTTGGTGAGGTTTACCGTTGGCGCCGCGGTGCTTGTGGTAGGGCTAGGCATATTTCTGTTCGGCGCGCAAATAGGGATCGTTCCCATAGGTCGCCTCATGGGAGAGACCATAGCCCGGACGAACAAGATGCACGTGGTAGCGATCCTCGGTTTCGTCCTCGGTTTTCTCATAACGGCGGCGGAGCCAGACGTGCAGATACTGTCCCAGCAAGTGGACTTGGCTACGGGGGGTGTGGTGTCAAGCGGTTTGTTCCTGGTTGTAGTGTCCGTAGGTGTTGGCATCATGGTCGCCGTTGGCCTTGCCAGGATCCTTTACAGCAAGCCCCTGAACGTGGTTTTCACCGTAGCTTACCTTGTCATTTTGCTCGCGGGCCTCAAGGCCTCGGAAGAATTCCTGGCCTTTTCCGTGGACGCATCGGGGGCGACAACCGGGGCCATGACCACCCCGTTTATCCTGGCCCTGTCGTACGGAGTGTCCCAGCTGAAAGGCGGCAAGACCCAAGAGGAAGACAGCTTCGGTATGGTGGGTCAGGCCTCCGCGGGACCTATCTTTGCCATCATGATTATGAGCATCATCAAAGGGCTCACTCACCTGCAAGTGAACGAGGCAGGCCTGGCCAACGGTGCGGACAGAACCATATCGTACGTGGAGGCTTTCCCCCGGTTTGCCAAAGAGTCGTGCATCACACTGCTACCCCTGCTCATACTGTTTCTGATCTTCAACCGCACGAAATTCAATCTGAGCAGGAAGGCCTCGAGCAATATACTGAAGGGGCTTTTGTACGCTTTTTTAGGACTCACCTTGTTTATGGTAGGAGTTAACGCGGGATTCATGGAAGTAGGAAGGATAATGGGTGAGGGCATCGCCAAAACTCACCTTTGGATGTTGCCCGTCATAGGGTTTCTTTTGGGCATGGTTGTGGTGTTGGCGGAACCTGCCGTGTACGTGTTGACGGAACAGGTTGAGGAAGTCACGGCGGGTCACATCAAAAGGAAAGTGCTGTTGGTGGCCCTATCAGCAGGAATAGCTTTGGCTGTGTGCGGGTCCATGTTGAGGATCATGATACCCGCCCTGAAGCTGTGGCATTTCCTTCTGCCGGGTTTTGCGTTGGGGGCAATTCTGTCCTACCGGGTCCCCCCCATCTTCGTGGGAATCGCTTACGACGCGGGTGGAGTAGCATCGGGACCCATGACAGCCACGTTCATCCTGGCGTTTGCACAGGGAGCCGCGGGGGCCATCCCTACCGCCAACATTTTGGTGGACGGTTTCGGGGTCATAGCTATGGTAGCTATGGCGCCCCTCGTTGCCATACAAACCCTCGGCCTCATATTTAAGGTGAAGACAGAGGGAGGCGAGTCTGCATGAATCGCGTAACAGGCGATCTCGTGGCAGTTTGTTGCATACTGAACTACGGGAAAGGGAGCAAAGCCCTTGGGCTTTCAAAACAGCTTAAAACTTTGGAGGGCACCGTTTTTCTGGGCAAAGGCACCGTCAAAACCGAGTGGTTGAACGTGCTTGGAATCACTGACGCCAGGAAAGAAATATTCATAACTATCGTTGACAAAGATCTCGAGGACGTCTTTTACGATGAGATAAACAGACGCTTTGCCCTAAGCCAACCCCACAACGGCATAGCATTTTCTATGCCTGTAAAGTACGGGCTGAAAACGGGATCCGAGTTTCACTTTCGCAAGATCGACGGCTCCCTTCTTGGAATCAACCCACAAGAGAGAGATGTGACTACAGTGGACTACGAATCTATATTCATCATTGTGAACAAAGGCTTGGCACAGGACGTGCTGGAAGCGGCGGAATCCGGAGGTTCCACGGGAGGTACCGTGA
>MTKW01000085.1_pt1 | contig 12773 bp, 11 predicted proteins | sample 1042761 | NCBI WGS metagenome assembly MTKW01 (sample SAMN06205366, study PRJNA360243) | anaerobic digester metagenome | biome: Wastewater treatment plant; feature: Anaerobic digester sludge; material: sludge; isolation source: anaerobic digester fed with sludge from wastewater treatment plant ...
CGCCGGGAGTTCCTCCGGCAATGAAAAACTGGCTATCAGAAACGGAACCGGCGTTCTTCTCAGCGATACTGACACTGGTAGTCACACCGCCTTCCGAACCAGAAACGGAACCGGCATTCCTCTGCACGATACTGACTCCGGCAACCGTGCCGCCTGCAAGATCAGAGGCCAAACCGGCGTCAGTCTGCCCACCCCTGAACACCATATAGCAGTTCAAAGTATGCATTGGCTTCTTACCTGGCGCGACACAATTAGGATGCCCCTCTTCAAGCACAAACGATCTTCCTGCCCTATTGTTCAAGATAACTCCAGTCCCAGGAACAACAAGCCCGGAGCCGAACGAAAATGCGTTACTATGTATAAACGAGCACGCATTTCCCTGGACGTCCACCGCCGTAAAGAATGTGGTATCGCCCTGGCTGTCAATTCCAAGGGCCCCATCTCCCAACTCGTCCTTTGACAACGCCTTGAGCGGGTTGATTAACGTGCTTAACCTCTGGGTATGCCCGGCCGAAATAAACCTGGAAACATCAAACTCTGAATGGCCTGGGTCGCCTGCATAAAGATTCCTGTCTCTAAATGCCAGCTTCTTTGCTTCTGTCATCAAATGAATGACGTCCGGATTGCCTGGTTCTAACGCCGGTATGTCGAAACTTTCAATGATCTTCATTTGCTCAAGCGCCAAGAACCCCTGGGATACAGGCCCTGTCTGATAAATTGTGTAGCCACGGTAGTCAATATGTAACGGAGTATAGAATTCAGGAGGCCGAGAGTAAAACCGTTCAAACTCGCCACCTGTGAAAGTGCTTCTCTTGTGTGCCAAAGCCCCGGTTAAGGGCCCTGAAGTATCGTGATTGCAGGTGCCTAGGCCAGCCCATGAATCCTCCGAGGTTTTAATTGCATCATTCAACTTGTAAAACCGCCTGGCAAAAGGGCCTTTGTATATGTACTCGGCGCCCCCTTCTCCAAACTCACGCAGAGTTCGGGCAAGGTCCTTTTGACAGAACGTGTTTCCTACCTTAGGCGCCTGTCCTCCTTTAAGAAATACCCTCCTGGACTCCGGATACTTCTCAAGTTTCTGCCGCTCGTTGAAAACAGCCCTGGCAAACCCCGGAGTTACAAGGAATCCTTCTTCTGCTAACCTTACTGCAGGTTCAAAAGCCTTCTTCAAGGTGAAACTCCCGTAACGCTTCAGCGCTAGTTCATATGCGATAGGCGCACCAGGAACCGCTACTGACAAAATGCCATCCTGAGGCATTATCCCATGCCTTTGCCCTGCTCCTGCGCCGGATTCAGGCAGGTTGCCAGCGTTCGAACCGGCTCCTCGTGACCCAATGCTGTGGAAAAACTCAGGAGTGGCCAGATCTCCTGTAAAACCGCTGCTGTTCAGAGCAGAAATTCTTTGATTGGCAGCATCGAAGTATATAAGGAAGGCATCGCCGCCGAGTCCGCACATGTGAGGTAGGACTACCGATGTGACACCTGCCATAACAATACAAGCATCCATAGCATTGCCGCCTTCTCGCAGCGCATCAAGGCCTGCGAGGACTGCAAGAGGGTGCGCAGCAGCCACCATCCCTGACTTGCCAAACCTGGTATGACGGTACCTGTCAGCCACAGTCATGTTAATCCTCCTCAAAAAGCTGACTCTGCCTGAGACACAGCCGGCATCACAACCTGCCTACCTCACGGCCTGCCTGCTTCATATGACCTGCCTGCTTCTCAGCCTGCTGAAGACCAATACTTCAATAACAGATTTCTATAAAACCGCCTGCTCAACCGGGTAATCGTTGGGACCTAGGATCATATTGACACTCTTCTTAAAGGAAACAGGATCCCCTGAGCAGAAGAACTTATACTCCGGCTGAGAGTCCTGTTGGGCAAGAAGACCTTTCTCTTCCAACTTTGCCTTTATGGCCGCCACTGTCTGAATGGCTGGATCGACAAGGGTTACTCCAGGCAGTTCTTTCTGAATATGATCTGCAAGTAGCGGAAAGTGGGTGCAACCCAGGATCAAAACGTCAACTGGCGAGTCGTGGAAGGCCTTTGTGTACCTCTTGGTTGCGTCCTCTATGGCAGCCTCGTCAGTCATGCCCCCTTCTACAAGGGTGACGAAATCCGGGCACGCCTGCTTAACCGGAACCGCCTTCAAGCCAAGATCAGCAAGTTCTTTGTCGTATACACCGCTTGTCACAGTCCCCTGTGTGGCTATGAGCCCAGCCTTGCCATCAGATCCGGCAACATCAAGTGCAGCTTTGGCCCCAGGCCTGATAACGCCTATGACCGGCCCTGGGAAACTGGCCTCAACCGCCTCTAGTGCAGCCGCAGTAGCAGTATTGCATGCTATGATGATAGCCTTTGCCCCCTGTGCCCGGAGAAATTCGGATATCTCGACTGAAAACTCCCGTACCTGCGATTGTGGCCTTGGGCCATAAGGCACACGCCCTGTATCACCAAAATACAGAACGCTCTCATTCGGGAGAAGTTTTCTGATCTGCCTCACAACAGTAAGCCCGCCTGCCCCTGAATCGAAAACGCCTATCGGTGCATTGCCAGCGAGAGTTCTGACGCAACGTCCCTTATCACATTCCATCACGTGCTTAGCCACTCCTTAACCGTATAGTGCTTCTTGAAAAGCCTAGATGATTGATTCGATATACTAATTGATTCGGTATACTAGTTGACGACTGTTCACTGCTCGATAATTATATCACCCGGCAGGAAATCCTGGAAACTGAGCCAATTCCCCATTGCTGCCGGATTGTTATGTTAGCCCGCCTGTCCAAAATGTGATCTTGCTCTTGAGGATATTCATTGCTGCCGAGTTGTTATGTTAACCTCCTGTAACAAGATGTAACAAGATGAGGAAATGTCACCACGGTGTGAGCCCTATACGGTATTTGACAGCAACATCCACTACTACCTGCAACTTATCAAAACTGGCCGCAGGCAATGGATTCGGCTGGAACTGCTATCCGCATTTGCGTCCTGGCCAAACCGTTCAACCGGCAACACGTTCTAACCGGGAACCGCAAGCTGGACTTGCAGTTCAACCAAGACCGTTCAACCAGTAGCACGTTCTCTCCGGGAATCGCAAGCTGGACTTGCAGTTCAGACAAACCGTTCAACCGGCAACATGTTCTAACCGGGAACCGCAAGCTGGACTTGCAGTTCAGACAAACCGTTCAACCGGCAACATGTTCTAACCGGGAACCGCAAGCTGGACTTGCAGTTCATCCAAGACCGTTCAACCAGTAGCACGTTCTCTCCGGGAACCGCAAGCTGGACTTGCAGTTCAGACAAACCGTTCAACCGGCAACACGTTCTAACCGGGAACCGCAAGCTGGACTTGCAATTCAGACAAACCGTTCAACCGGCAACACGTTCTAACCGGGAACCGCAAGCTGGACTTGCAATTCAGACAAACCGTTCAACCAGTAGCACGTTCTCTCCGGGAACCGCAAGCTGGACTTGCAGTTCAGACAAACCGTTCAACCGGCAACACGTTCTAACCGGGAACCGCAGGCTGGACTTGCAGTTCATCCAAGACCGTTCAACCAGCAGCACATTCTCCCAGGAACCACAAGCTGGACTTGCAGTTCAACCAAGACCGTTCAACCAGCAGCACATTCTCACCGAGAACCACAAGCTGGACTTGCAGTTCAACCAAGACCGTTCAACCGGCAGCACATTCTCACCGAGAACCGCAAGCTGGACTTGCAGTTCAGCCAAACCATTTAACCAGCAACACGTTCTCACCGAGAACCGCAAGCTGGACCTACTGCAGCATGAAGGACACTCACTCTATCCATTAGTACTAAGCCGGTTTCCCTTCTAAGCTCATAGATTTCACCCATGTTTCACACCATAATCCTAGATCACTAAGCTGATTCATGGCCTTAGAACTCTTGAGGCCGTGGAGCACAAAAACGATCAAACTTACGAGGTGGATACGATGAAAGAGAAGAGAACTCGTGAACACATCAAGCAAGCTGCTGAGCGTAACTCGAGGTGGACACAGTGAAGGAGAAAAGAACCCCTGCATTTACTGGCTTTGCGTATGTCATTCTTGCCGCATCCGTCATACTTCTTGCGTTCTTCGCCAGCCCTCTTTACCGCAAAATACGGCGCATGTCACCTCCACCGCTGGCAGGCGGCGCAGAACACGACAACCGGTTCATAGGAGAAGCCGATCTTGAGCGGCTGTATCCTAACATCGTCCTGAGGCAGAGAAAGGGCAGCGAAAAGTTCGTGGCTCTTACCTTCGATGACGGGCCCGACAACACATTTACTCCGGCAGTTCTTGATGTACTCAAAGCCAAGCAAGTCCGGGCAACGTTCTTCCTAATCGGCAACCGTGTAGAAGAGTACCCGGATATTGCAAAGCGAATCATTGANNGCTCTCTGGTCAGTAGATTCACTGGACTGGAGAGGGCTTTCAAAAGAAGAAGTAGTCAAAAACATAATGACTCAAATGGGGCCAGGCCGGGTCATACTGCAGCATTCAGCCGGAGGGCCCGGAGAAGACCTGTCCGGCTCAGTCCTTGCCCTATCAGAGGTAATCGATACCCTCAAGCAGCAAGGGTATTCCTTTATGACCATTAACGAGATGTTCCCTGTCCCATGTGAATCAAAGTAACCTATATGCTGGGTGAGTCCTGGTTCCCATCAGGATGATCCGGTAAGAATCGACACCATGGCAGGGGCATTAGCCATCATGATCTCTCAACTACCTGCCAATCTTCTCCTCTTCATCAATAGGGAATACAGGACGCCTGATATTCCTGAACTCAAATCTTGCAAGGTTCGGACTGCTCAGCCCAGGGCCGTCAACTTCAATTATTTCTGAGGCAATCGGCTCATAAGCTGCACGATAGTGAACGGCAGATTTCACGGCCACGATTTTCCTGAAAGCAGGATCGATTCCAACACTCCGCGCTACCTCAGGATCTAAAGGCTGAAACCTCTTCTCGTTGATAATAACCTCGATACCTCTGGACTGGATAACAGCAGTGCGCCCCATAGACGACCTTATGCCGGTTGCCATGGGACCTCTGTGGACAAAACTCCCATCTGAGAGAACTCTCACAGTACCCTGAAGCCTAACCGGTGCGCCGTGTAAGTTATCAAATTTACCTCCAACAAGGAAATCAAACTTCCCGCCAACCCCAACCTTGAAAGCTTCATCTACTGCGGCGCTATCCGGCATGGTTATTACAACAGCATCTTGCGCGTCTTGCTCAATTAGGGCCCGAAGAATCTCGGTGCCGTCACCGGAAGCACCTCCGCCTGTATTATCTGCCACATCGGCAAGAACCACAGGTCCCCTGTCTCTGCCTATCGCATACGCTACTGCATCTCGGGGATCTTTCAAATAAGTCACAAAAGAGTGGCGCAAATCCCAGGCTCTTTCTGCCAGGCTCTCTGCAATCTCACGGGCCCTAGATTTATCTCCATCGATAGTAGCCAGGAAAGCAAGGCCGGCGTCGTAGACATCCGAGTACACGAAACCGCCGTAAACACTAACATTGATCACTCCCGGTTCTCTTTCAAACTCAAAAGCCTTTTCCATTAGTTCCTTAATTGGCCCCCACCCTGTTCTTGCAGGAACGACAGCAGGGGCGATAGGTGGCCTGATCACCACATGTACCGGGTCTATCTCTTTCCGGATAAGCCTTGTGGCAAAACGCCCGGCCTCCAATCCACGTTCCCAACCGTCCACATGGGGATAGGTATTATATCCGAACAGCCCATCTGCTTCTCGAACCATAGCATCAGTAACTGTTGCATGAAAATCAAGGGTAGCCACAACAGGTACGTTAGGGCCCACTATCTGACGTACGCTTTCCAAAATATCACCCTCAGCATCAGCAAACCCATCTGCAACCATGGCCCCATGAAGAGCAAGCAATACTCCATCAATCTTACCTGCTTTCCTTATTCCCTGTAGAAGCGCGTTTTTGAGTTCAAGATATGCTTCCCTTGATACCATCCCAGATGGTACCGCTGAGGCTGAGATAGTTGGAAGCAATATGGATCCTGTCTCATCGGCAAAGTCTATGAACCCACCAATTGGCGTTCTTGTGCTGGCAAACTCTTTAAAGATTTCCCTGCCTTCAAAATACCCCCGGTCTCTAAAGTGAGAAATCTCAGTTCTAATTGGGCTGAAGCAGTTAGTCTCGTGGCTTATGCCACCTACTGCGAATTTCAAGGCCATTTTGTATTCCACTCTCCTTGGCTAGACTGGTTCTGAAATTAAAAACGGCTAGTCGGTCACGAGTCCTGAACCTCCAGATTCACCTTATAAACCCGCTGGGGCCTGCCCCGAGTCCCGGGCTGATCCAGGCCTGCAACCTCAGCCAGGCCCGATTCACACAGTCTTGATAAGATTCTCCTGGCATTACGCTTGCTTATGCCTAGATCTGCAGCAAGTTGCTCAGGCGTAATGTATTTTGAACCAGTTCTGTATATGAGGTCTTGAATCTTGGTAAGTGTAGGAATGCTCAACTGAGAATCGATGGATTTCAAGATCAAGCGTTTGCTTATGGTAGAACGTCTGAAGTCCAGCTGGTCAGCCCCCATGGGCCCTACAACACGGCCATCTTCAAAAACTATGAAAGCACAATTCCCACCCGATTCTTCTGCGTACTTCAGGGCAAGTGTGGCATTGGCATAGCACAATGTGGCAGTTGAACCTACGCCAAATCCGAACACCAACCCTGTACCACAGAACCTGGACATCTCTCGAACACTTGGAAAACCAGTATAGTAATTAGTGATATCCTGCAAGGCACCTCTGGTTAAGAACATTCCGAATTTCCCACCGTCCAAAGGAACCACTGAAATTCCGGTTTTCTCCCCGAACTCGAGTAGTGCTTGAAGCAGCAAAGCATTCTTGCGCTGCTCACGGTAAAAACTATCACTGGCCTGCCTGGTAGAAACCGACTCTGCAAAACCAATTACCAGTTGGTAAGAACGAGTTTGAAGTTTCTCTGCCTCCAGCACCGCTTTGACAACCGCTTCCCGCAGGATCCCTAAACTTGGGGTGCATCTATATATAGGTACGTCCTTCTCTTTGAGCTCCAAGTAAGCGCTGCGAAGGAAAGTCACCCCTGCAGCAGTTCTGCCTGCTTTCCACAAAGATTCGTGAAAAGACACAAAACTATCTCGATCTATCAATGCTACCGACGACATCAGATGAATGTGGTCCAGGTTAAGCCCAATTTCTCCTAAGCTTTGCTTCGCTTCGGTAACTGGCACTGTATCTATACTCAGACGCCTTACGTCCACTCCATCAATTAGCATCTTAGCAATAGTCTTGTGAATCGCCGACCCTGACTCTTCAACGTAGACCAGCGGAATATCAACTTTATCCTCAGAGCACTCAGCTTTGACCTTGTAATAAGGCCAGTTACCCGAGAACAGGCATACCTGCATTTTATCCCTGTTTGCCTTGAACAACGACACGCTCTCATTTTCGTCTGTATAGTGCAGATCCAAGAACCTGTGCTGTGAAAACTCCTTTGACGCCTGCAGCATTATTTTCACGAGATCAGGCGGCCCTATGACTCCTATAGTCTGTCCCACTTCATCCACTCCTAACTCCAAGTCTACAGGGAGGCAGAGATCTGCCTCCCTTTGACCACCGAAACCTCCCTATACTCACAATCCACGTTAACCACGGCTAAAAGGTCATATGAGTTTAGACAACCCCAACCAATCCCTGACAAGAAACAATACCCTTCCTATCAGCATAGACAGAAAACCCATACTCGCGTTTCCAAACGATGCGCCAAAGGCAATCATCATAAACCACCGCCCGACTTTCGGAAACACTGACAGCCCACCCTTTAGGTGACGGGTATAACGGGTGGTCAACAAGAAATAACTAGCCCCTGTAAGGAACCCTACCACTATCAGGAAATTGTTTACAGAGTTTAGAGGCAAGAACGTGGCTTTGATTTGATCCAAAAACTGGGCCTTTACAGCTCCTGCAAGGCCTAACCCGGCACCTGTTGCCACAATTACAGCCATGCTTATTCTCGACAGGTGTGCATACTTCTTGAAGTACTTGGCGAACAACAAGAGTCCTAAAACTATAGGTATAATAAGGCGAAATTCGCGATTTTGGATAATTGGGTTGATCCCCGAAGTCTGAATAGCCTGTACTCCCGTTACTATAGCGTGTCCTGCCCCAATCCCAATAAAAGCGTGTTCCGCCACTCTGTATACCGGGTTTTCCTTATATATAGTTAGACTGAACATAGACAGGGTCAAGATGGCGGCGACCCATACCTCAACGCTGGTACTCACAATACTCCCTCCTTTTTGTTCAGTAGTCTACACATTGTTCTTACCGGAAGAACGTTTCTGGAAGAAATATCCCACGTTGCCCAGGACTATGAGAAGCAAGATCACGACGTGAGCTGAGGATTGGGCATCCATCTGAGCCACAGCAATTCCCGGCTTATCAAGCAGGATCTCATATTCAGCGGCAGACCTAAGCCCTGTCAATAACCCTTTGATCTGGCCAGATTGAAGATAGGGTTGAGTCTGCGGTCCCATTATGGCCGTCACAGCCATTGCAAGAGGCACTTTCCTGGCAACTGCAATCTGCCGTACCCATGTTTCCGGGGTACCATAGCCACCAGGGCCTGTGTTCAGAGTAACAACCAGATCAAAATCAGTAACGGATTTTACTTCTTGCATCATTGGAATCTGGCCCGCTGGCGTCTTTTTGATGTCTGCCCTGAACACAGACTGAAAATCGTCTGCCCATGCTGCTATGCCTGATTCACCTCCGGCGAAAAACCCTAAATTCACATAGTCAACACCGTACGTACTACCATACTGCTCCAAGACAGCCATGGAGTTTTCAGCAAACATAGGCCCGTCTGGAATTGAGGACATACCGTATACTCTTGCACCCTTGTCAGCTAGGTGAACAAGCAGGCATTGCGCAATTGGGCCCAGTTCCACATCTGAGCCTGCGCCGTAGTCCCAGGAAATAATAACTCTTGCATCTGACGGCAATGCTTCGACCACATTGAAAAACTCATGGCTGGATTTCATTATCATCATAGGCAAACCAAAAGGTTTTATCAGCGGAATAGCAATGACCAACAGCATGACCACGTATATGAATCTAGGATTGATTCTTGTAAAGCGCTTAAAAATCTGCATTGCATCTCCCTCCCTATTCATTACCGGCCAGGTGGGCGCGATGTAGGCCAATAAGTGTCCGCAAGCAGAGGGACATATATCCGATACCTGCACAGACCAAGAAAACCCTTTGGCCTGCAAGGTTAGGGACGTCCATAAGCCACTGGGCTATCACAGGCATTGATTCAGAAATTGCTTCACCGATTGGAACCCGTCCAAGCATAACAAATGCAGCCGATATAAGGAGAAGCGCAGAATCGACGTTGGTAGCCCTGAATGCCCTGTACGATGCCGATGCAATGAAGAAAGCAGTCATTCCGGCCATTGTGGCACCGCAAGGGACAAGTATCTTGTCATATAAGAATCTGTACACAGGTACTGTTGTATCTTTTCCAAGCCCGATAATCACAGTAGCGGCCAGAAAAGCCAAAAGGATTACACTGTAGTAACGATCCTTGCTCTTCTGACGTGCTGCTTTGCCGTGGACTGAAACCAGGTTAAGACTTCCGGTGATTACAGCAAAACTGGTAATTATCGGCATCCATCCCCTAAGTTCTGCAGCTCCTACATTTATCAAAGGAATACGGAAGTACGTGTCCAAAACCATCAAGAAGCCGACAATGGCGGTTAACAGCACTGGGATTGTTCGTTTAAGCATTCTTGCCCCGGCTCCTTTCACTTGCTCATTAAATTAACTAAGAAATCCGATTTAAAAGTGGCGAGAATCGCGCCAAGAATACAAAGGCCCATTGCAAACACTTTTACAAAGTCCTGGCCACTAATGGCACCCAGTTCAGAAGGCTCACCTGACATCTGGGCTCCTGCTGCGAATACTTCTTCACCAAGTAGTACATAGTCGCAAGCCGCGACAAAGAACGGAATTTGATACTCATTTGTGGTTCCTGCTATTTGAACACAGCCTGCATGATGAGCTTCTTCAGCAATAAACAAGGCTTCGTTAGCATAATGGCCAACCATAATATTGGCAGCCACATCTTCACGGTTGATGATTCCAACGATACCTCCGGCATAAACGTATTGGTGAGCAGACAGGTATCTTACAACATCAGGCTTGTACATCTCAGGTCTCCCTGCTCGTAGATAAGCCGCCCTGACAACCTCATCGCTCGCAGCATAAACATCCCCTTGAGCAACTGTGACAATCAGTGGGCAATCCAGCCGCGCGCTTCTTTCCGCAATGTATGAAAGAAAGGAAAGACTGGCCATCATGACAGGTGCTCCCCTTACAGTCAGGTTTCCAACACCTGCGCTGAAATGGACGGGCCGGCCCATTTCAGTTGCTCGTCCTATGGCTTCATCAATAGCGTTAATTGCCGGCAAATCCCGAATCCGCGGCAGTTTCCCGTTTCGGCTCTCTCTGATCCCAAGAAGTATAGCCGCACAGACAATCACGAGAGTTACAAGTGCAAATATCATTCCATCAGCAATCACATAGTTCACCTCCAGAATTGATTGAGCCCCAGTTTGCGTCCCAAAATCACTTTTCCGCCGTGAAGTAATCGTATATTGCTTTACTGATAACGGCAGGAAGTTGCCTTGAATCATCACGAGGTTCCTGGTTTGTAAGAATCGCAATAGCGTAAGGATTTCCGGTAATGGGTTCGACAATCCCTACATCATTGACTATTACATTGTTTCCCAGGGTACCGCTCTTGGTCCTGGTCACTGTTCCAAAAGGTAATAACCCCGGGATTCTGTCGCGAAGCTGTTGACGCTTCATAACATCAAGACAGTGCCGGCAGACCTCCTGAGGCAATTTAGTGCCTTCGTAAAGAATCTGAAGCAAGTTAACCATGTCTCTAACAGTGGTTACGTTGTTCTCTTTAACACCTTTGAAAGCTAATCCATCATAGTCAACCTTACCCGCTTTGAGTCTTTCGAAAGACTCGGCGACTTCTTCATCAGAGGGCCAATGGTTTTTGACACCAGCACAATAAGCCAACAGCCCCTTGCATCCCATGGTCACATAAGTATTTGTGATACCTAGTTTTTGCATTGTAGCATTTATGTCTTCTGCACCTGCAGCCTGTATACATAGGTCTGTTGCTGTGTTGTCGCTGATAATGATCATCAGTACCGCAAGATCTTCCAAGGTTATCTGCAATCCAGGCAGCATCTCTTTTAGCACACCCGAACCTGGACACTTGTCTTCTTTTCGTAGTTCGTGCCTTTTATGCAGATCAATCAGGCCAAGATCAGCCTTTCGGAAGAGTTCGACCAAAACCGAGACTTTAAACACGCTGGCAGTAGGCATTAAGGTATCCGGATTTCTGAGCACTTCTTCACCGGTCTTCAAGTCTCTTGCCATTACTGCAAAAATACCATTCCGGCCCTTAAGTATCTCATCTAGGACTTGTTCAATTGACTCCATGATCCTGCCTCCAAAAAGTCAGTTTGTTTCTGCAATTTAGGTCATAGTTACTTCCGCAAAATATCCCTAATTCTGATTAAAAAAGTGTTACCATACCCCCTTGCTGCATTAATGCAAAGAATAAGATCCAAGACATTAGCCTCGCTAACCACTAAGAGTTGCATACATAAAGAAGAAAGACTGCTGGAGCGACTTCAACCGCGTAACACCTATTATTATTGCTGTAAACGGTTTTGCAGATTTTTATGTTATGTGCGTTACTACTATTCGACGCCCTTTAGGTAAAATCCTTCCGCTGAATCCTTTATTATCCGAAGCGCCGATGCCAGCATGAAACCGGCCACCACAAGGGAACCGGCAGGATCAAGATAAACGGCCCAAGTGTTTCCGGCCAGGAGCTGACTGGCAGTCAAGGTCACAATCAATGTAAGGTCNNGCACTCCAGGAGATCACTAACACAGATACAATCATTATGATTCCCACAACCAGGCTGCTCAGTCTTTCAAGCCTATCCGCCTCCGGACCGCCTCTTCCCCGGCTGATTTTCCTATGAACCGCCCATGCCAGGAACAACGCCACAAGTTCACTGGTTCTGCGCAGTAAATCTGCCATTTGAACACTTGATCTGCCGATAAGAAAGGCTGCTCCGGACCCGAGGGGAGCCCAGAGGCTTACTAACCATGANNATTTACACTCCGACGCTTGTCTATGTCCTTCATACCGGCAAAAGTAAGAAAAGAGCCTTCATGACCACCGACAGGAACCCAATCACAACAGGCAGGACCAGATTGTCTAGGCCTTTTCGGCATGTGAGCTCCAAAAGCGCAGTACTTACTGCTAATACAACAGATATAGCAAGGTTGAGGTACCAGGCAAAATCGCTGAAATACATTATCGTACCAAAAATGGCTATGAAGGCCGCCACTGCCCCGGCCGACGCCCCTTCCACTGTCTTGTGTGAATCAAATACGATGCCATTAACTTTGTGCTTGCCGAATCTCTTACCTACCAGCGCAGAAAGGGCATCTCCAAACCCCCACCCCATTACGCCAACAGCAGCGTGATACTTCCATTCCGGCCCCAAGAGGCCCCAGCAGACAGATACCAGCAGCACAAAGGCGGTCATAGCATAGACTGTCTGCCTGGATAGCTCCCCTTCTTGCTTGGCCCTGCCAAAGCGAATAGATGAAAGAATTGGAAGTTTACGAGAAAGAAAGAC